>Ga0310690_10001372_pt1 | contig 43218 bp, 33 predicted proteins | sample AusTroGonzalo_MG_2_FD_207661 | JGI IMG/M metagenome (GOLD analysis project Ga0310690, IMG submission 207661) | Bovine rumen microbial communities from tropical cattle in Woodstock, Queensland, Australia - Gonzalo_04 (v2) (version 2) | ecosystem: Host-associated > Mammals > Digestive system >... | reverse complement strand
CATCAATTAACCCAAAAAAGAAAGAAAACTTATGTACGAAGCCAGCGATCTCAAAAAAGGCATCAAAATCGAACTCGAAGGCGAACCCTACATCATCACCGACTTCGAATTCAGCAAACCCGGCAAAGGCCAGGCCATCTACCGCGTCCGCATGAAAAATTTGCTGACCGGCTACTCCATCGACAAATCCTATCGTTCCAACGACAAGTTCCAGCCCGCCAACGTCAGCAACCTTAAGCTGCAGTACTCTTACTTCGACGGCACGAACTACGTCTTCATGGATCCCGAAACTTTCGAGAACTACTCCGTGAACGCCGAACTTATGGAAGACAAGAAAGACTATCTCATGGAGAACATGGAAGTGGACGGCACCCTCTACAACGAGATGGTGATCGACGTCACTCTCCCCTCCTTTGTGGAAATGAAAGTGACCCGCTCCGATCCGGGCGTCAAGGGCGACACCGCCACCAACGCCACTAAGCCTGCGACCATGGAGACCGGCCTTGAGATCAAGGTCCCCCTCTTCGTCAACGAAGGCGACGTCATCCGTATCGACACAAGAACCGGCGAATATCTCGCCCGCGTCTCCACGAAGTAAGGATGACCAATAAGTTTCAAAACTTAACGCGCCGCGCCGAGATCATTCGGGCGGCGCGTTCTTTTTTCCATCTGGAAGGCTTTCTGGAAGTCGAGACGCCCATCTTAACAGACGAGCCTCTCCCGGAAGCCAACATCGAGGCCATCAAGACTGAAAAAGGCTTCCTCATCACGAGCCCGGAAGTCTATATGAAGCCTCTTCTGGCCCAGGGCGCCCAGAAGATCTTCCAGATAACGAAATGCTTCCGCAGGAACGAACACGGCTCCCGCCACCGGGAGGAGTTCACCATGCTGGAATGGTACCGCGCCGACTCCGACTACGCGAAACTCAAGGAAGACACGGTAAAACTCGTCCGCTTCATCGCGGAAGTCCTCAACACCCAAACGATTGAGCGCGGGGAGCGTGAAATAGATCTCTTCTCAATGTGGGAAGACATTACGATCGCCGAAGCCTATCAAAAATACGCCGGCCACCCCGCCCCGGAGGACGACTTCCAGTTCGACGAGGAGATGACAAGGCTCGTGGAACCCAACCTCGGCTGGAAAAAGCCGACCTTCCTCTCCGACTACCCCGTCAAATACTGCCCCATGTCCGCCGCTTGCCAAGGCAACCAATCCAATGGCCAGCGCTTTGAGCTTTACATCGCGGGGCTTGAACTCGCCAACGGCTGCACGGAACTGTCCGACTGGGAAAAGCAGCGCCAGAATATCGATTCAGAGCAGCAAAGAAGGGCCCAAAACGGCATGCAGCCCTATCCCTTCCCAAATAAATTCCTGGAAGCCATGAAGACCTTCCCGCCCGCCGCCGGAGCCGCCCTCGGCATAGACCGCCTCGTTATGCTCTTCACCGGATCAGACGACATCCAGGACGTTCTGGCATTCTAAACAAACATCACACCGCTTCTGTGATCGGCTTTATCTTAGCGATTTCGGCTGCTATTTTTCGCCTTGCTATCCTAAGTTCATATTCTTCCTGATATCTCAGGAAAAAACCCTGGGAAAGACCGAAATATTTGGTCAATCTAAGATCAGTGTCAGCCGTTACTCTTCTTTGATTGTTCACTATCTGATGGATCCGATTAGGAGGAACGAATATCGCCTTGGCCAATGCGTTCTGCGTCAGGTCCAGCGGTTCCAGGAATTCCTCTTTCAACATTTCGCCGACAGTCGTAAGTTTTATGTATCTGCTCATTCTTTCATCTCCTCATTTTATTCTTCCAATATTATATAGTACGTACTACGTAAAATCAAGATGGGGCAAAAAATCAGTCATAATCTTTCACTATTATTTGTGATAATCCGTTATCTCAACGTCAAAAGAATTGTTGTTGAACCACCTGAAACAAATTCTGTACTGATCATTGATGCGAATCGAATATTGCCCTCTGCGTTTACCAGACAATGCTTCAAAGTGATTGCTATAAGGAACTCTCAAATCTTCAATAACAAGAGCGGCATTCAACATTCTTAATTTCTGTAATGCCCTTCTCTGAATTTCATAAGGAAATTTAGTGCTGACGATTTCGTTCCAAATCTTCTCAGTTTCATCTGTCTTGAATGATTTGATCATGTTAATATTTTACATAAACAAATCAAAAAAGCAAACTTATACACTAAAATAGATAGAACTGAAGTAACCAAAACCAAAAAGCCTACACCGCCCTAGAACATCCAGGACGTCCTGGCGTTTTAATTTTTTAATCAGCGTCGCATTTCCGATTTTTCGCCCTTATCTGATTAAGTTGAGTAAAAAAAAGGCTCTGGAATTCCTTTTTTCCTGGCTTTGATCCCGCCATTTTTTGACTTCGTCTTGTGTCATGTATTTTCCATATTTTTTTAAAACACATGTCGCATAATTGTCGATTGCCCCATAATAACCGCCTGGTAACAAGGAGCTAAACCGATTGTGTTCATATCTTGTTGTGGCCGCTTTCTTATATAGTTCAAAGAAGTCGTTTTTAGCCTTTTCAAATTCGTCCTTTTTGTCGAATATCAAAGAAAGCGCCATGACCTTTTCATACAATCCCATTCTTTTCAGATTGTGATCAGGATCGCTCTCAGCGTAACAGAATACATTAAAACCGCAAAGAGGCAAATAATCTTTGCTCGGCACCGTTTCTATTTCTTTCCAGAATTCCTGAAACTTGAAATGGCCGTCCTTTTCGCATTCCTTCAGGAAAGACTCCTTCAGGCCCTTTACAATTGAGCCGTCAGTGTCTTTCAGATTCTCCATTGGAAAATTAACAAATTTCAGCCAATTGACCACAGATTGGGAAAGATCTCCCGTCGGAATGATCTCCTTCCACAAAGGCAGCCATTCTTTACTGTCAATATGAGAATAATATGACTGTTCAAGAAATATGTTCATTGGCGTGGACTTATCATAATCCATGATCTTTTTATTCAACTCATTCCAAAGAGTATCGTTTCCTTTTTTCTCTTTCTCCTCGGCAAAGACAAGCGAAGCGAAAAAGAAAAAAGCAAGAAAAAGGCCAAAACCGATTTGAAAAGCGAGACGTTTCATATGCAACTCCTCCTTCAACATTTTAGCATAAAATTGCTTACCTAAATTTAGGTAACTTAATTTTAGGTAAGCAAATGAGGGACACTTTCTGCGCATAAAAAAGCCGGCGGCAAAACACCGCCGGCCGTTTCACATTATTGAAACTTGTTTGCTTTTATTCCAGAACCAGAACGGCGCGAAAGCCGGAGTCGTTGTTATAGTTGTCGGCGTAGCTGCAGTGGCTCCGGAAGGCCGAGCGGCATTCTTTCGGGCCAAAGTAGTAGCTGCCGCTGCGAAGAACGCGTTTATAGCCTGTTTCAGGGCCTTTAGGATCGGTGACAGGATCTTCCCCGATGTTTTCTTTGTACCAATCCAGGCAGTACTCCCTGGCGTTGCCGTGCATGTCGTAGAGGCCCCACTCGTTCGGCAGATAACATCCGACCACAGTCGTGTACTCATAGCCGCCTTTACCGTCCTTCATGTTGTAATAGGTGCGGCCAAGCTTGAACATGTTGGCGTCGTAATAATCGTTGGTGATGTTGGTGCCGTTGTTCAAAGCCGTGGTCGTTCCCGCTCTGCAGGCGTATTCCCACTGTGCTTCCGTAGGCAGGTCAAATGCCTGCCCAGTCTTCGCGCGGAGCTTTCCGAAGAAGGAATCGTCGTCGACATCGCTGCTGGCAGGCCACTCCGCGCCTTTATTTCTTCCTCTTATAGCGTTGTAGGTAAGCTGCTCAACGGGCCTCAGGTCGCCCTTATAGTAGGAAGGATCGTCGCCCGTTACAACGGCGTACTGCTTCTGAGTCATCTCAAAGATGCCGATATAAAAATCTTTGGTGAGCGTCACCTCGTGCTGCGTTTCAGCTTCTTCCCTGCCGAACTCGTTGGTGGGAGATCCCATGACGAATTTCCCGGCCGGGACTTTTCTCAAGACCATTTTCGTGGTCTTATAGACGTCCGACCAGCCGCTCTTGGGAACAGCCTTAAGATAAGTTATTTTCCCGCTTGACAGATCAACGACCATATAGTCGCCTTCCGTCACGTCGTCGTCATCCTTCTTATAGTTCGCCACAGTGAATTTCTTGGCCTTGCTCCAGGCAGAATAATAATCAAGGCCGTCCACCTTCTTGTAGGAACGCAAGCACACCTGATAGGTCACGTTAGGTTCAAGCTCCGTTAATTGGGCGCTTGAAGACTGCTCTCCGGCCACTTTCAGGCTGCCGGATTGAGAAGCGTCGGGAGCCACATATTGAAGCTCGTAGCCGTCGACACCCGCGGAAGGCTTCCAGGTCGCCTCGAAACCCGATTCGACGCCTTTAAGTTTATTTATTTTCACCGGCGGCGGAACGATCGTGAATTCCCCCACCGCCTTGCCGGTATATTTCCCCGCGCCTGTCGCCACCGCTCTGGCGGTGCCTATTTGATCGTTGTTCTCATAGGAAAGCGTATATTCTTTCTTCTTTTTCAAAGGCTTGGCGCCGCCGCAGTAGACTTTCGCGGCTGGTTTCAGAGCCTTGCCCTTGAAAACGAGCACGTCCTTTTTCAATACGACCGAGCCGTTCGCACTCAGATCATTGTCGGAGGAATCCTTGACGTCCGCAAAAAGCAGACCGGAGACTGCCAGCGCCGCAAAAAACAAGCAAGCAAGGAGTTTTCTCATATCTTTCCCTGGGTGGATTGTAATGACACTTCTATATTTTAACAAAAAAAGGCCGGCCGCGGAATGCGGCCGGTCGCTTTTAATGCGCCCAACGTTTAACTTCGTTTTAAGGGACCAGAACTACGCGGAAGCCGTAGCGGCTGTTGACCCGCGACGGGATGCCGTTGAACCGGACCGCCGAGCGGCAATTGCACGCGCTGCCGTAGTAGCTGCCGCCGCGAAGGATGCGGTAAGTACCTGCGGTAGCTCCTACCGGATCCGTGACCGGATCGCTGGACCAGCTTTCGCTGTCATCCCACCAATCCAAGCACCATTCCAAAACATTACCGTGCATATCGTACAATCCCCAGGCGTTCGGCAGATATGAACCTACAGCGGTATGCTGCGTATAGCCTCCATTCCCGTCGCTGTGGTTATATCCATAACGACCTAGTTCATTCAAATTTTCGTCTTCATCATCGTTAGTAAGATTCGTCCCGTTGTTGAGAGCGGTCGTCGTTCCCGCTCTGCAGGCAAATTCCCACTGCGCTTCCGTGGGCAGGTCGAAATCAGCGCCCGTTTTCGCGCGAAACTTACCGAAGAAGGAATCCTCGTCTACTTCGCCGTTGGCCGGCCATCCCGCGCCCTTTCCCGTTCCGCGGATCATATTGTAAGGAACGCTTTCCACCGGTCTCATGTCGCCTGTATATTCCGAAGGATTGCTGCCTATGATCGTTTCATACTGCTTCTGGGTGGTTTCGAATACGGCTATGTAAAAATCCTTGGTAAGCGTGACATCATGCTGGACTTCATCTTTGTATCTTCCCAATTCATCTTCCGGCGAGCCCATGGTAAATTTTCCGGCCTCAACTTTTCTCAGGACCATCTTGGTGGTCTTGTATTCGTCCGTCCAGCCCCCTTCCGGCACATCGCCGAGATAGCTTATGTCGCCGCTCTCGAGGTCGACCACCATGTATTTTTCCTCATTTATTGTCAAAGCCACACGGAAGCCGTAGCGCTCGTCCTCTTCCGAGGGATCTTCGCGCATCCTGGAAGCGGAACGGCAATTCTCGGCGTCGTAGTCGTAGGCGGCGCCGCGGCGGACGCGGTATCTGCCGGTGGTCTGCCCCACCGGATCGGTCTCGTCGCCAGCGTAATCGCCGTACCAATCCAGGCACCATTCCCAGACGTTGCCGTGCATGTCGTAGAGGCCCCAGGCATTCGGGAGATACGAGCCCACGACGGTATGCTGCGTATAGCCGCCCTTGCCGTCGTCGCGGTTATAATCATAACGTCCGAGCTTGTTCATGTTCCCGTCTCGGTAAATGTTGGTGATGTTGGAACCGTTGTTCCAGGACGTTGTCGTTCCGGCCCGGCAGGCGAACTCCCACTGCGCTTCCGTGGGAAGGTCGAAATCAGCCCCCGTCTTCGCGCGGAGTTTGCCCATAAAGGAATCCTCGTCGACCTCGCTGTTGGCGGGCCAGCCTTTGCCTTTGCCAGCCCCTCTTATGGCGTAGTAATCGACATCCTCCGCCGGTCTCGTTTCGCCGACGTAATAGGACGCATTGGTGCTGGTAATAAGCTCATACTGCTTTTGGGTGGTCTCGAAGACGCCGATGTAAAAATCCTTGGTGAGGGTGACTTCGTGCTGGACTTCGTCCTCCCTGCGGCCCAATTCATCCTCGGGAGAGCCCATAGTGAATTTTCCAGCCTTGACTTTCCTCAGGACCAATTTTACGGTCTTGTAAGTGTCTGACCAGCCTCCCGGCGGCACATCGCTAAGGAAGCTTGTCTCGCCGTTTGTGAGGTCAACTACCATATAAGTATCTTCGGAGGGAGGAACGACAGATTCCGACACCTCGACGTTGATCTTCATTTTTCTTGGCTGGGTCTTGTAGAAACTCTCGTCCGGCATCCAGAAGGTTTTGTATTTGCCGGCCCCGAGAAGCGTGCCATCGGCGCCGTCCTTCGATAATGTCCCCTTCTCGCCAAGTTCGAAAACAGTTTCGCCGTTGTCGAAGGAGCCGGAGAATTTCACCGCCAGCGGAGCCACGGAATCGCTTTCCACCGTATAGTTGATGATGACGCATCTGTCGAAGGGCCACATCTGCAGGCAGGAGACATCCGTTACGGAGCTTTCCGCCTGAGCGCCCAAAGCGATCAGTGCAAGAACAGCCACGAGGCTCTTAGCGCGTTTGCGCAGGAAGAAAACCGCAACTAAGCCCAAAAGCAGGAATGCCGCAGGCTCCGGCAGTATGTTCACCTTCCTAGTCAAGACCTTTGTTTCCGTGTCGCTCACGATAGTCTCGGTAAGGAGATAGGTATCGTCCGTCGGAAGATCCTTGTATTCCCCGGTTTTGTAATTCCAGACTGTCGTACCCTCCACCGGTTTCGCGGAATCATAAATGAAGATATTGGCTGTCACTTCGGGATCAGCAGTATCCGTTGCCGTGATCGTCAAAGACTTCGGCTCCCCCTCGGCCATGGCGCTGCTGTAGGCCAAATTATCCGTTGGTTGCAAAAGGATCGCTTTCTCCGTGATCTCGTTTCCGTCAAAATCAAAATCATCGGACCAGCGTGAGGAGTCCGCCATAAGCGCGCCGGAAACAAAAAGCGACGCCAAAAACAAGCAAGCAAGGAGTTTTCTCATATCTTTCCCTGGGTGGATTGTAATGATACTTCTATATTTTAACAAAAAAAGGCCGGCCGCGGAATGCGGCCGGCCGTTTTTTTCAGCGATCGTTTCTTATGTCTTAGTCTTCGAAGGGAACGACCAGACGGAAGCCGACGTTGTAGTTGGCGGTGTTCGGCCAAACGCTCGCGCCGCGGGTAGCGGAACGGCAGTACTCGGCGTCATCGATATTGCCGCCGCCGCGAATCATACGCGTGGTGCCGGTGGCAGGACCGACAGGGTCGACCTGCGGGTCGGCACTCGACCTGGTATAGGCCCAGTCGAGGCAGATCTCAGCAACGTTGCCGTGGCAGTCGTAGAGGCCCCACTGGTTGGGCAGATAGCAGCCAACGACGGTGTGCTTACGATAATAGATATCGCCCTTGCCATCACTCGTGTCCCAAGCATAGCGGCCGGCTTCGTCCATATTGGGGCACTGGCACTCGTCAGTAAGATTCTTGCCGGTGTTGAGCGCCGTTCCGGTAGTAGCGCGGCAGGCGTACTCCCATTGGGCTTCCGTGGGCAGATCGTAAGCTTTGCCGGTCTGAGCGCGGAGCTTGCCGAGGAAGGAATCTTCGTCTACTTCGTTGTTGGCGGGCCACTGGGCGCCCTTTACCGCACCGCGGATCATGTCATAGGAAACCTGCTCAACGGGACGGTTGTCGCCCTTGCTCTCAGCGGGGTTGGAGCCAGTAATGAGCTCGTACTGCTTCTGCGTCACTTCAAACACGCTCATAAAGAAGGGCTTGGTGATGGTGACGGTGTGCTGGATCTCCTGGTTCATCTGACGGCCAATTTCACCAGCGGGGCTGCCCATAGTGAAGGACCCGGCCGGAACGTACGCGAAGACCATCTTGGTGGTCTTATATTCGTCCGCCCATTCACCGGAGGGATCCTTGTCGACGTAAGAGTATTCTCCAGTCTCCAGATCGTAGGCGTAGTAAGGCATTCCGTCTCTTTCCTCTATCTTGACCTTAATCTTCATGTTTTCGGTATCGGTCTCATAGAAGCTCTCGTCGGGAGTCCAGAGCGTCTTGTGGTCGCCGGCGCTAATGAGTAAGCCTTTGGCGCCATCGTTGGCAAGCGTTCCGGTCTCGGAAAGATCGAAGACCGTCTCGCCGTCATCGGTGGAGCCGTAGAACTTGACGTTGAAAATTTCCGTGCTATCGGACTCGACCGTGTAGTTGATGACGACGGTCCTGGAGAACGGGAAGAGCTGCAGGCAGTCGACTTTCGTGACATAGCAGAAAGCTGAGGCGTTGGAAGCGCAAAGCGCGGCCAGAGCCATAACCGCGAGCAGAGCCTTGGCGCGGCGGCGCAGGAAGAAAGCGCCGACGATGCCGATGAGGATCAGCACGGCCGGTTCCGGAACGAGGTTGATCGTGCGCGGATAAGCCTTGGTCTCCTGGCTGCTCGTCACTGTCTCGGTGATAACGTAGCTGCTGAACTGGTTGAAGTCGTCGAACTGCGGCTGGGTGTAATCCCAATAGAAGGAGCCTTCCACGGCTCTGCCGCTGGTGTTGTTGAAGAGCGTCACGTTAATGGAGGGATCGTTGACGTCCACCACATCGATCTTGAGGGCCTGAGGATCGCCTTTGGCCAGGATGCTGGAGTAGGCGATCTTGTCGCTCGTCTTGAGCAGAAGAGGTTCTTCTTGATTGATCTCCTGGCCCTTGAAACTGAAAGAGCCGGACCAGAGTTCAGCCTCGCCGGCGAACAGCGCCGCGGCAAAGCTCAGGCACAGCGCCAAAACCAATTTAGCTTTTAACATTTTTTATCTCCTATGAACGATTTTCTCGAAGTAACTTGAGGCTTGGTTTCATGATCAACCGCTTTGTCTTCCTCTTCTGGCGGGGTTCCCTTGGTAGATGTTTCGGCAGGGATAAGTTTCAAGGCCATTTTTATCATTTCATACGTATCGTTCCATTCGTCAGACGGTATTAATGACATATATCTGTATTGATCCCTAGTGGTTGAAGAACTATCTGACACGCCATTGAGATCATGTATCTCAACACCAATTTTAATTTTACCTTTTACGTTATCAAGAGTTGAGTCAGGTTCCCAAACAACTGTCTGAGTTCCGGCATAACCCGGATAATAGTCTGCTCGGTCACCTACCACGGTGCCCCTGTCTTTAAGATTAAATATCGTTGCGCCGTCATCTGTAGTACCGTAATGATTAATCTCACAATAGCTATCGACGGAATAATAGTATGTGATAATAACTTTTCTAGAAAGAGGCCAACCCTGTTGACAAGTCAAGCTTGTAATAGTGCCGCCAGCCCAAGCGTTGAAAGATCCAATGGTAGCCAGGAGAAGTACAGCCAAAACACCTTTTATGCGACGACGCATAAGCAAAGCTCCTATAAGGCCTAGAACGATGATTAAGGAGGGTTCGGGAGCTAAAGTAATCGAACGAGTAAGAATTGTTGTACCTGGTTCATCAGTTTCAATTGTTTCCTGCAAGGTATAGGTGTCATTTTTAGGAAAAAGGTCATACTTTGAATCTTTAAAATTCCAAACTGCAGTAGTTGTAAGCTCCCCCCAACCTGGAGCAGTTTCGGCAGCAATGGCAGCAACGCATGTTGGATCACTTTGAGCAGTTGCCGTTACTGTTATTAAGCCATCTGCTAGACAATATTTAAAATTGTCCCTGAGTGCAGTGCTGACAACAATAGGCGTTGAGACGTCTATTTCGACTGGTACGGAAGTTGGAGTGCCGTCAAAATCGATTGCTGAAGACCAAACGATTTCACCGAAGACGGTCGCGGCAGAGCACAGCGCGACGAGCGCCAAAAGGAAAAGTTTAGTTTTTAACATAAAATAATCCCCTTGTTTTGAAAAGTTAGAACTGCTCGTCTCAAAAAATGAGATGGGCAGTATGTTCCTGTCATTATAGTGGAAAAATCCTAACAAAAATTAATTTAAAAAACAAGGAAATTTTTATTTTCTTGTCTTGTAAAAACTTGCGTTAGAACTCGACGCCGCCTATGTATATCATGCCCAGGAGCATGATTTTGGTAATGATTGCGCCGAAGTAGCGCCAGATAGGCGTGTTGATGAGGATGATCATGATGATGAAGCTCACCATGCTGATCTTACCGTAATATTTCCTAAGGTCTTGGGGAAGGAAATTGAAGAGGAGGTGCGATCCGTCAAGAGGCGGGATGGGAAGAAGGTTGAAAAGGCAGAGCATGATGCTCATGGCCGCCATAGGCAGGATGAGGTATTGGAAGAAAAGCTCGGCCTGCTGCTTTGGAATAAATGGGAAGATCCTGAGGATCAGAAGCGTGACGATGAAGAGGATGAGGTTGGAAAAAGGACCAGCGAGGGAAACGATGATGTCGTCTCTGACGAAATGGCGGAAGTTGTAGGGATTGACCGGGACGGGCTTGCCCCAGCCTACGAGCATAAAGGCGCCTGGGGTGAAGATATTGATGAGCGGAATAATGAGCGTTCCCCAAATGTCGATGTGAGGAATAGGGCTCAGGGATATTCTTCCAAGGTTCTTGGCGGTGTCGTCGCCGCACCAATGAGCAGCTAAAGCATGGGCGCTCTCGTGCCAGGCAATGTTGAAGAGCAGGATCCCGAAAGCTATGGCCTTCGCTAAAAGGTCTTCCATTAATTGATCTTGGCTAGGAGCTCTTTGGCCAGAGTGCGGCCGCTTTCGTAAGCCTCGAGGAGTTTTTCCTCGTCGGGGATCATCTTGGCCTGGACGTTGGGAAGGACTAAGGGAATGCCGGCTTTTTCAAAGTAGGCTTTCAGTTCGTCGAAGGCCATGAGGTTCCAGCCATAGGAGCCGAAGATGGCGCCGAGGATGTTCTGGGGCTTAAGGCCTTTGATATAAGTGAAGCAGTCCGCTACCGTCGGGAAGATGCCGTTGTTCATCGTGCAGGAGCCGACGGCTAAGGCGCCAGCGTGCATGAGTTCGCGCATGACTTCGGAGCGGTCGGTGCTCTTTAGGCAGATGACTCTGGGGACGCAGCCCTCCGCTTCCACGCCTTCCGCGAAGGCGGAGGCAAGGCGTTGGGTGCTGCCCCACATGGTGTCGTAGATGATGACGACCTTTTTGGTGAAGGGCTGGGCGACGTAATTGTCGTACCAGGAGAGGACCTTCTGAATGTCTTCCTGGGTGCGCCAGACGGGGCCGTGATCAGGAGCGATCATGGCGACAGGAAGATTCAGAGCTTTGAATTTTGTTAATGTCGCGCCCACCATCTTGGCGTAAGGGAGTACGATGTTGGCGAAGTATTTGTCGGATTCCCTTTTGAGAAGGTCCGGGCAGTTCTCATCGGCGAAAAGTTTCGCGGTGGCGAGGTGCATGCCGAAGGCGTCCTGGGAGAAGAGCAGCTGTCTTTCGTTGAGATAGCTGAACATTGAGTCCGGCCAATGGATCATTCTCGTTTCCAGGCAGGTGATGTGGAAGTCGCCGAGGTCGATGGTGCCCTTGTCGGGGACCGCTTCGGCGGTGACGTTGCCGTGGAAGAGATCTTGGATCGCTTTTACGCCCATGGGAGAAGCGTAGACTTTCTCCGGGTTCGCAAGCTTTATCATTTCGGGAAGACAGCCGGTGTGATCGAGTTCAGCGTGGTTGGAAATGATGACGTCGATCTTTTCGGGGTCCACAATGGAAGAGATGCGGGAAAGCATCTCTTCCATGTAAGGACGTTTGACAGTGTCGATAAGGGTCACTTTCTCGCCTGTTATGAGGAAAGCGTTGTAGGTCGTGCCGCGTTCCGTTTTATAGCCGTGGAAATCCGCGAGCTGCCAGTCAATGGCGCCCACCCAGTAAACGTTTTCCGCTATTTTTTTAGCGTTGAAAGGCTTCGTCATCTGTCTTCTCTTTTATTTTTTTGTTTTTGTTTTTTGTTTTATTTTTCGGGATTGATCTCAATGAGTTCAACGTCGAAGATAAGGGCAGCGCCGCCGGGGATGTTGGCGCCGGCGCCTCTGTCGCCGTAGCCGAGGTCGCTGGGGATGAAGAAGCGGTACTTGGAGCCGACCGGCATAAGCTGCAAACCTTCGGTCCAGCCTTTGATTACGCCGCCCAAGGGGAAGGAGATCGGTTCGCCGCGCTTGTAGGAGCTGTCGAATTCCGTACCGTCAACGAGGGTGCCGGCGTAGTGGACTTTCACGGTGTCGGTGGCTTTCGGCTTGGCGCCTTCGCCTTCTTTGATGACCTGGTACTGGAGCCCGGATTCAGTCACTTTGACGCCTTCTTTCTTGGCGTTCTCTTCGAGGAACTTCTTGCTTTCGACTTTGACTTTTTCTGCTTTGGCCTGGGCTTTGGCTTTCACCACTTCGTCCATGGCATCCATAGCGGCTTTGCGGCCGGCTTCGTCGAGGCGGGGCTCTTTGCCCTCTTTGGCGGCGTTGATGCCGGCTAAGACCTCTTCCTTGTCAAGGACGTCGATGCCGTTGGCGGAAAAGTTCTTTCCGACCTGATAACCGGTGAAGTAGCTGAGGACGCCTTTTTCGTCATTGAAATCGGATTCGCCATCGGCCTGCATGTGCGCCATAAAAGCGGTGTGCATGGCTTTCACTTCGTCCTGCTTGACTTTCGCCGCAACGTTGGCGTAGCCGTCGTCGATGCCTTCGATCAATTTTTCAGGGGAGAGGATGAGTTTGTACTTTTTGTTGTTGGTGTACATCTCGTAGCCTAAGGAGTAGGAAAAATCTTTCATATTCGGTTTTACTTCTTCTTGTTTGGTGGTTTCCTGCTTTTCAGCGGGGACTGTTTCTTTTTCTTCAGCGGCGAAAATGTTCAGCGTGCCGAAAAGCAGAAGCGTCAAAATTAAAATGTTTTTCATGAATTGCCTCTTATTTAATGGAGATTAGAGAATCGAAGTAGCCCTCCGGCTTGTCAAAACCTAATAAGGCCAGAAGCGTGGAGGCGATGTTGCCAAGCCCCGGTTTGTTGCTGGTCTCGGCCAGTTCGTAGCGCGCGGTGTCAGGGCCGGCGATAACGAAGGGGACCGGATTCAGGGTATGGCTGGTAAGCTGTTTGTATTGTCCGCCGGCGCCCATTTCCGGTTCGCCGGTCTTTTTGTTGCAGGAGATCATCTGCTCGCAGTTGCCGTGGTCGGCCGTGAGGACCAAGGTGCCGCCTTTTGCCTTCACTGCGGCATAGATCATGGCCACAGCCTCGTCAACGGCCTTTACGGCCTCGGTGGCGGCCGCCATGGAGCCTGTGTGGCCAACCATGTCGCCGTTAGCCAGGTTACAGCGCAGGAATTTGTATTTGCCGCTTTCGATGGCGGCAACGAGGGCTTTGGCGATCTCAATGGCTTTCATCCTGGGCGCCTGGTCGAAGGGCACCTTGTCGGATTCTATTTCCTGCCAGGTCTCAAGCTCATCGTCGAACTTGGAGGAGTTGTTGCCGTTCCAGAAATAGGTCACGTGGCCGAACTTCTGAGTTTCGCTGATGGCGAACTGGGAGACTTTGTTGAAGGAGAGATATTCCGAGACGGTGCGGTCGATCTGCGGGGGGCTGACGAGATAGACAGGCGGCATGTGCGTGTCGCCGTCGTATTCCATCATGCCGGCATAGACGACCTTCGGGAATCTCTTTCTATTGAAGCCTTTGAAATTTTCTTCCGTAAGAGCGCGGCTTATTTCCAGGGCGCGGTCGCCGCGGAAGTTGAAGAAGACGACAGAGTCGCCGTCGTTGATGGTAGTAAGCGGCTTTTCGGGATCGTTGGGATCGCTGACGACGAAGGCCGGAAGATACTGGTCGTCCTGCTTGGAATCTATTCTCAGGCTTCTTATGGCCTCCATGGCGTTGGGGAACTTGGCGCCTTCGCCCAGAACGTGGGCGTTGTAGCCTCTCTCAACGATCGTCCAGTCGGCTTCGTAGCGGTCCATGGTCGTGACCATGCGGCCGCCGCCGGAGGCGATGAAATAGCGTCTGGTTTTGCCGCTGGCTTCCGCCTGGCGCCTGAGCGACCAGAGGTAATCTTCCAGTTCACCGAAATATCTGAGAGCGGAAAGGGGCGGGACGTCGCGGCCGTCAAGAAGCGCGTGAACATAGACCTGCTCGACGCCTTTTTCGTCGCACTCCCCTATCATCGCGATTAGGTGCGCGATGTTGGAGTGCACGTTGCCGTCGGAAAGGAGGCCGATGAAGTGGATGGGGGCCTTATTGTCGAGGGCGTTGCCGATGATTTTCTTCCAGCCTTCGCCCTGGTAGATCTTCTTTTCCGCGATGGCTTTCGCAACAAGGCTGGCGCCCTGGTCGAAAACTCTGCCGGCGCCCATGGCGTTGTGGCCGACTTCGCTGTTGCCCTGGTCGGCGTCACTGGGCATACCGACGGCGGTGCCGTGGGCCTGCAGCCTTGTACTGATCTTTTCGTTGTCTATTAAAGCGTGGAGCGTTTGGGGATTGGCGGCTTCATAAGCGTTGCCGGGATAGCCCTCTTTGGAGCCTTTGAAGATCCCGACGCCGTCCATGATGACGAAGACCAAAGGTCCTTTCACACCGTCATAATTCGGCAGTTTTTTCAGAGTGAGATCCATAGCTGTTCCTTATTTGGTTATTAAGGAACATTATATCATAGTTCAGTGGGACTATTCCCTGGAAATTACCCTGAATTGGGCCTTGCCGTTGTCTTCCGCGCTCTGGGCCAGGTCGCTTCTGTCAACAATGACGTCCATTACGGAACGCGCGATGACCTTGTCGCCCTTCGTTTCGTCGAACTGAGGATCGTTTGTGACTTTTTCTACGGTGTCCGCTATCACCTTGATGCGGTACTGGTCGCTTCTGACGGTGATAAGGTTGGAGATCTCGCTGAAGATCTTGGGCGTCATGCCCTGGATGTCAAGGATGTCGGCGGTGTTCTTGTAGGGCTTGATCTTGTTTCCGGAACGGTCGATGCCTTTCTCTATGGCCGCCGCGATAGCCGGCGTCACGCCCTTCAGGGCGGAAAGCACGCGCGGCGTGGCAGTGTTGATGTTGATCTTGCCGCTGGTCTGTCCGGGAGCGAGGAAAGCATAGTCGAACCAGGCTTTGCCGGAAGTCTCCTGCCCTCTCAAGTTATGGGGAACGATCTTCAAACGGATGCCGCCTCTGGGAGAAATATGCGCGGCGTGGATAAGGCCGCAGTAAACGCGGTCGTTCTTGTCGAGCTGCAGGCGCTGGGTCTGGCTGCCCATAAGGTAGGGATTGTCGCTTGTGATGCGCATCTTGTCGTCCGGCAGGGGAAGCCTGTCGTATTCGCCCTTGGCGAAGTTGTAAGCATAGACGTCGATCGTGGCGTTGTGGTTCTCCTCAAGGAATTCCGTAGTCTTGATGGAGTCGTTCAGGCCGAAGACATAAAGGCCGTAGTCGCTCTTGAGGAGGCCTTTGTTCTCCCATTCCCAGATACCCTCGTCGCCTTCTTTGTCGGTATAGTACATGGCCGTAGCGTAGCCGGGGCCGACGCTTACGATGTCGCCTTTCTTCAATCTCAGCTGCTTCTCGTTAGGAGCCGTCAGGCCTTCCACCAAAACGCTGCTGCCGGTGTTGGACTTGATCGGTATCTTTTCCCCTTTGAAGTTGCCGGAAAGGACGCGCAAAGTCTGGCCCGTCCAGGCGTTCGGCGACCAGGCGGCGTCTTTTACGCTGATGTTGTCGCCGTTGGCGTTCTGCACTTCGCCGAAAGCGGCTTTCCAGCCGCTCTGGTGCACGCCTTCCTCTTCGCCGTCAAGGCGGATGCCGGAAGTCGTGAAATATTTGCTCAGAGCTTTCAGGGTCTTGACGCCGCCCCTGCCCTTCGTGCCGACGGTGGACCAGGAGTCGGCCGTCCTGACGTTCAAGACTTCGCCGACATTGGCCAGATGGTTGTTTTTGATGTGAGTCAAACTGTGCTTTCTGAAAGTTCGGCTCTTGGCCTTGTCAATGGTTCCGCCGAAAGTCGGATGGCTGACGGAGTGCCAGATATAGTGAGCCGGGTCAGCTTTCTCAGTTGAGAAACCGATCTCATCTTTGGTAAGACTGCCGTATTCTGTCGTACGGGCTGCGATCTGGCCATATTCGTTCTTAAGCGTGAAGGAGACGAAACCGCCCTGGCGTGGCAAGCCCCTCACACGTATCTGGTCACCGGCTTCCAGACCGCTGTTGACAGCGTCGCCTACGCCGATGTCGATGACGTGCGAAGTGTTGTTGTAAACATACTTGAACATGCCGTTCGGAGCGTCATAGCCGCCTCTCGGGTGGCGTGTGGAGACGAACTCGATGATCTCGCCCTTAAGCTGGTCGCGTTTCCAGTCTGCGCCTGTTACGGTAATGTAACTGTGGCCGTAGTTGTAACCGGAGACCTTGATAACATCGTAGAGAATGCCCCAGTCGTCCGCGGGAAGCTCGAAGACAGGGATCTCGTTCTCCTTGTTGTGCCCGTAGTTTCCCGTTCCCTTGCAGTATTCGATATCGAAGATCTGCTTGTTGGAAGTAAGGTAAAAATAACCGCCGGGAGCGATCAAGGGGTTGGGATCGTCGTAGTAGCCGCCGTAAGCTTTGCTGTAATGCTCTGCCTTGTCGATCCGCGCCAGGTCGAAAGATTCCACACCGGTGTTGACGACCACCGACCAGTTCTTCAAAGAGATAGGAGCGGAACTGATATTGATGAGCTCCACGATGTCCGGACGGAAGAAATACAGAGAGTCGCTGCTATTGACGTTCTTTCCTGATTGGTTCGCACCGGACTTCTTGCATTTTTTGGAAGAAGTCAAATATAGGGAAAGGAAGCCGTTGCGGTTTGGTTTCTGCGGCTTGCCATCCTTGTACTTGTAACGCAGGAGATAATTGCCGCGTCTATCCTTGTCCTCCTGCGTGACGGAATACTTGGAAGGAATGCCGTCCATATCCATTTCCCTCAGATCGGAGCGCTTAAAACCGCACCAGTTGTTCTTGAAGGCCTGGTTGGCGCTGTAGATGAGGTAATAGAATTTTTCCTGCTTCGGAGTGTTAGGCCTGGTGTAGAAAAGGCCGGTCTGTTCCTTACGGTCGGTCCAGACCGCCGCGGAAGTCATCCAGTGCGACCAGATGCCTATCCTGTCGTTGGCCGTGTTGGTCTTGACGCCGTCGAGGAAGGATTCCAATCCCCCGGGAACCCTAATTGTTATGCTCTTGTTATTCCCGGCGGAACTGCCTTCGATCTCAAATCCTTTGGATACGGCGGACCTTGTGCTTGTAACATGGTGGATAATGCACGTGGCGTTCTTCCACTGGTCCTTGAGCCATCCGTCAACTTCCGCCTTCATGAAAGTGTTGTAGTCCCCGCTCGTGTACATCGGGTTTTCCAACCTTATCTCAGCCTTGTTGCCCGAGGTCCTTACATCCTTGATGCGCCAGTATGTGCGCATGGAGCTGGGAGAGAAGGCAGTTTGGTCATAGTCCCACAATCCGGCGTAGATGCGGTTGGCGAACATCACATGGTAGCTGTTCTCGTCTTTTCTGCCGTAGCCCTGGTGGTCTGTCTCCACGATCCAGCTGCCGTCGTGCGCCATGATCTCGTTGAAGCAAACGGCTTCGATACCGTACGTACTTTCAATAGTTGACAGCACGTGGTTCTCGTCCGTATAGTCCGCCATATTTACGACCAGTTCGCGCAGCGCCGTCGAGGAGTTTTCAAAATTGTACTCCAGGTTGGCGTTTCGCATCACCCTTCTCAGCTGCTTCATATCGGAGTTATTGATGTTCAGCTGGCGGAAAACTTTTCCTGATGTCTCGTCAAAATAGCTCTCTTGGGAACGGGATGTGATGGTAGCGTAGTGCTTGATGGTGTCCTCAAGGGAACGGCTGAGATTCTGCTTGTTGGGGGCGATAAGCGAAATGACTTCCCTCAGATTCAGGAAAGCCTTGTCATCCCAGACCAAATGGTCAGGATTGTATTCTTCCGGCTCATCCACGCCCTCATCCCTCTCGTCCACGAGAAGGTTGGCGTTGTTGTCGATCTCGTCGGAAGCATACTGGGAGGCGTTCAGGTTGTCGTCAACGTTGGCCTGCCCGGGCTTCTGGTCGCGGCCGTAACGGTACATCAGGATATTTTTCCCTGCCTCCGGGGAAATGGGCAGTCCGGCTTTGCCGTTTTCGCCCGTAAGCATCACTTCAAAAGTCCCGAAACCCTCGTTCTGCTCTTTGCTGGAAAGCGCGGTGGCGGTGTTGACATTGATCTTCGCAAGTTCGTCCTCGACCATGACAGCATAGCGGCCGATTATCCTGTCGTTGGCGTCCCTGACATAGATCCAGCGCGCCATATGCGTTTTGTCGCCGTGCGTCCCGTCCATGTCGACGGCCTGGTCGCCTTTTTTAGGCTTGAAGGTCTGGGACCATGACTCGCTGTAATCGTCGTAAGCGGAGGAATTGTAGTAGTCTTCCCTAAGAAGGCCGTAAGCGTGCTGCAAGGCTGACTGGGCAAGCATGTCAGATTGCGTTTGGCCGACAGAAATTGCGCCGGACTGGCTTTCCAAACCGATGAAAGTCGCAAAAGTCGCAGAAAGAATGGAAAGAACGGTCAGTACCGTCAGCACCATCAAAAGGGCCACGCCTCGGGGAGCAGATGTATTTCCTAAAAACTTTTTCATATCTCTAAAAATTTAAGTATCAACTTTAAGATTTTACAAAATTAGCGTTTTTTATTCAATGAACGGAGCCCACGGCAAAAGAAGCCGGGCGATTTATGGTAAAATCTCCTCGTTCAGACTTTAAAATCAACCCATTCAGGAAAAATTATGAGAAGCGATTCTGTGAAAGTCGGTCTCGAACGCGCCCCTCACCGCGCGCTCTTCAACGCCTGCGGCGTCAGCCGCGAGGATCTCAAGAAGCCCTTCATCGCCGTCTGCAATTCTTACGTCGGCATCATCCCCGGCCACGCCCATCTCCAGGAAGTCGGCAGAATAGTTAAGGAAGCGATCAAAGAAGCCGGCGGCGTTCCCTTTGAATTCAATACCATCGGCGTCTGCGACGGCATCGCCATGGGGCACGAGGGCATGAAGTACTCCCTCCCCTCCAGGGAGATCATCGCCGACTCCGTTGAGACTATGCTGAGAGCCCACTGCTTCGACGGCGTAGTCTGCATTCCCAACTGCGACAAGATCGTCCCGGGCATGCTCATGGGCATTCTGAGAGTCAACATACCGACCATCTTCGCTTCCGGCGGCCCCATGCTGGCCGGCCACTCCAAAGACGGCAAGAAAGCCCTTGACCTTATAAGCATCTTCGAGGCCGTGGGCGCCCGCAGCCAGAACATCATCGACGACGCCCAGCTTGAGGAAGTCGAGTGCGAATCCTGCCCCGGCGTCGGCTCCTGCTCCGGCATGTTCACCGCCAACTCCATGAACTGTTTGTGCGAAGCCCTTGGCATCGCGCTTCCTGGCAACGGCTCAATACCCGCCGTTTATCCTGAAAGAAAAGAACTCTGGAAAGCCGCCGGCCGCCGCATCGTGGAAATGGTGAAGGAAAATCTCCGTCCGAAAGATATCATCACCGACGCTTCCTTGGAGAACGCCCTGACCCTGGACATGGCCATGGGCGGATCATCCAACACCATCCTGCATTCCCTGGCCATCGCCAAGGAAGCCGGCCTGGGTTTCGACCTCAAGCGCATCGACGAAGTCAGCAAGCGCGTGCCGACCATCTGCAAAGTCAGTCCCTCCTGCTCGTATCACATGGAGGACGTGGAAGCCGCCGGCGGCGTCTCCGCGATCCTTTGTGAGATCAGCAAAATAGAAGGCTCGCTCAACCTCGACTGCCCGACCGTCACCGGCAAAACTTTAGGTGAAAACATCGAAGGCAAGGAAAGCAAAGACAAGGCCTGCATCAGGGAACTTTCCAACGCCTACGCCAAGAGAGGCGGACTTACCGTTCTCTGGGGCAACCTCGCCCCGGAAGGCGCCGTCGTCAAATCCGTGGGCGTCGATCCCAAAATGATGACGCACCGCGGACCGGCCGTCATCTTTGAATCCCAGGAAGAAGCCTGCGAAGGCATTCTCTCGGGCAAAGTGAAACCCGGCGACGTCGTCGTCATCCGCTACGAAGGCCCCAAGGGCGGCCCCGGCATGCAGGAAATGCTGGCCCCCACCTCCTACATCATGGGCCAGGGCTTGGGCGACAAGGTGGCGCTCATAACCGACGGACGTTTCTCCGGCGGCACAAGAGGCGCCTGCATAGGCCACGTGAGCCCTGAAGCGGCCTCAGGCGGCCTTATCGGCCTTTTGAAAGAAGGCGACATCATCGACATCGACATCAACGCGCAAAAGCTGGAAGCGGAACTCTCCCCCGAAGAGATCGAAAAGCGCCGCGCAAATTGGCAGCCTCCCAAGCCGCGCCTGAATTTCGGTTGGATGGCGCGCTATCAAAAGCACGCAACGTCCGCGAGCCAAGGCGCCGTGCTGAAGTAAACATTCCGTCGCGGAGCCGGCCCAGGCCCCCCGTTCACGGACTACGCGTGCATGGCCCTGATTTGCGTCCTCCGTGAGTTCACTTGGGGGCCTGGGCCGCTCTCCGCTCCGTAACGCTGATTATAAAACAAAAAAAGATCTCACATATCCCGTAGCGAACTCACGGAGGATGCCCGTTAGAGAAATCGAGCGCGTAGTCCGTGAGCGAGGGATAATGTGAGATCTTTTTTTGTTGTGATGATCTCGCGTGCTTACTTCTTGCGGAGGAAGGCCGCCAGCGCGGCGAGCGCGAGGATGATCCCCGCCGGCTCCGGCACGCCCGTCACCACCACTTCAAAATATCCCAGCGCCGTCTTCGGCGAAGCGTGCACCGGCCAGGCCGTGTCAGTATTTCCGCCCGAAGCGACAAAGCCCGGAGCCGCAGGACTCGTCATGCCGCAGGGATTCATGAATTCGTTGTTGACTCCGGCGATGAAGAACTTCGTCAGTTGAAGATGATAATCGCCTTCGTCGCACTGAAGAGTCGTCTTGGTGAAAATGTCCCCTTCTCCCAAAGCGTACCTGTAAGTGCGGTCATCGTTGGTGAAAGTCGCATAGAGCGATCCGTCGGCGTCGAACTGAAGTTCGCTGTCGTTGGCCGCCAGATCGGGTTTCGAGCCGTTCGCGACTGTTTCTCCCAGGAAAAGACCAAGCTGCATTTCTTCCGATTCAAATTCGCTGGCTTCGGGAAGAATAAGCGTGAAGCGGTTGGTGCCGACCTCAAGATAGCAGTCGAGCACCTTCTTGGTAAGTCCGGACAATTTCACGTATTCGGAGATCGAAGCGGCATTGGGATCGTCCCCGTTGTCAACAGCCTGGTTGACAAGATCGTAAGTCTCAGGTTCCAAGCGATAGACCACATTGCTGCCTTGGAAACTGCCGGCTTCATTGTAAGCGGCCGGCCTGCTGCGGTCAAGCGCATGCTCTATAAGGTAATCGTAGTATGGGCAAAGCTCAAAATCCGCCTCGTTTCCGAAGAGATAGATCCCTTTTGCCAAAAGGATGTCCATGCAGCCGCCGTCGAAATTATAAGCAGGCGTCAAAGATTTGATCATGGTATCCTGATAATAGGGATCTTCCCCGATATTGCTCATGATGTAAAGGCCTTTCAGGCGCACGGCGCCGGTCTTGGCTTTTTCCACGATCATGGTCACTTTGGCCGTCATTTTTCCAAAACTGCCAAGGTCCAGATCTATGAAGCTGACATAGCGTCCTGGAGCGAGGCCGTTCCTGTCAACGGTGAAGAGGATCTTCTGCTGCATAGCTACGGACCCTTGGGCGGTCCCGCTGTCAAGAGTCAGCCAGCTGCTGGTAGTGCTGGCGGAGTAGCTGAAGCTGCCGGCGCCCAGATTCTCCATCAGGATATAGCCTTCATCGCTAAGCGGCGGAACCACGACGGAAGGGGTGGAAAGTTTCGGCTCGGTGCTCTCTTTGGAAACGACCACGGCAAGATAGGCGACCTCGTTGCCGGAGGTGTGGCTCAGAGCCCAGTCCGGGGCAAGCGTACCCTCCGCCACCCAGCTCGGGGAGGAGGGAGATGTAAGTCCGTCGGGGTTTACTTCCGCGCTGTTGGAACCGGCCATATAAAAGAAAGGAATGCTCACTCTGTAATCGCCCATCACGCAGTAGAGCGTCGGGTGATCCATCTTGACGTTTGCCTTGTTAAAATACTGCGTATCCTTTCTCGGGTTGGGAGCGCCGCAAACATATTCCCCTTCCATGTCCTGAGTGCCGGCTCCCGCTTCCTTGGCGCAGAGATCAGGCGCCGTGCCTTCCGGCGGGATGACGCCTGTGCTCCAGGTCTCCTTTTCCGAAAGGTACAATCCAACCATAGCGCTGTACATCAGCTCATTGGCCTGAGGGCAGACGATCGTGAAATAGTTCGTCCCCTCTTCCAGAGCGGCGTTGTTGAAAAGCAAAACGCGGCGCATATTGGCGGCCCCGATGTAGCCATCCGGCGTGCCGGCTTCAGCCGTTTGACCCGTCACCCCGTTCAGCATGTTGTAAACACTAGGATCAAGACGCTTGATCGTAACGCCGTTGCATTTGCCCATTTTCTCATACTGGGCTTTCTGACCGGAGTCAATGACGTTGTTGTCCACCGGCTCGTATTCCCAGTTGTTGCCGAAACAGTACCAGCCTTTCAACACGAGAACGTCAACGCAGCCGTTGAACGTTGCGTTTGGAGGAAAGGTCGTGAACATCGTGTCCTGATAATAGCGGTTGCCGTCGTCCCTGACGTTCGCCTCGCCCATATAGAGGCCGTAGATGCGCAGGGCGTAAGAATTGAAACTGGCAAATGTGACAAGCAATAATAAAAGGCCAAGCTTTTTCATCGTGTTAAGGATAATGGTTGATTATTCGAATTCGCGGGAAATAATGCGGAAATTGGCGCCGTTCTCGCCCAAGGCGTCGCTGCGGTCAACGATCATGTCCATGGCGGACTGAGAGGTTATCTTGTCGCCGTCATTCTCGTTGAAATTATCGTCCTTGGAAAGTTTCGTGATAGTCTGGGTTATCACCCTGACCCGGAACTGGTCGCTCCTGGTCGTTATGAGGTTCGCGATCGGCCCGAAGATCTCCGGAGTGAAACCTTTGACGTTCAGAAGATCGGTGGCGTTCTTATAGGGTTTCAAAGAAGCGTTGCCATAAGAGTCGACTCCTTTGGCGATGTTGCGGGCCAAAGCCGGGGTGACGCCTTTAAGGGAGGTAAGGATGCGTTCTTCGGCGGTGTTGATATTTATGCGTCCCGCGGTCGGACCGGGCGCCAGATAAACATAGTCGAGCCAAGCTTTGCCGGAAGAATCGACGCCGGAAAGATTATGAGGTATTATCTTCACTTTGATGCCGCCTTTGGCGGAGATATGGCAGCCGTGGATAATGCCGCAGTAAGCCCTGTCGTTCTTGTCATAGCGGATGCGCTTCCTGTTCGAGCCAACAAGATAAGGATCATCCGCGGCGTTCCTGAGCTCGTCGGAATTGAGAGGCAGGGCGTCGTATTCGCCTGTTTCGTAATTGTAGATGAAGACTTCCATCTCGGCGTTGTGATTTTCCTCTAGGAATTCCGTCGTATCGATAGCATCGTTAAGGCCGAAGATATAGAGGCCGTAGTCGGCTTTCTCAAGCCCTTTGTCGCGCCATTCCCACTCGCCTACGTCGCCGTCTTTTGTCGCGTAGTAGAAGGGTGTCGCGTACCCCGGGCCGACGCTCACCATGTCGCCTTTCTTTAGTTTAAGCTGGAGTTCGCTGGGCGCGGTCAAACCGTCCACAGTAATGCCGGTCCTCGAGCTGCTGACGATCGGGATCTTCTCCTCTCTTTGAGCGCCGGTCATTACGCGGAGCGTATGACCTTTCCATGTGTCAGGTTCCCAGTTCACGCCGTCTATTGACATAACGTTGCCGTTCGCGGAAGTGACCGTTCCGAAAGCAGGAGACCAGCCGGAAAGATGCACGCCCTCTTCCTCCGCATCGAGCCTGATGCCGGTCGTGGTGAAATATTTGCCGACCGCCTTGATCGTCTTAAGATCCGACCTTGAACCGCCGCCAATGTTCTCCCAGTCGTCGCCCGTCTTGATCTTCTGTATTTCCGAAATGTTCGCCATGCCGGCGTTCTTGATATGCGTCTGGTTGTTCTTGGACTGGCTTCTCATCCTGCGGCTTTCCGCTTCCCTTATGTTGCCGCCGAAAGTAGGCCTCGAATGCTTCTTCCAGGTATAGTGGGCCGGGTCGTCCTTCTCGGTCGAATAACCGAACTCTTCCTCTTCCACGGAACCGTATTCCGTCGTTCTGGCCGCCACCTGGCCGTATTCGTTCTTTAGCGTAAAGGAGACGAATCCGCCCTGACGCGGAAGTCCGCGGACTCTGATCTGGTCACCGACTTTCAGGCCGCTGCCGGCCGGATCGCTGCCATTCAGGTCAAGGCGATTGCTGTTGTTTCCGTAAACGTACTTGATCATGCCGTTGGGAATGTCAGCCTTGGCGGTCGGCTGGCGGTCGGAAACGAATTCGATCAGTTCGCCCTTAAGCTGGTCATGGTGCCAGTTGGCGCCGGAAACTGTGATGTAATCACCCTTGACCTTCGTCACGTCGTAAAGGATACCCCAGTCCTCGTCGGGAAGCTCAAAGACCGGGATGACCGTCTTCTGGCTGCGTCCGTAATTGCCGTTGCCGCCGCAGTACTCAATGTCGAAGATCTCGCGATTATTGGTGAGATAGAAATATCCGTTCGGTTCTATTATGGGGTTGGGGTCTTCGTAAAAGCCGCTGCGGGCTTTGCTGTAATGGTCAGCCTTATCAACAGTAGCCAGAAGTTCAGCCTGAAGACCGGTGTTGACTACGACCTGCCAGTTGCGGAGGCTTATTGGGTAGGAGGAGATGTTTACAAGCTCAACGATGTCGGGCCTGATGAAATACATGGCGTCGCTGTAATTGAGGTTCTTCCCTCTTCTGCCGGAACCGGAGTGACGACATTTCTTGGAGGACGTCACCACTACCTCAATGTAGCCTTCCTTATTGGGCTTTTGGGCCTTGCCTTCCTTATAGGGGTACTTGAGAAGATAATGATTTTTCTTGTCTTTTTCCTCCTGCTGGACGCTGTAGCGGGCTGGAATGCCGTCCAGGTCCATCTCCCTGACGTTCGATTTTCCATAACCTATGGAAGGAATGAATGCCTGGCTGGCATTGTAAACGCGGTAGTAATATTTCTCCTGCTTGCGGTGCAAGGGACGGAAATAGAAGATCTCCGTCTGCATCGGATCATCGCACCACATGGCGCCGTCATGAGTCCAGCTGCTGTAAAGTCTGACTGTAGCGTTGACTAAGTTGGAAGAGACTTCCTCCATGAATTTGTTGCCTTCGCTGTAGCCTTTTAGAGTAAGCTCGCGCTCCTTCCCGCCGTGGTTCTTGGAAACATTAAAAAACTTGACTTCGTTTTTGGCATTGTAAACCATGCAGGTCGCACCTTTCCATTGGTCTTCATACCAGCCTTTCACCTCGGAATTTATGAATTCATCGAAGCGCGGCGGCTGGCGGCGCGGTTTTTCCAGTTTTACTTCCCAGTCGTTGCCTCTTTTCCTAACGTTGCCGAAACGCCAGCGGAAAGTGCTGTTGAGCTCTTTATAACGATGCCCGTAAAATTGGTTGGCGGAAAGGACGTGCTCGGGTACGGAAGCGCCGCTGCCGGATTGGGAGGGAAAACCCCAGCCGCACCAGTCCGTCTCCCTGATCCAGCTGCCGTCGTGCGCCATGATCTCGTTGAAGCAGACAGACTCCACGCCATAAGTGCTGTCAACAGTCGTAAGCGTATGGTTCTCGTCGGTATAGTCGAGAAGGTTTACGAGCAGGCTTCTCATCCTGGAGGAGGAAGGCTCGAAAGGAGATTCGTTGTTGGCGTTTCTCAGAGCGCGGCGCAGCTGCTTAAGTTCCGCGTGGTTTATGTCGAGCGAACGTCTGAGCGCTTTGGCGGACTTTTCGTAATAGAGTTCCTGGGAATTGTTCCAGAGCGTGGCGAGGTGCTTGAAAGCGTTGACCTGGGAAATGCTGGTTGGTTCGCCGCCCATGGCGACCGCCAGGGCTTCCCTCAAAGACTGGAAAGCCTTGTCGTCCCAAATAAGATGATTGGGGTTGTATTCCTCCGGCTCGTCCACGCCTTCGCCATCCTCGTCGTAACGGCCGTCGGCGTTGTTGTCAATGGAGTCGCTGCCGTACTGGGTAACGGTAAGGTTGTCGTCAACGTTTGCTTGTCCCGGTTTCTCATCCCTGCCGTAGCGATATTTCAAAAGGCGTTTCCCGGCGTCCATCGTAAGCGGGAGCCCTCTCTTCTCGCCGTCCGTCAGCATCACTTCAAAAGTGCCGAAACCTTCATTCTGCTGCTTGGGTCCAAGAGCAGACGCGGAATGCAGATTGATCTTGGAATGCTCGTCCTCGACTAGGACGGCGTAGCGGCCGACCGGACGGCCGGAATTGTCCCTGACGTAGATCCAGCGCGCCCAGGCGTAGTCGCCGCCCTTGTCGCCCTCGACGTTGACGCGCTCCTCGCCCTGGCGCGGTTTGAAAGTCTGGGACCAGATCTCATCGTAGCCGTCATATTCCGGACTGTCGATGGAATCCTGCCTGAGAAGTCCGTAAACGTGCTCAATGGCGGACTGGGCGAGCATGTCGGACTGGGAACGGTTGAGGCTTATGCTGCCGGCCTGCTCCTCCATAGTCATCATGGAAGCAAACGTCGCGGCCAAAAGTGAAAGGACCGTCAAAACGGTCAAAACAGCCAACAAGGCCACCCCCGAAGGTCTTTTCAGCGTTTTTTCACTCATTACTTATCTCATTTCATAATTTTTCCAACCAGACTGCGGAAGAAATATCGGACGGCATTTTAAGGCCGGCGCGCGGAGAAAGCGAGACGCTCCCCGTCCCTACTCCGTCAGGTGAGCAGGAGCGCTTGAACTGCTGACTGAAGAAGCGGGAAAGAAATATTTTGAGGCAGTCCTTGATCCTGGACTGACTGTAGCGTTTGTCAAAAGCGATCGTTGCCAGGAAAAGAAGCTTTTCCGGCGAGGCGCCGCGCCTCAGCATATGATAAATGAAGAAATCGTGCAGTTCGTAAGGTCCGACGGAATCCTCAGTCTTCTGCGTGGCTTTGCCCTTAACTGCCGGAAGGAGCTCCGGGCTTATGGGCGTATCGATAATGTCAAAAAGTATCTCGCCTATTTTGCCCCCGACTTTTTCCGCATACCACGTGACGACCGCTCTGACCAGCGTTTTCGGGAGCCCGCAGTTGACGTTGTACATCGCCATCTGGTCGCCGCCGTAAGTCGCCCAGCCGAGCGCCGCTTCGGAAAGATCGCCCGTGCCTACAGCCAGACCGCCTTCGCTGTTGGCGACATCCATCAGGATCTGCGTGCGCTCCCTGGCCTGAGCGTTCTCGTAAGCCGCGTCGTGAAGATCAGATGGATGGGAAATGTCCTTAAAGTGACGGTCAAGGGAACCCTTGATGTCGATCGTCCTGAATTCTATGCCGAGTTCCTCCATAAGAGCGCAGGCGTTGCTCTTCGTGCGGCTGGACGTTCCGAAGCAGGGCATCGTGATGCCGAGGATGGTTTCCGGACCGAGGCCGCGCAGCCCCTGGGCCTCGCGGGCCACAAGGAGAGCGAGCGTTGAATCGAGTCCGCCGGACACGCCCACTACGGCGCGCTTAGCCTTCGTGTGCGCCATGCGCCTGGCAAGGCCGCCGCACTGGATGGAAAAGATCTCTTCGCAGCGCGCGTCGCGCGCCGCTTTGTCGCCGGGAACAAAGGGATTGACTGCCAGGATAAGCTTGGGAGACTTCAGTTCAGGAACGGAAAATTCAGCTACGCTTTCGCCGGGAGGAACTTCCAAAGGACGTTCAAATCTTAGGAATTCGCAATCAATATCGGCTAGCGTCAAAGTGTCTTCAGCCTGGAACTGCTTTTTAGCGGCCAGAACTTTGCCTTTCTCAAAAACGAAAGCTCTTCCGGCGTAGCAATTGTCCGTGCTGGATTCGCCGGAGGCCGATGAAACGAAGATCAGTCCCCTCTTCCAAAGTTCGGACTGGGAAGAGGCGATATTCCTGAATTTTCCAAAAGAAGCGGCCAGTTCCGGGACGGCGCCCAAAACGGCGATCATTTCGCCAAACGCGGCGCGCTTGGAAAGAGGCTGCGAGGGAGCAAGCAGTTCGCTGTCAAAACCGACGGTGAAAGAAAAACGCTCCGAGCGGAAGACGAGATCCGTTCCGCAAAGCGCGTTTTGAGAAATGACCTTGAAAAAATTGGGGAAGCCTTTTTCCGGAACGCTGAAAACGCCGTCAGACGGCAGCGTATTCAGTTCTATCCCCAGGATCCTGCCTTTCTGGAAAACGCAGGCGGCGTCGTAAAGCCTGCCCTCAAGGAAGAGCGGCAGCCCGGCGACGTAGACCGCGTCGGATTTGGCAAGCTTGGATACAAGCTCTTTGAGGGCGGAAAGCGCACGCCTGGCAAGGCTGGGCTGCCTGAAGAGGTCTCCGCAGGTCGCACCAGTAAGCGAGAGCTTGGGGAAAACGATAAGCTGCGCCTTTTTGGACGCGGCTTCTTTCGCGAAAGCGATTTGGGAAGCCGCGTTCTCAGCGCAGCCTCCCAACACCAGACGCGGTACGGCCGCGCAGACTCTTACGAAGCTGTAGTCGGGCATCCTTTACACTTCTCCGAGTTCAGCTCGCTGTATCTTGGCCAGATACTGGTCGGCTTCCTCGTCGCTCGCGAAGACCTGTTCGGCCGGCAGGGCGCGGATGATCTCGATGACCTTGGCGACCTGGGGCTGCGGCTTGCTGATGACGACGACGCCCTTCCTCTGCAGGACGCCTTTCTGGAGCTTGAAGATCACTCTGATGCCGGCGCTGGAGAGGAATTCCAATTCCGCCAGGTTCAGGATGATGACCTTGGCTTCCGCGGAAATGATCGTATCGGCAGTCTTCTCAAAATCAGGGGAAGTTATGCTGTCAAGGCGGCCTTTAAGGAAGATGGTGTAGCCTCTCGGTTCCCTGGGCGTAACCGTGATCTTCAGGTTGTCGTTCTCGACCACCTTCGGCGCTTCCGTCATTTTTTCGACCGCTTTGGAAGCCAGCTTCTCCAGCTCTTTCTGCTGAAGCATGGCGAGGTATTTGTCCGCCGCTTCGATATCCTGGAAGATCTTTTCAGGCGGCAGGGCTCTGACCACTTCCAAAACTTTCGCGACCTGAGGCTGCGGCTTGCTGACGATGACAACGCCCTTTTCTTTCAGGACGCCTTTCTGCAGCTTGAAGATCACTCTGATGCCGGCGCTGGAAATGAACGTCACGCCTTCCAAATTCAAAATGACGATGCAGATCTTCTCAGACAGGACCTTGTCCACGACGGCTTCGAGTTCAGGAGCTGTCACGGTGTCAAGGCGTCCGGTCGGGGCAATGATCACGCCGCCTTCCTTTCTCGGGGTAACTTCGACCTTGAGGTTCTCACCCACGACAGTCTCGGCGCTTTTGGCGCTGGCCACTCTTTCAAGTTCCTTTTCCTGGATCGCCGCAAGGTATTTGTCGGCTTCTTCCGTGTTTTCGAAGATCTGTTCCTTGGGCATGGCGCGCACGATCTCAAGCACTCTGGCGACCTGGGGCTGCGGCTTGCTGACGACCACCACGCCGCGGTTCCCAAGAACGCCCTTCTGAAGCTTGAAGATCACCCTGATGCCGGCGCTGGATAGAAAATCAACGCTGCCAAGGTCAAGGATTATGACCTTCACCTTGTCTTTCAAAATCCCGTCGACAGCCGCTTCAAAGTCGGGAGCCGTTACGCTGTCAAGGCGCCCCTGCGGGGCCACTACAAGTCCTCCTCCTTTGCGGGGAGAGATCTCAACGTTCAATGCCATAGTTTTTTTCTCCTTAAATTTTTACAGCGTCATGATCTCGTTGTCTTTGGCCTTGACCAGATCATCGACTTTCTTGCTGAAGTTATCGGTTTCGGTCTGCACGCTCTTTTCGCCCTGCTTGCGCTGGTCTTCGGTCAGGACTTTGTCCTTTTCCATCTTTTTCAGCTTCTCTATGGTGTCGCGGCGCAGGTTGCGCAGATTGACTTTCGTTTCTTCGCTGTACTTTTTCGTCAGCTTGGTGAGGTCGCGGCGGCGCTCTTCCGTCAGTTCGGGCATGGGCAGCCTGATGACGCGGCCGTCGTCCACGGGAGTGATGCCGATGGGCGAAGCCTGGATGGCGCGGCAGATGGACTGAACGCTGTTGACGTCGAAAGGTTCGATCTTCAGCGTCCTGGGTTCCGGGACCGTAATGTTGGCTAAGCTTTTGATGGGCGTCATGGCGCCGTAGTATTCGACCTTGATGTCCTCGACGAGGCCGGGCGAAGCCTTGCCGGTCCTGATCTCCTTGAACTGGTAGGTCAGGTGGTCCAGGGCTTTCTGCATACTGGTTTGCAGCTCTTTGATCTGGGCTTTGTAGGGCATAGTCACTCCTTTTAGGTATGGGATTACATTATTTATTGATTTTACTATTTCGCATTAATAGTGTCAACGCTTCTTCCTGTTTCCACAAGTATTGCTAGCATTTTGGAAAAAGCTTCCCTTTTCCCCTGCCGAAGCTTTAAAATTTATTTACCCTGCCCATACGAAAACTTATTTGCGACATGCTAACCAAAGCTTATTCTTTCGCCTCCTACGGCTCCCAGGCCCGGCTCGTCACCATCGAGGTAAACGTCTTCGACAAAAACAGCAGCGAATACGGGCTGGAATTGGAGGACGACAAACAATCGACTTCCATCATCGGCCTTCCCGACACCGCCGTCAGGGAAAGCAAGGAGAGAGTCCGCAGCGCCATGCTGCACGCGGGGCTCCGCTACCCCAAAGGCGAGATCATAATCAGCCTGGCGCCCGCCGATCTGAAAAAGCACGGCCCGGCCTTCGACCTTCCGATCGCGCTCTGCCTGGCCGCCTGGTCCGGGCACCAGAAAGACCTCGACCCCGCTTCTACGGAATCCAAGATCGCCTCTATCGGCGAGCTCTCGCTGGACGGCAACCTGCGCTCCGTCAGGAACGTCATCAGCTGCGCCGTAGCCGCCAAGAAACTGGGCTTCCTTTACCTTATCGTCCCGAAAAGCAACGCCAGAGAAGCCGCTCTGGTGAAAGATCTTGTCATCATTCCGGCCGGCAGTTTCCAGGAAGCGCTGGAAGCTTACCTCTCTCCCGCGAAAAGCTCCTCCGTCGCTTTCGACCGCAATCTCCTGGAAGCCGCTTCCTTCAGTTATGACTGCGATTTCAGCGAGATAAAAGGGCAGCTTGCCGCTAGGAGAGCCGCCGAGATCGCGGCCGCCGGGGGCCACAACTTGCTGCTCTTCGGGCCGCCGGGCTCCGGAAAGACGCTTTTGGCCAGAAGACTGCCGACGATCCTGCCGCCCCTTTCGGAAGAGGAGCTCATCGAGAGCATGCAGATCTATTCGGCAAAGGGACTCGTCCCAAAAGACATCAGGCTCATGATCCGCCGGCCCTTCCGGTCGCCCCATCACTCTGTTTCCCTGTCAGGACTGATCGGCGGCGGGCTCCAGATCGAGCCCGGCGAAGTGTCGCTGGCCCACAACGGCGTTCTGTTTTTGGACGAATTTCCGGAGTTCGCCAAGAACGTGCTGGAAGCTCTGCGCCAGCCCCTGGAGGACGGTTTCGTCAACATCGTGAGAGTATCTGGCTCCATGACCTTCCCGGCCTCCTTCATGCTGGTGGCCGCCATGAACCCCTGCCCCTGCGGGTATCTGGGACATCCTGTCAAGAAATGCAAATGCCCGCGCCGCGTAGTGGAAGCTTACCGCGCCCGCGTCTCCGGCCCTCTCATGGACCGCATCGACATGCACGTGGAGATGCCTTTCGTCCCCTACGAAGAACTTACCGGCAAAGAGGCGCCGGAAAGTTCCAAAGCGATCAGGGAGCGCTGCCTGAAGGCCAGAAGCGTGCAAATTGAGCGCTACAGGAAAACCAAACTGAGAAACAACGCCCAGCTTAACAGCGCCGCCGCGCAAAAATACTGCCCGCTTACCAAAGAAGCGGAGAGCGCCCTAAGGTTCGCCGTAACAAAAATGGCCCTGTCCGCCAGGACTTACACCAGGATTTTGAGAGTGGCGCGCACGATCGCGGACTTAGGCGGCAGCGAAAAAATAGAGGAGCGGCACATCCTGGAGGCGCTCCAGTTCAAAGGCTTCAAGGAAGACACGCCCGGTTAATTGATCTTGACGGCCACGAGCGTGACGTCGTCGTAAGGCGGCTCGCCCTCTGTGAATTTGGCCAGACGCCCCTGAATTGATTGGAGAGCTTCGTAGGGAGAAAGATTCCTGGCGTTCTCCAAAGCCACGGACAACCTTTCGCGCGTGAACTCCTCTTTCTTGCGGTTCAGGGCTTCCACGGCGCCGTCGGTGTAGAAAAGCACCATGTCCCCTTTTTGCAGCTGATAGGCGGTGTCTTTCAAAGACGGGCCGAAGATCTCGCTGTCGAGAATAGAGAGCACCATGCCCCTGTTTTCGCACGTCACGACAGGATTGCCGCCCAGAGCCGCCAGGAAGGGCTCGTGCCCGGCTTCCGCGCAGAGCATCTCGCCGGTCTTGGTATTGATGACGGCGTAAGAGGCTGTGACGAACATTTCCTCAGGGATCAGCTGGATGAGATGCGTGTTGAGGTCGGTCAAAAGCTTTGAGGGAGAGAGAACGTGCTTGGAGAGCGCCGACATCAGAGCCCGGGTGGACGCCATGACAAGCCCGGCCGGGATGCCTTTGCCGGAAACGTCCGCCACCAGAATGCCTAAGTGATCCTCGTCAACCTCGATGAAGTCGAAATAATCCCCGCCCACGCGGTAAGCGGTCTTGTAGAAAGCCTCCGCTTCCACAATGCCCATCTGCGCCCTCGATTTCGGCAGCAGATGATTCTGGATGCTGGCGGCCGTCTCAAGCTGGGAATCTACGCTGGCCTTCTCCCTCACGCCTTCGATCATGGCGAGATAGTTGAGCGTCCAGCTGACTATTTCGGACATGCCGCGGGCCAGCTCCACGTCCTCGCTGTCATAGGGGGCTTTGTGCGTCTTGTTGGCAATGACGAGAACGCCCGTGACGGCGCCCTGGGAGCGGACCGGGACAACGAGCATTCCCCAGAGAGCGTAAACTTTGTAGCGCACCCTCTCCTCGCACTCTTTTTTCCCGAAAACAATAACACGCTTCTGATCGACGGCCGCGGCAAAAGGCGTCAGGTGCAGAGGGAAGGAAGTGTTCTTCAAATATTCCTGGAGCTTGGCGTCGTTGCCGGCCACGAGCTTCAGCTTCTCTTCGCTGATGTCCAGGCAGCTCGGGAAAAGCCCGGAGCATTCGGAAAGCCTTAGCGTCCCCTGCTCCCTGTCGTAGGAAAAATAAGCGGCGCAGCCGCTGGCGAAGCTTTTTTGGGCTGACAGGATGAAGTGATTGAGAAGCGCGGCCTTCAGTTCTCCGCTGTTGGCGTTCTTGTCCTCGTAGTAAGTCCTGACCGTCTGGGAAACGTGGCCGAAAAGATTGACCAGGCTCTCCTCCGCTTCCTTCACGCGCGCGGCGTGCTTTTCAGCCTTTCTCGCCAGCCTTTTGGCGCGTGCCGCCTTTACAAGAGCGAAGATCCAAAGGACGGCCAGCAGAACGGAAATGGCAATCGGAAGATAATTCATCGCGAAAGCCCCCGGAATAGAATCAACGCTGCTGCTTGAGGAATTCGACCACGTCCTTGAATTCCACAGCGTTGCGCTCGTTTATTTTTGAAAGGGTAAGGTGGGCGTCCAGCATAAGGTCGGTTATTTCGACCTTGTCATGAGCTTTGCTGGCAATGGGAGAATATTCGCCCCCTTCGCCGGGAACAGCGTCCCTGATGTCGAGAATGTTTTGGAGGCCGAGCGTCGTGAAAATGTTCCTGACATGGTCGGAAACGTTGAAAAGCTTCAGCATATTTTCGCCTTCTTTTTTCGACTTCATGCTGAGCGCTACCAAGGTCCCGATGAAGGTGGAGTCCAAGGTCTCGCAGTTCGCAAGATCGATGAAAACGCCAAGCCCTTCCTCCAGGCTCTTCTTCACAAAATCACGGAAATCAGCAACGGTCTGGAACGTTCCGCGCCCGAAGATCTTTATGTAAGCGGTATTGTTTGCGACTGCCGCCTCTATTCTGTTGTTGCTGTGCCCGATCATACTTTATTCCTCCATAGCCTTTACATAGTAGCAAAAGTCCAAAAAATTCTCAAATCGCCGCTACATCTGGGAAATAAGCAACCACTCCGCCATCAGGAAGTGGACGCGCTCTATCAGGGCGGAAAGCCTGGACATAAAGGTGTTGCCGAAGAAGGCGCCCAAGGCGATCATCAGGTACCAGCGGCCGATCTTCGAACTGCTTTTGACGATCGTGTTTTTGTTGCCGAAGGCGAAGAAGAAGTACATCAAAACGGAGACCGTGCCGATCACGAAAATAGCGTTCTCGCAGCCGGCGTAGAAGCGGTCTAACAACGTCGCGCCCGGCATGACGTATTCGGACGGGCAGACGTTCTTGAAGGTGCCGGTGATCTGGGGAATGAGCTGGTTGAAAGTGTCCTTGAAAGCCAGTCCCGCACCGGCGCCCAGGGAAATGCACATGGCGATGCGGCTGACCCAGAAATATTTTTTGCTGTACTGGAAGTACCACAAAAGTCCGATGACGCCCGCGAAGATCAAAGCGATGGTAGCCGCGTCTCCGCCGGTCCAGCCGTTCTGACTCACGTTGACTATGGCTTTCTTGATGGGAACGAGCCACTGGCTGTAAAGGTTCTGGCGCATGACCACGGCGCAGCTGTATCCGGTGGCGCAGCCAAGCAGCGCGTGTTCGAAGAAGCGGTAGAAGGGATTTTCCTTGAAGAGGAAAGAGTAGACCGCGATGCAACTGAGAGCCGCTACCCAGGTCTGCAGGCGGTAAACGCCGAGGTTCGGAAGGTCGAGGTCTTTCACTCTGGCGGCCACGGCGGGAATGCTCCCCGCCCTGAATTCGCCCCAGACCGCCAGGCCGAGGACCACTACGCCAAGGATCATCCAGAAGATCTTACCTGTAAATTTTGACATGATCAGCCCTCCTTACGCCCTGCCTCTTTTTGACTGCCACTTGGACATGAACATGGCGAAATTGCTGATAAGAATGGAAACGACCACAAAGAGCGTCGCGAAAGACTGGACGCTCACGGTCTTGGTGCCGATGCCCGTTTCATTCACGATGCCGGCTTCCATAACGCGCTTTTCATAAGCGGCGGCGCCCGCCGCGCCAGCAAGGAGCCCGCAGAGCTGGCCAGAGTCGAGGTACGGATAAGCCGTCGAGCTTTCGATGCCGGCGGAACCCGCCGCCAAAGGCGTTCCGTAAACGGACTGCACGAAGCCGATCCAGGGGATGCCGCCCCAGGAATAGGCCACGCGGTAAATGAGCGAAACGTCCGCGATGGAGCGGAAGTTCTTCATCATCGGGATCTCGTTGAGGTCGCGCCCGTTGATGTCTTTGACAACGAAGCCGTGGATGTCCTTGGCTAAGCTTTGCAGCGTCACGCCGCCGGCGTTGACGATCGCCTGGAACATGACGTAGTCCTCGCCGTCCACTTTGTTCATCTTTTTCGCGACTTCGTCAAGAACCTGGCGGCCCAGCTTCTGGCCTTCCACGTTGGTAGTCCAGGTCACGACCATGAATTTTATGTTGCGGGCGAAGAGGTGCTGGATGACGGCCTTGAACTGGCCCTCGCATTCGCCGCGGTTGCCGGCGCCGTAGTCGCAGTCTATTAGCACCGCTTTGTCGGGCGGCAGGCTTTCGATCCTGTCATAGAGTTTGCCAACCCAAATGGGGTTCGGCACGGGCATCTTTATCTGGATCATTTCGAAGCCGATCACCACCACCGCGAAGAGCGCGTAGAGAATTCTCGGATCGCAGAATTGTATCCTGTCCCAGAGCGAGCGTTTCTTGTTTTCAGGAGCCATAACTAATCAACCGATGAATATACGCTGTTATCGAGTCCGAGCCAGATTCGCAAAGATATCGCCACGCTGCCAATCAGCGTTCCAATAAGGACCGCGCGGTAAGCCGCGGCGTTCAAAACGCTCAAAAGTTTGGAGGAGAGCCAGGGCAGCTGCAGAAGCTTCCAGCTCTCGGGAACGAGCGAGGCTAAGAGTTCGCCGATCGGCATCTGACCGACCATGCAGACGATAGCCGCCGCCATAAGGAAGCCCGCTTCCAGGCTCCTGACCTTGAAGGAGCGGTAGGCCGCGCTGATCATGTAGAAGGTGATCATCGAGAAGACCGCGCTGCCCATGGGCGCCTGGATGGCGTTGAATAAAAAGTCGAAGGAGGTCTTCCAGATAGTGCCTTTAGCCTCGTCGGTCTGGCCCTTCAGAGCGCAGACGATCATGACGGCCAGGAAGATCAGGAAGACCGCGCTGTAGCCCGCGTTCTTCAGGAAATTCCTAAAGGGCGCGCCGCCGCCGGGAAGCTTCTCCTCGCCAACCGGCGCGTTGTAATTCAGAGCGCTCTGGTAGATCTTCTTTCCGTGGAAGAGCATCAAGTTGATCATCGCGATGAAGATCGCAAAAGAGCCCACGACCGTCAGGAACTTGCCGGCCCATTCGGTGCCGTAGGAAAGGTACGTCGGCCTGGGCGAAGCGCCCACTTTCTTATAGACCGTCATCTCGGGAGCCAGGGGCTCGCCGTCGCCCTTGTCGCGCAAGCTTACCGCACAGAGCGTCGTTTCGTAAGGCGAATCGATGGGGCGGGCTTTCTGCATCTTTTTCGTGCCGAGGTAGAGCGTCCCGTCGCTCGTGTCCATTCTGCCGCCGGCGTAAACGGTGTCGTTGGTGCCGTTGCCGGCCGGCGCTTTCCAGCTCTTGGGCGTCCAATTTCCTCCGCCCTGCCTGAACTCCACGATCTCCCTGTCCATGACATAGACGAGGACCGGAGCGTCCCCTTCTTTGTAAACGTCGAAAGCGTTGGGGGATTTTTCCAGCAGCGCCGTGGAAACCAGCGGCTGGGCGTCCAAAGTCAGATGCTTGAGATCAGGACCGGCGGCGTGCCAGACGCGGTAAGTCATGGTGAAAAGATAGACGTCCCAGCTGCTGCCCTTATAGTCGGCGGCGAAGCTCTTGATGCGGTCGGGTATCTGGCCGTTGGGCGCGTTCTCGAAAGTTTTGAAAACATCGTTGGTCGAGATCACGACCGGGCCTTTTTTCCTGAAGTTCTGGCCGTCGTCAGAGCTCACGGCGTAGCAGAGCACAGGCTCCTTTTCGTTCTGGCCGAGGTAAAGGAGCGTCAGGCCTTCCGGCGTAACGGCGACGTCGGGCTCAATGAGGCCGTACTGGTCGAACTTCAAAAAGAGCGAGCGCTGCAGGCAGGGTTTTTGATCCTTTTTCCATTTGCCGGCGCTTTTGACCATGCGGCCTATTATCCCGCGGCCTTTGTAGTAATTGCCAACGTAGAACTGCAGCTTCTTCCCGTCTTTTTCAACGCAGACCGGGCTTCCGACCTCGTAGGAGTCGAACTCGCCGCCCACTTTCTCAGGCAGGATGTACTCCAAGAAGAAATACAAGCCGACCAGGAAAGCGATTATTTTCAAAACATTGCGTTTACTCATATCTTTTTACCACTGTAGCAGCAGGCGCAGGTAATCGGTCTTCTGGAAGATCGTAAGCAGCAGGCTGCCCAATACGATGAGGATCAGAAGCACCAGTTTCGAATAGTCCTGTCCGACCAGGCTGCCCGTCAGCACGGGGTCCCGGTTGAAGTAGGCGCCCGCGGCGTAGAACTCTTCGCCGAAGACCGTATAGTCGCAGGAGACCATGAAGAAGGGCACCTGATAGAAGCTCGGCGTGCAGGCGATCTGGAAAGCGCCCGCCTGCTGGCCCGCTTCCGCCAGCATCATCGACTCGAAGCCGTAAGTGCCGAACATGAAGTTCGCGCCCACGTGCTCGCGCTTGATCCAGCCCGCGATGCCGGCGCCCAGGGCCGACTGGTTACTTGACATATACCTCAGGCAGTCCTCGACCGCGAACATGCCTTCCTTGCCCATGGCCGCGTAACCGTCCTTCCAGAATTCCTCCGCCATGGCGTAGGCCAGGGGCTGGGCCAGGGGGACGTAAACAGGCATGGAGAGTTTCGCTGCCTTCCTAACCACGTAGCCCATGACCGCCAAAGAGCAGAAAAGATTGACGGAAAGGTCGTCAAAGCCCAAGTTGAACATGATGGGCCTGTCCTCCTCCGCGGCTCTTCCTATGGCGTCGTCAATGACCTTGAGGCCGTTGATGGGGCGCAGGAAAACTTCCTTGCCCCTTTTCGTCAGCATTATCATGGTGATAATGAAGCCGGAAAAGAGCAGAATGAATATGATTATGGGCAGCGTTGCGTGATCCATACTTTCTCCAGTTAATCAGTAGAGGTGATTATAGCAAAAATCGCCCTTCCCGCCAAAGGGAAGCCTAAACGCGCCCCTCTCCTAGGCTTTCAGCGCTTTCACGCCCGTTATGGTATAATCAATAAGTTAAGTCAAGTGAATAAATAAAACGGAGAAACAAGAAATATGCGCCTTAAACTGCTTTTGCCGCTCCTTACCCTCGCTCTGGCGCTGGGGGCTTTCGCGTCCGACGTGAAAGCACCGAAAATTGCCTACGTTGACACCGAGACGGCTCTCAACAACAGCAGGGAATACAAAGACTGCTCCCTGGCGCTTTTGGACGTCCAGGACGACAAGGAAGAAGAGCTGAGAAAAATGACCAGCGAGATAGACGCCCTGGGCGACAAGTTGAAAGTTTTGTCCGAAGCCAAACGCCAGGAAGAGGAAGCCAAATACCAGGCTCTGATCGCCAAGGCCAGCCGCTTCGCCGAGGACACCGACAAATCGCTGAGGGAACAGCGCTCATTGGACCTCAACAGGATCGCCAACAAACTGAAAAGAGTCATCGAAGACATCGGCCAGAAGGAAAAATACACCCTTATAATAGACCTCAAGGCCATCGTTTACTTAGACCGTTCCGAAATGAAAGACCTGACCGACGACGTCGTTTTAAAGCTGAACGACGACTACGCCAAGGAAAAAGAACGCCAGAGCAAGACCCCTAACCGCGTAAAATAATATGAAAAATCAGATATTCACCGCCTTTATGATTTCCGCCCTCGCCCTAAGCTCGTACGCCATGAGCTTCGCCTACGTCAACACCGAAGACGTGTTGCAGGGCAGCAAAGAGTTCAAGGAATGCGAAAGGAAAGCCCTGACCAAACGCGACCTCAAAACGGAAGAGATCGCCCAGATGTCCGCCCAGCTGGACAAGCTGGAAGCGCAGATCGCCGCTCTGTCGGCGGAAAAGAGCGCGCCCTTAAGGGAGCAGTACGCCAAGGATTTCGACCGCATCGAGCGCTTCAAAGAGCAGGCTACGGAAGAGATCACGGCCCAGCACAGCCACGACATGGAGCGCATCGCAGGCAAGATCCGCAACATAATTGAAAAGATCGGAGCACGCGACAACGTCTCCCTCATGCTCGACCTTAAAGCTATCCTCTACCTCGACCAGAAGGTCGTCAAAGACTACACCAAAGAAGTCACGAACGAGCTGAACCGCCAGTACGACGAGGAACTCGAAAAATTAAGAAGCAAACTTCCCTTAAGCAAATAACCATTAAGGAATAAATAAATGGAAATTCCCGTTTCCGTCATCGCAGGTCTTTTGGAAGCCGAAGTCAAAGGCGATCCCAACACCATCGTTTCCGGTTTCGGCGGCATCAACGAAGCCAAGCCGGGCGACATCACCTTTCTGAACGTTGAGAAGTACATCCCCTCTCTGATGACGACCAAAGCGGCCGCCGTATTGGTGAGGGCGAGCCTCAAGATCCCCGAAAACTGCCCGCCCGCGCTCATCATCGTCGATGACCCGCAGCTGGCTTTGCAGAAGCTCCTGGAGAAAGTCGCGCCCCCGAAAGTCGAATTCGCGCCCGGCGTGCATCCGACCGCCATTGTCGCTCCTTCCGCGGTCTTGGGCAAGAACGTCTCCGTCCAGCCCTACGCCGTAATAGAGGAAGGCGCAACCATTGGCGACAACTGCGTGATCGGCGCCTTCTGCTACGTCGGCCACTTCACCGAGATCGGCAACGACAGTTTCCTCTATCCGCACGTGACGATAAGAGAGCGCATCAAAATAGGCGAACGCGTCACCATCCATCCCGGGACGGTCATCGGCGCCGACGGCTTCGGCTACCTTGAAATTAACGGCAGACGCGAGAAAGTCCCGCAGATCGGCAACGTCTCAATCGGCGACGACGTCGAGATCGGCGCCAACACCTGCATCGACCGCGCCAGGCTCGACACCACGATCGTGAAGCGCGGCGCCAAGATCGACAACCTCGTCCAGGTCGCGCACAATTGCGAGATCGGCGAAGACTCCGTGCTTTGCGGCTGCTCCGCCATGAGCGGCTCCACCAAGATCGGCAACCGCGTTATCCTGGCCGGACAAGCCGGCCTCAACGGCCACATCGAGATCTGCGACGACGTAATAATAGGCGGCCAGTGCGGCGTCACCAAAGACATCCACACGCCGGGCTTCTACATCGGCTCCCCCGCCACTCCGCACATCACTTACAAGAAACGCGAGAGCGTCGTCGTAAAACTGCCTTTGATCCTGAAAGAACTCCACGACCTGGAAAAGGAAGTGGCGGCCCTGAAAGAAGAATTAGCCAAAGCAAAAGAAAACAAATGACCAAACAGACAACCATCGCCAAAGAAGCCAAGATCAGCGGCATCGGCCTTCACTCCGGCGAGATCACAAGCCTAAGGTTCCTTCCCGCCCCCGCCAACACCGGGATCGTCTTCAAAAGGACTGATCTTCCCATCCCGGGCGGCGTGGCTTTCCCGGCGCGAGTCCCTTCCGTACTCAACACCGACCGCAGCACCACGATCGGCAAACTGCTCCAGGTCCCGCAGTCCCCGCAGCCCGTCCCCATCGTGGTCCTGACCGTGGAGCACCTGATGGCTTCCATCTACTGCCTCGGCATCGACAACCTCTTCGTGGAAGCGACCGCCATGGAAACGCCCCTGATGGACGGCAGCGGCATAGATTTCGCCAACACTCTGAAAGAAGCCGGCATCTCAGAGCTCGATGAGGAAAGGCTTCCCGAACTGACCGTGACCGAACCCATAAAGGTCGAGCACGGCGACGCAACCATAGAAATACTCCCCGCCGACGAATACAAGATCTCTTACACCATGACGTACCCTCATCCCGTCATCGGCACGCAGTTCTTCGAGACCGTCGTCAACGAGGAAAACTTCATAAAGAACATCGCGCCAAGCAGGACCTTCGCCCTTTACAGCGAACTCTCGGCCCTGCTCAGCAGAGGCCTCATCAAAGGCGGCTCCCTTAACAACGCCATCGTCATAACGGACAACGCCATCCTGAGCAAGGACGGCCTCCGCTACCCTGACGAATTCGTGCGCCACAAAGTGATGGACCTGATCGGCGACCTCGCTCTTACGGGAAGAAGACTGAAAGCCCACGTCGTTTCCTCCCGTTCCGGACACACCTTGAACAACAAAGCCGCGGCGGCGCTCTTCGCCCTGGCTAGCAAAAATTAACATAAAACAAAATTAAAGATCATGGAAGAAACCAAAGCTCCTATAAGCCTCAATATCCAGGACATCATGGCGATTCTGCCGCATCGTCCTCCCTTCCTTTTAGTTGACAGAGTCGTGGCCACCGACTGCGACACCTACGTTGACGCCGTCAAGAACGTGACCATGAACGAACCTTTCTTCGTCGGCCACTTCCCCGGCCAGCCCGTCATGCCGGGCGTCCTTATCATGGAGTCCCTGGCCCAGGCCGCGGCTATCGTCGTTTTGTGCAACCCGAGGTTCAAGGGCCTCATCCCCTATTTTCTGACCATGGACAAAGTGAAATTCCGTAAACCCGTTCAGCCGGGCGACCAGCTTCACCTTAGGATCGACATCATCTCCATGCGATCCACCATGGGCAAATGCAAAGCCGTCGCTTCCGTGGACGGACAAAAAGTCGCGGAAGGCGAACTAGCCTTCGCCGTCGTGATGAACAAAGAAGAAAAAGCAGAAAAGGAATAAATCCCCCATGATCCATCCAACCGCAGTCATCAGCCCGGGCGCGCAGATCGCCCCGGACGTTGAAATAGGACCTTACTGCGTCATCGGCGAAAACGTCAGAATTGGCGCAGGCTCAAAACTGATGAGCCATGTGGTGGTTGACGGCCTTACGACCATCGGTGAAAGGAACACTTTCTTCCCCATGGCGGCCATCGGCCACAAGACCCAGGACCTGAAATACAAGGAAGGCAACAAATGCTACCTTGAGATAGGCAACGACAACGTCATAAGGGAATTCGCCACCATCCACTGCGCCACCCTAGACGGCAGCAAGACGATAGTCGGCAACAACAACCTTATCATGGCCTACTGCCATATCGCCCACGAGTGCATCTTAGGCAACCACATCATCATGTCGAACGCCGCGACCTTGGCCGGGCACGTCCAGGTCGGCGACTACGCCGTCCTTAGCGGCATGGCGGGCGTCCACCAGTTCTGCCGCATCGGCAAAATGGCCATGATCGGCGGCTGCACGAAAGTCACCATGGACGTCGCACCGTTTACGCTAGTGGACGGCGTGCCGCCCCGCTGCGCCACCATAAACAGAGTCAGGATGAGCAGGCTCGGCATCCCCGACGAGACCATCCAGAAAATGAACCAGGCCTACAAGATCGTCTTCCGCCAGGAGATGAAACTCAAGGACGCCGTGGAGAAACTCAAACAGGATTACGCCGACGTTCCGGAAATAATGGAGCTCGCGGACTTCCTCACCAAATGCGAGCGCGGCCTCACAAGGTAAAACAAAA
>Ga0310690_10001370_pt1 | contig 43247 bp, 63 predicted proteins | sample AusTroGonzalo_MG_2_FD_207661 | JGI IMG/M metagenome (GOLD analysis project Ga0310690, IMG submission 207661) | Bovine rumen microbial communities from tropical cattle in Woodstock, Queensland, Australia - Gonzalo_04 (v2) (version 2) | ecosystem: Host-associated > Mammals > Digestive system >... | reverse complement strand
GCTTTCATATCTGTTTCCCATCTATGTGCAGCAAATGTAGTTCCTAATGTTTTAAATGAACTAGGATAGCCACCGTAAATATACCCGACAGAATGGATTTCATCTCCCCATGTCATGTCTTGAGTATTCTGACCCTCATTGTCCATAATAAAGTGGTTTGTTCTATCAAAGAAGAACCCGACATTGTTTTCATCGTGTGCTGGCACACAATAACGATAATCTTCTCGGCTGTATGTGTTTAACAAATTGACAACATAGAACTTCCCCTTAAAAGCAGATTGGAATAAATTAGTTGATTCTGTGTAGCAGTTGCCAATATAAAATGGTTTGGGATGTGTAAAATCAACCACCGTATTTGTAGTCAGAACCTGACCGTTCACATTTGAATAGTTACCTGTTGCTTCTAATGTAATCTTTTCTGTGGCTGCTGTTAAATTATATCTCATAGCAGAATTACCTGCTCTCATAGGCCAGTCAAGTCTTAAATAACCATAAGGGCTTCCTGAAACAACTGGTCCAATATACATAGCACAGCTTTCTTCATATCCTTGAAGTTTTCTAACACCAAATGGAAACCTCTCCAACGAATCAGGAGTTATCTCAAATGTTGTTTTTAAGGTAGTAGACAATTCATTTGGCAAGAATCCAGTATTGAATCGTTGTGCACCTGTTAGATTTATCCACTCAACTTCTGTAATATGACGACCAGTATTAAAATTACCAGTTCCATTGTTATAGTATAACTTTCCGCCAATCTGTTCATACATACAAGGGATATTTTCTTTATCTAAGCAAGAAACATATCTGCGATTTATCGTTCCGTGTTTTATTTCTAATTGATGTAACTTAAATCCACCATTAAAGGAAGAAGTTGGGCTTCTATAATCAGTGAATATACGAAGTGTCCTTTCTGAAGTAGGACTACCATAACGATAAAAAGAACCTGTATCTGTTGCATTTACAGAACTATCTAATAATGATTCAAACCCAATTTCGTATTTTATTGTATGGTCAGCATCATTTAATGGAATATACTTTACCCATATCTTTGTTGGAACATTTAACGGAATTGGTGTAGATGCATCTGTATAAAAAGAACGAGCAATATATGAAGGGTCAGTAGATGTAGAAGCAGTTAGGTAAATCCTAAGTCTGCCTCCATCAGTTACTTCAATGAAGTTCGTTAAATTACCAGAATAGTTACCAAGCACGATTATTCTGTTTGCTGATGTCCTTGTAATCGTGGCAGACATTTCAAATGGCACATCCCAACTAGGCAAAATACCTGTATCAATATATGCAACGGAACTTGAGGTGGCGTCATAATCGTTATGCAACCACTCAACCTCAGTCAGCCAAGGTGCATATGTGCCTGTGAACAAACAGTTTAACAACTTTTTCTTTAAGCTCATACTACACCTCTTTATAGTTGATTATGATTTTATCTTCTTCCTCTTTATATTCTGGCGTATATTCTTTTTCAGCATCTTCTGGAGAATTGTTTACAATGAGCTTGTATCCTGCTTTTCTGTAATCCTCGTCTTTTGGGTTAGTAATTACCATACCATCAACAATAATTGCTTTGGTGCTTGCTGGTTCTAGTTTTCCATCAACTAACTTTCCATACATGTTATACTCCTTTTGCAAAAATTAAAGTATTAACACCATCATTTAATATCCACATCTGGTAGCGTTTGCTTGCCACAGGAACAAAAACCTTGACCCCACCTATTACCTGAACATCATCACAACCATCTATTACCTTAAATGTATTCGGGTATGATAATGTTGTTGCAGTTGTGCCTGACGAGAAGTTTATCTGTGACACATATCTTTCATCAGGGGAAGCAGGTGCATTTACTGTCAGAGCCGATATGTCTGATGTGCTTGTGTATAAATACTTATCTGCTGGCGTAATCGTATCTCCAGAAGCATAAGCAGTCACAACACCACATATACCGTTTTTAAGGTAGTCAGAACGCATAAGTCTGGCAGATGTTTCCGTTCCTGCAATTATGTTGGCAACGCTCATCGTTGAATAAGTCGTGTTATAATCGTATCCGTGACCTGCAAATAGCCAGTTAGAACCATCAAATAGCCACCACACAGGAGCATTAGCATACCACACATAAGAGTCAGTTGATGTCGTAATTGCGCTTCCCGCATACAACATTGGATATGCTGGAAAGTCATTTAACTTTAATGTAGAGTTAGCTACCGTTGAAGTTACTGTTGGTTTGACGATAATCAGTTGCCCTGCATTTAATGAAGTGATAGACGGTATGCTTACTTCCTTTTGAACTGTTGCAGCGGCAGTAGTTGATTCGCCATAGATGTTGTTTGGCAATGCCCCAACAAAAGAACAAGCACTTGCTTTCTCGGCATCCGATAGAGTTAAATCGTTATATGCAAGACCTCTTTTTACCGCTAAATCCAAATTGCCTGGAACAATTGGACGATATAATTGTGTTTTATTAACTATATCTGAATCTGTTGCTCGTCTTAATTGTAATGTATTACTGTTAGAAAGAGAAATACCTGCCGAATCACTTGATAACTTAACCAATCCATAGTCGCCACTTTGTTGTGCAATAGGTATTGTAGCAACCCCGTTTTGGACAAGGCTCGTATTGTTTGCCTGGACATCGCTAACCTTACCGCTTGCTGTTGTATTTACCTCATTCAAGGCACTAACCAAATCTGTTTTGGTAGATGTATTCAGGCTTGAAAGCGTTCCGATTGAATTTTTGTTTGTGGTTATTTGAGCTATAAGTTCTGGCGTTGCCCCAGAATTGATGGCCGCCCACTGGTCTGCTGTAAATGACGAATTGTTTAACTCATACTCAAAAATCCAAGAAGCTGGGTCTGTTGCATCTGTGTATTTATATCTGTCATATACAGTATTTCCTTGGTCATCAGTTCCAACAACAAAAGCGTAGTCATTATTTGTGAGAGGTCCGCTGTACGCTTCCAATTCGGCAACGCTGTCAAATGTTCCAATAAAGTTCGCTGTGTTGGTTGAAATAGAACTGTTTACAAAGTTCCTGTCGGCAAGCTGGTTGCTTGCACTTGCTTGTTCTGGGATGAGTGCGTTTATATTGTTTATCAGTTGTTGGAGAGCGCTTCCACTAATGGTGTATGTTGTTCCGCTTTGACTTCCTGAAAGACCATCGGTTACTGTTATTGTTAGCGTGTTGTGACCGTTAATCTTTGCGTCTTTTCCATCTGCTCCATCCTTGCCGTCAGCACCATCTTTTCCAGCAGGTCCTTCTGGTCCTTCTGGTCCTCTTGGCCCTTCAGGTCCTTCCGGCCCCCTTGGTCCTGGATCTCCTTTATCTCCCTTTTCAACAACGTTTATTTGAAATGTAGCTTCAATGTCGGAGCGTTCTTCAAGTTCAAAGTTTGCTTCTAATTCTGCCATTTTACACCTTCTTTGCTCCAATTACAATGATCTTGCCGCCTTTGGCCGTTAGTTTTTGGCCGTTCTCGTCCCATAAAGCCAATGACGCTGTGTTGTTCCCAACAGAGAGTCTGTCGCTTTCCTCGCTCGTCAGGTTTACCAGCAATGGAAACGTTGGCTTTTCAAATTGTTTTATTACGCCGCAATGGAATCTTACCTCGCATTTTGAGATTGTATGATTGTTTAGCAGCCCGTCCGGGTCGCTTAGTGTTATTCTCATGAGGTTTTGTCCAAATGCTGTGCTGCTATCGCCCCTAATTAAATTCACATCGTCTGCCATTTTACCTCCTTCTAATTATTACAAACAGGATTAGCCCGATTATTGCGCCAAGGGTTCCAATGATTATGTTCCTGATTGTTATGCTTTGTTCCAGCACCCGTTTTTCAGTTTGGCAGGCGTTTGTTATGCTTTTAACCTGTCCTGCTATACTTTCCGTCTGGCTTTTTAATGCGGTTAAGCTGGCCATAAATGCGTCTGTTTTACATTCCTTTGCGGTTTGTTTGTCCAGAATTGAAATTGCTTGCTGGTGGGCGTTTAAATCGCTTATGACTCCTGTTGCAATACTTTCGCTCGGGATTGTGCTTTTGCACCCCGACAGAAGAAGTATTGTTAGAATCCATACCAGCAAGTATTTCATTAGCCCTCCTTTAGCACCTTTGCCAATGTTTCAGCCCGTTTCCCAACCTGTTTGTGCCAGGCAGAATCCAGAGCTTCGTCCGCCGCTTTGGCATAATCGCCTGTCCGGCAATACTCTATCATTTTTTTGAATTGTTTGAATCTGGCAATGCCCATGTTAAAGACCATTTCAACCAGGACGTAGTATCTTTTCTTCCCAATTGTCGCCATCCATGGAAACGATTGAAGCAATTCTTTTTCTGCTACTTCTAGGTCAGTTATCAATAGATCTTCTGCTTCGTCCTTACTGATACCGACATCTTCCAGGTTGCGTCCGTAACCAATTGTGAGTTTCCCGGCAGTGCAACGATATGGTTTTAGGCGAAGGCCTTCGTGCTTTTGGACACGATCAACAAAATCTATCCACTCGCTTGTTAATGTCATTTGTTCTTCCATTTTCTTTTCCTTCTTCTTAAATGGCCACATGATCCCTCCTATAAGAATGCAACATACAGTCCAAGGACAAATCCTACCCATATTTCAACGTCGAGGAGTCTGTGTCGTTGTATCCATTCGCTTGACCTGTATAGTCCATATAATCCTGATATAAGCAACCCAAGAGTTAGGAACGTCGGACCAAACAACCAGCAGATTGGAAGCAATGGGTATGTGTACCTAATTGTCAATAGACAGAAGTCAAATCCTGTCGTATACCATTTATCTTCTGGGAAGATTTTGCAAAGCAGTTTATAGCCAACCATTCTTTTGTAGCGCTTAAGCATTTTTGCGTCTGGTTTTTCTCCTGTCCCAAGATCATAACACGGACCATGTCCTAGAGCCCATTCGATTTGAATCCATAGGGCTACCCAGATACACCAGTACCATGCGAAGTCTTTATACCAGCATATTGCTGACGTCATCAAAAATGCTATGATATGTTGAACGATTCTCCATTTTAAGACAGGTATATTATATCCGTCTTTGCCGAAGCAGTCACGCCATAATCCCATCAAAATTGCATATATCCATCCCATTTTAACCTCCGATCATTGGCAATATTCCTTTAAATTCACTTGCTGGGACTCCGAATAGAGCGGCCAAAACTACCAATGCAACCATAACAGTAAAGTAGAAGTACTTTGCATTATCCCCTAGAAGTATTTTATAAAGGAGACCGTGTTCTTTTCTTGCCCGTTGCAATTCTTCAACAACGCTCAAAATCTTTTGAACATCAGATTTTACATTGGAAAGCTCCGATTTTACATCCTCAACATTTTTCTCCAGGTTCTTCATTCGTTCCCCCTGTTTGTTAAGGTCGTAGACGACTTGTTGGAACACCATCACGATTTCTCCTTTCGTTAGGCTCTTTTTGCTTTGTTTTACCACTTCCAAGGCCGCTTCTACCTTCTCGCACATCCTATGACTCCTTGACATAAGGTAATTCTTCACGAATACGATCTTTTGAAGCCAACCATTCTTGCTTTAGTTGTTCGGCAGTTTCTTCCTCACGGGCCAACGCTTCGTCATAATCTAAACGAATTGGGTCAGATTCTTTTTCGTATCTTGCTTGGCGTTGCTGACGGATTTGTTCGTTTTGATAGTCAACTGGAACATCTTCTTTTAAAAGATACTCGCCTTCACATTGTTCATAGTCTTCGCAGGTATGTTCTGTATCTTCTATAACATCATAATCGCCAAGAAGTACCGGATAGTCATTAGAAATACCAACAATTTTATTTTCTTTAATTACTTTGTACATTGTTCCTCCTAGGTGTTATTTTCAAACAGACAATCAAATTTTTTTAGATATTCTTTTAACATTACTCTTCTCCTTCTGCAGGGATAAACCTAAAACTCTGAACGCTAGGTGTACCATTATATTGGATTGTAATTTGTGTTCCCTTCTTCCCATACAAACAACAATCTACCCAAGTGTTTGCCCCATACCTTATTGTATACCCATACCTACCTGCAGAACGATACATATATAACCATCCATCAGAACTAAATGTTGCAGACAAACAAATATATCCATTTTCAGTCAAAGTATAGGTTTGTCCCGAAGCCAAAAGAGTCAAGGAATCAAAAGAATCGCCTGGCATTCCTAAACCAGAAACTGTACTCTTTCCTGCGGATGATAAGTTTCCAGCATCTAAATCAACCTTGGCATTAAGCTGTGCTGTTGTAATTCCTGCTGTTTGTTCTGTGGCAGATTGAGAGAATTGTCCAATATAGAAGTATAGATACATCTGTGTTGCAGGTGGTTGTACTGTTGAGCTTTTGCCATAAATTCCACTAGAACGAGAAGCATCAAACCCTAAATCAAATTGGTCAGTTGTGGCGGCAGCATAAGTGGCGGCATAATGAGTTGCATTTCCTGTATAAAATGCTCCAGTAGCATCTCTATAGATTGTTGCACCCACATTGCCAGCAGCCCCAACATATGCTGTAATATTAGGTAGTCCAGCAGGTACATAGTTCCCAACAGTATCTCTTAATCCAGTAAATCCAAATTTAGTTCTTGGAAGCTTAAATTTCTGATTTACGGTATCTATGATATAATACCAAGCAACGCCAGTTGCATTGAACATATCAATAACATACTGTTCGTAAGTAGATGGAACTATTTTATGTCCATCAGCAGCTCGTCTATATGTAATAGTTATTCCATTTATAGTTTCAGATTCAGTCACTGCGGCATCCCACTCATCTACTAAGTGATTATAAGCGTTCGTATATACTGTCCCGTCTTGCCAGCTAAATGTGTCTGCACAAATCCAGTTTGTGTCTTGAAGATTATAATCTAACCATGTGAATTGGAACAGTTGAAACTGCTTTTCAAGAGTTACTTTTTGCCAAACGCTTGGATTTGTTGTTGGATCATATGCTGTACTGCTTGGTCCTGTTGCTTGTTTAGCTTGGTAAATTACTCCATCACTTCCTAAACATACAGATCCTTGGACATAGTCTGTTAGGCTGGACCATGGCAAAAATCCGTATTTTTCCACCTGCGCTGTCACGCTTGAGTATTCAAATAGCGCTTGGTTGAACTGGGCAGAATCCACGATTGTTTTGTATGCCCATCCTTCCCTCACGGCAGTTGTCGTCATGGCTGTATCACGATAGCTTGTTCCAGGAACTGGTGTAGCAGGAATCGTTGTCAATGCGTCTTCTGCGAATACCCCTGTAATTGCTACTGTTCTGTTTGGTATTGTCATTTATCCTCCTATACCTTTACCTTTTCTGATATCTTGGTTGTTGCCGGATAGGCAAACATATACTCATTATTCACTATCGGTGTGTCTCTATAATAATCCAAAAGTGAATAGTTTGTCAATGAAATTGTGCTTTCCGCATAAATTTTTCCGGTCATCATATCCACCTGTTCTATTCCTACTGTTTCCCCAAGCCCATCATAGATTGCTTGTACCAGTTCTGGCGTTGATGAGAATAGGTTGTGGTTTTCAAGAACACGCAGCCAGATCCATTTTTCGTATGTAATATCGTCCATATCTTCTTCTACGGCCTGTGGGACACCTCCGATCCACCAGTGTCCGTTGTCTGCTCCAAGACCGTCTTCGTTTGGTGTAAACCAATATAATGAGTCGTAGTTGTATGCAAGTCTGGGCTGACCTACAATTCTTCCTATGATGTCCAGTTGTTTGCCTTGTGCCTTGGAAAGCGTCCTGTATTCCATCAAATCAACAATGGCGTCAAGTAGTTCTTGACACTCGCTTGTGAAGACTTCAAGCAGTTTTTTGAAGAGTGGACTTTCTGAGTATTGGGAAAGTATCCTGCTTTCTGATATTTGTTTCAGGTTAAATCTTACTGCCGAGAAATCAATGTTTTTTGCTACCATTATGTCACCGTTATTGTTATATTATCAACAGAGAATTTTGCAATTTCATTCCAGTCAATAGCAATGTCTGATGCTGCCAATGATCCGGATGTTTTTCCAATTTCAAGTGAATTGACTTTGAATCCAGGTACAGAGTTGATTGGGGAATATAACCGAGAGATGATCACATCGGCTCCTGGTGGGAATCCTGTCTGGCCGCTTTGATCGTATTCTGCGTAATCCACAATCGCCTGTTTGATTTCTTCAATTCCGTTCAATGGGAATGTGCTGTTTTCGGTTGAAGAAATATCAATACTTACATAGATAGGAACTTCTGTCGGCCTGTAGAAGCTAATCACTTGGGTGTCCCCTAGTTCTCCTGTGTATGTTACTGATGTCGTCCCTTGGAACTTATCCAACGATCCGGCTTTGAGCCTTAGAACATCTGCAATATCTTCATCTGTTCCACCAACTACGACTGGAGCCATTGTCTTTCCTGTGATTCCGTCTGCGTTAGTTGTTAGTTCTTGGTTAACGTATAAACGGCAGAACTTCACACCTTCAACGTTCATTATGCCTGAAATGATAGCGTCCACTTGCCTGTATGACGTTGCGGATGTTGCTCGTTCTTGCTTGATATGAAGTTGTGTATCTGTTTCGGCGAGAGTGCCGACAGAGTTTGTGACCGTATTTTTGGCGTTTGTCCACCCAAACACAGGAGTTTGAATAGATATAACAGTGTCGGCCGCTGGGTCGTTTGGTCCGTCTTTTGTGCAATTCGCATTAACGGTCACTGTTCCACCGGCTCCAATTATTGCATTGGCAACGGTCGCATATGTTTGACTTCCGTCTGCGGTTGCTATCAATGATCCGGCCGGTATAACTGTTCCCTCTGTTCCTGTCATTGTCATGGAAACCTGCGTTGGCGATCCGAAGCTTGGATTGATACCGTTCAGCTGGACAAGTCCACGCAGAGCCACGCCGGTTGCATTCAACGGGTCGTATTGCTGGCTTGCTAGGTATGCTTCTTCCCAGCATATGGAAATTTCTTCGGCTATGATTTGTCCGAACTGTCCGAACAGAGAATCTGCCGATTCATTTATGAAAGGGTATTCGCCTGTTTTTGGGTCTTGAATTGCCCTTGTTTTTGTCGTAATGCTTTCCAAGATGTCGGCCAGTCTTTTTGGCACAAACCCGTTTTCCGTCATTCCGTATGTTGTCATTGTAATTCCTCCGTTATCTTATAAACTTCTTCGTCAATGCTTATGAGCACATAGACCGAAACTTTCCTTGTAGAAATGTTTAGGATTGCGTTTATTTCCTTTATGTCTTTGACCCCGGTTCGTTTTGCGATTTCCTGCCGGATTATCAGCTTGACATACTCTAAGTCCTTGCTTCCGAGCATTTGTCCTCCAAAGTATGGGAGACCAGCAGTTTCATCAAGGAACCATTCCCCTTTTATTCTGCGCAGGCATGTCCTGACTCTTTGGGCGGTTTCCTCGGCCATGTTCACATATCCTACGAGTCCGTCTTTGTGTAGGACATCGTTTGTTTTCGGATCAATTCCAATATCTACGTATCCGCTCATTCAACGCCTCCAGTCTTGCCTTGGATCGTTCCGCCTGTATGGATGTGTTGTAAGAACGGTTTTTCATCAATTGTAGTCACAGATCCAACGCTGGTTGCCGGGCTTGTGATGTTCACGGCTGTTGTTCCTGTTATGTTTATCGTGCCGGCTTCCATAGTGATGTTTCCTCCGCTGAGTTCTATTGTAGCAGAATCTTGAACCAATGTCAACGAATCTTGTTTGACGGAAACCTTTACTGTTCCGTCTTCGTTTCGTATTTCCATTGCGTCTGTTGCGTAATTTGATATCGTTTCCTTGTTTGTGATGACTCCAGGGAAGCACATTGCGTCTGTCATATCCATGCACCGAATGGTCGTTTTTGTCGGATCGTCTCCTTCGAATGGCCGCTGTATGTCTCCCTCTAGCAGGAAGTTGTCAATACTGCGCTGGCTGAATATCAGGGTGCAGTCTTCCCCTTGCTTGATTGGGTATGTGAACTTGAGACCACCGCCTTTTGTTATGGCCAATGGTATGTTTGTTATTTTCGGGCATTGGATGTATTCCACAACGTTGTCCGGGGAGACGTACTTTGCCATGATTGCCGGTGTTGCGGACACTCTTTGTGTTGCTGCGTCAAACTCATCTACAATTGCCGGTATGCTCGTGTTCAGCTTCAATGCATTTCGCCAGAAGTCCAAATCAACCTTTTGATTCTCGCTGACTATAATTCTGTTGTCTGTCATTATGCACCCCCGATGTATGAAAAGAACGATATACTCATGTCCCACTCGTCCTCTTTTGGACATAGGTCATACTCAATCGTGTGTGCTTCATAGCTTTTGTTTAGCTCTTTGCTAACAGATGATTCCACACGAATGAGCTGACCGGGTTCGATATTCTGCTGATATACACAGTAAATATCCACCCCATCCTGAATTTGCAGTATCCCGGACAAGCGAGGGGAAACTTTTCGCAGTCCGCTTCTGCTGTTCAGAACGATTCCTGTTCTCCTTGGTGTTCCGTCCATTGTGACGACGAACACACCGTTATTGATGTTCCAGGAGAATCCGAATTGATTTCCGAGCTTTGTGAGTGCCGTGCTGGCTGTCCCAACAAATGAGAATCCTTTGTATCCTATAGTTCCTTTTATTGTGTTGTTGAGTGGGTCGTATGTCACGTTTGGAATTGTTGCTACTATTTCCCGGACGACCTGATCGACAGCAACGCCTTCCGTCCATGTTTTAGATACAACGGATCTTATCAGGTTTGATCCGGACGTTTGGCATGTTAATGTTGTAACGTAGTCTGTTCCTTGTCTTTCTGTCACGACACCCATCAACGACCCTTTGTAGAGATATTCTTTCTCATATCCCTGTATTCCTGCGTAGACACGAACTTCTTTCCCGGCTGTTTTGAGAGAATCTATCGTGCTGCGTTTTAGGTTCCATATTGAGATTCTTGCGAGGTTTGGTATGTATATTTTTGTTTTCTCGACGTGGACCTTTATTTTCATACTGTTTATGTCCCCATTTGAGACGATTTTAAGAGAGCCAGGTTCATTCTTCCCTTCCCATTCTTGGAACGGTCCAATTTCAACTATAAGTTCGTGTTGCATTGGTACTGGCATTTTGTCTCCTAGTCAAGCATTTTGTCTTTATGCAGAGGCGGTGGCGTTTCGCCCTTTTCGTAATACATCACGACGCAAGAGGTTCCGAGGCTGTCTGGCGTGTCGTTTTCTGTTCCATCTAGGCTTACGCACCGAATTGTCTGTTCATCGAATTCTTGTGCTTTCCCCTTGACCAAATTCTCTACACCCGTGTTTAGGCATATTCCCATTATGATCGGGTTGTCCTGTGCGTCCGTTATGTCAAGGAGCCATCTGCTTATGTATGGCAAGAAGTATGTTCTCATCTTGTAAACGTTTTCTCCGAGAGGGACCTCAATGGTTCTGCATCCTGTATTATCAAATGGTATGATCTGTGGCATTTTCCCTCCTGTTATGCGTTCTTTGGTTGCTGGAATCCACCGTCTGTGTTTGTCATGACAGATTTTTGAGTTCCCAATGATTTTGCTTTATATGCAAATGTCTGCATTTGTGAGAAGTTCAGTTGTATCAAATCGCACGACACCTGTATGGCGTTCCGGTATGGAGCCCTGTGTAGGATTGGCATATTCTGGATGATCATGTTTTCGTAGATGGCGTGTTGTGTTGTTATTGTGAGCGGTACCTTTTTTTCTGAAAGTTCTTTCAGCATATTAAATGTATTCTTTGGCCCAAATTTCATCCATGAAGGTCCATAAGAGACTGATCCGAGTATTCCCCCAGCAAGAGCCGTGTTGTTTGTTTCCTCAAACTGAAGCGTCACTTCCATTGGGCTGTTGATGACGTGTTCATCTATTATTGAGCCGTCTTCCATTGTCTGTTTTGTAACATTGTTATTGAACCGGTGTGCTTCTGAAATCTTTACATCTACGTTCAGAGACCCGGACTCTACACCGTTGTATGAATCCCAGCTTATGAGAGCTGGTCGTATGTATTTATTTATTAGGTTAGCTACTCCAAATCCCATGCTTCCTCCTCTATTGTGACATCACGGGTGTGTAGGCTCCGGGAGAGACAGGATTTCCCCAATGCCTCCTGATCACATCTTGAGCCTGCATTGGTGTTGTCATATACATATTCAATGTGTTATGGCTATCATTTGTTGTGTTGTTCGTTGTTGTCGTGGCTCCTGCTGGCAACGACATTGTGCTTGGGTTAAAATCAGGAACGATCTTGTCACCAACCCATTGCCCTGCTACGCCAGCAAGTTTGACAGGGTTGATCCAGTCCCATCCACTCCAGTTCTCTTTCCATCCTTCAATCGTTTCACTCACGCCTTTTGTTGCAAAGTCCTTGAATGCCATTATTGTTTCAATAATTGTAAGAATTGGCCCGAGAGCTCTTAGTGCTGTCTTTGCAAATCCTGTGAGCGCACCAGTTATCTTTGTTCCCAGAAGGACAGAGCTCAGTCCGTGGAATGCTTTCACAATGCTGCTTATTCCTATGGCGAGGCTTGCAACACCTGAAATGATGTTTGTTGACACCATTGCGATGAGTGCGGCCGTGACTACTTTTGCAACCTTTTCCACTTCTGGCGTGTTTTCTGTCACAAGGCCTAGAGATTCAAGGAATTCCCATACCTTTCTGACGACATCGCTCATTATCGAGACGAATCTTTCGAATCCTCTTGTTATTCCCTCTATGACGTTCTTCAGCTTGAGTTTTATGAATTCTTTGTTTTGTTCGATCCATTTTTGGAGCTTTTGTATCAAATCGACCAGAACAGGAGATACGGCCATGAATATCTCGTTTTTCATTGTGACGAGGTTCTGTTTCATAGCGGCCAGCTTTGAATTGAACTCGGCTGTTTGTTTTATGCTCTTTTCTGGTATGGTGTAGGCTTGGGACATCAGCTTTTTTATTTCTTTGGACCCTTTTCTCATCATAATGAGTGTTTCGTCTGATATTCCTATCTTTGAGGCCCATTGGGATGCTGTTCGTCTGTCCATTCCAGCGAGCTGGTCGGCCAACCTATAGATGTCGTCTTCTGTGTAGAGTAACGTCTTGCGCATGTGTTCCATGTCGCCAATGAATGATTGGGCGGATATTCCGCTGGCTTCTGCTGCGTATTTCCATTTTTGGAGGGACTCGACTCCGAACCCTGTTATCTTTGACAGGTTCAGGAGTTCCTGCGAGTCTTTCATAACGGTCCCGGTGAAGTAGTCAACGGCTCCTTTTAGTCCGGCAAATAGTCCGCTGAGCTTCTTTGCTGAATCTGCAATGGTTTTTAGCCCATCGTCAATTTTTTTGACGTTGGACATCGTGTCTGGTTTTAATTTAAACCCTAGCGCAGTTATAAGTTCATTTACCGTTGCCATTAGTCAAAATACTCCACTTCTTCGTTCTTTTTCTGTCCTGCCTCTACGGCTTTGTTTTGGACCCATTCCATAAACTCTGCCTGCTTTTTGGCTAGAAAGAATGTCTTTATTGAGACGCTTCCATCAGCAAGCCCTTGGAATGTAACAAGGTTGTGCTTCAGGGGGTAGTAGACGATTGACTCTTTTCGGTAGTGTTCTGGGATTTCAATTTTTCTGCCTTCGCTTTCTCTAGCCCGTTCTTGGCCATATCCCTTAGAAAGCCCGGCGCATATTCCCCCAGAAGTTCAATCGTTGCCTTTACCAAAACTTCCCATACATCCTGTTTGTTTCCTTCTTGAGAGAACCATTGCTCTATGGTTGCCTCGTCTCCAAGGAATTTGTTTTCTGGTGTGATGACCTGACTAAACACTCTTTTCTTGAGAATCTTTAGCCCTTCTGGACTTACACCATCAAACAGAGATGTGACTTCATCTTTTCCTAGAGTTTTCCCGTTTTGAAGATCTGTCCAGAGGAGGGCGATCTTTCCTAGGAATCCTCCGAGGCTTGTCATTACATCCAGGTGTAAGTCAAGAGAGTCTAACACGGAAAGCATTTGTACCTTATACTGCTTTTCGTTTACCAGTATCGATTTCATTCCAGCCATTTTGTTTCCCCTTTCTTATCTTTATGCCGTAATGTATTGCGTGGCCACAAACGTGTATTGTTGTGATCCTTGCCGCTTGTCTCCTGACGACAATGTGTCTGGTTTAGAAACAAGAGCGTTGGTCAATGTATATTTCACGTTTGCACCTGTTTGCAATTGAACGACATTCGGTGTTGACAATGTTTGTTGCAATTCGATGGCTGCGCTAAACAAGTCAATTGACGGGGATGTCTCACGGTATGTTGCTGTGATCCGGATACCTTGGGTCGTTGCGATGTTCAAGCCACCGCCATCTGTTCCCTCGGTAATGTCCACTTCTCCGCCTACGAATTCAACGGAAATGCTGGTTCCGTCAGCGAATCCTTGTGTCGGAACACCGTTGAAGATCAGCTTCGTGTTCTTTTGGTTGTAGATTTCTTTTCTTGCCATTGTTTCCTCCTTTAGGCTTCTACGTTAACATTGATTGCGATCGAACCCATCCAACCAGAGTCTTGGACCGTAATCGTCATTGGTGTGCCAATGTGAGCCGTACGTTGAGCGGCTGTTGTAGCACCCAAGTCTTGGATGTCGATTTGACAGGCAGGGATGATCTTGTACCCTGTTTCGCTTGTGCTGTCTTCCTCGATTCTGTCAGCAAACGAACCGTTGTTCTTGTATTTGTTGCATACCTTTGCTGCGGCCGCAATTAACAAGTTTTGGCCGTCAATGGTGTATGGGACCTTGTTTGCTTTCAAGAACACGTTCAGGATGGAGATTTCCAGTTCTGCGATGAAGTTGCAGACGTTTACCCATCCGTCTGTTGACCAAGCACTTCCTGATTGTACGCCTTCCCGGAAGTATTTGATTGTCTGTCCTACGATTCCGGTGATGGTGTTAATCCTGCGGTTGTTCAACGTTTGGACATTTGTTTCGATGTTCGGGAAGTTCACGGCTGCGATTCCGTCAGCGTCTTGGAACTTTCCTGCGATTGTCGAGTTGGCCAAGCTGTAGTTCACGGCCAAGAAGTTTGCCAAGTACGAGATTTCAGGATAGACCTGAGCATTGTCATCATAGGTAAAGCTGGCTGTGTTCCAACCGTTATTCATTGCAGTGTATCCGTTATTGGCGGTTGATGCAGGATTATAAGCGTTTGGATTATTTGTGCAATAGGCACCAACAGCCCGAAAGGACCGACCGTTGACCCATGTTGCTGCTTCCAGTTGATCTGCTGTATCACGATATGAACTATCTAACACCCAACCATAGAAGAAGTAGCCGGCTGATGTTGCTGCGTCAGCAATGGCTTGCATTTCCTCGGAGATGGAACCGTGTGAATATCCGTCAGCCAATGCTGCACCAGAAGCTTCTGTTAATCCCAACAAGGCAGATACGTCTGTTCCTGACGAAGGAGCACTTGCGTAGCTAATTGTTGAGTCCGCCCCATCGGTTGAAGATTTAATAATTAAGTTTCCTTGGTACACTGTGCATGTTCCAGCTGTGGACAATGCTGTGTTGATTACGGAAGCGACATCAGAAATGCTTGTAGCACTTGTGAAGTCCAAAGAAGCCAACGCTTTTTCTGTTCCGTCAATTGTGATTTTGAATGCACCATTCGAGATACTTGTCAGGTTGTCGACAACGGCTCCGCCCGACAGCAAGTACGCAGGTTGATCAGCTTCGTAGATACGAGCTACTGCGATTTGGTTAGGACGCTTTGTCTTGGAGAAGAAAGCATTCCCAGCCCACCAGACGCTGTCGCCCGAGGTGCATATCTTATTGAACGAGTCTGCGGTCATGTACAGACCAAAGCGATTCCCGTGCAAGAAATCAACGTTTGGTGTGCATAAGCACATAATCGTCATATCTGTTCCTGTTGCGACCTGTGCCTTTGACAAGGACACCTGTACGTCAACGGAAATTGGTAGTTTGTTTTGTTTATCGGCCATTTTATCCTCCTTTATTTTTTAATTGAATTTCTAGCCCGTTTAAGGTTATCGACCTTTTCGCTTTCACTGTATGCGATGGCTTTGGCTTGTTCCGGGTCCGTCACTGTTTCGCCAGAGCTGGATTTCAATGTTCCTTCCTTAAATTCTCCCATTACGGTTCCGAACTTCTTATCTGCCTTGGTTTCCTCGTTTCCAACACCTCTTTTTTGTATGGCTTTTATTGCTTCTTCAGAGGTAGAAAATTTCTTTCCAATGAAAGCATTTGTTTTCGAAAAGTCTGTCGGATGGGTTACAATGTATTTCCCTTGGTATGGATAGTATCTAATTATATACCCGTCGTATTTGACTTCAGCATCATTAGGTAATTCATTCCCAGTCTTTTTATTCCCGAGTTCACGCAGTTCCTTTTGCAGTTGTGCGATTTGTTTTTCTATGGCCATGGCTGACTTGCCTTGTCCCATTCTGTATAACTGTTCCATTTTCTTTTCTAGACGATGGATTTCTGCGTTGTATTCGTTACGGATCGAGTCGCTTTCTGATGCATTCCCGACCTCTTTCTCAGCGTCTTTGGCGAGTCCTTTGAACATGGACCATTCCTGTTTTCCGATGGACTCGTTATCCGTAGCAATTTCTTTCTGGACTTCGGAACGTTCTTTTCTCAATTCGTCCAATGTCTTCTGAGCGTTGGCCTTTTCGACACCGTCAATTCCTTTTGCGTGTTCCCAGTTCTTAATCTGTTCGTTCAGGTCACGAAGCTTTTCACGCAATTCTGGCGTGTCTTTGTTCCCAGTTTGTACGAATCTCCAGTTCTTCATGTCGGCTCCTTTTAATAATTACTTTCAAATTCTTTTTTCATTTGTTTGCATTCTTGAAGCACTTTTTCCTTTGCACGAATTTGGTCATCTATCCATCGTCCAAAATTACCTTCACTAAACTTTTCTCCAAACGCCCATCCTTCTTTTACAACAACTTGTCCATTGTCATAGATGTCTAAATATTTACCAGAAGATATTTTATTTGCATTAACTACTTTGCTGTTGCCGATTTTTGAATTTCTCATCCAATCTTTAATTTCTTGTTCTGAAGAAAATGACCACGTTTTTCCGTCTGGTTGTCTATGGACAATATATGTACCGTTGATTTCTCCTCCAAATACGTACTTTTTGTCTCCTTCTTCCCCTAAAACTTGGCCTTTTGTTAAGGCATTACCTACTCTAATAGATTTTGCAAAGTCTTTCATTTTATGATTCCTCCTCTGGAATTGTTATTGTTATGCTACTATTATTCTCTATTTTTGTTGTAATGTCAATAGAATTCATGTATTCGATGACATTTTGTTTTGGAAGCGTTGTGTGGATGTACAAATTGACCACCGCTACTTGGAGTATTTTCCCCTGGTGGTATGTGCTTACATCCTGCACTTCGTCATGGCCTCCGCTTCCTACGAGTGGCCAAAGGTCAATATCACGCATTTGGCTGTCAAAATACGACACGATCTTGTCTGCCGTTGTCATGGCGTCATTTCCCCTGACCTGTATTTCAAACTCTAGTGTGCTTTCTGATCTCTGGTGTTCCGTCACGCTTTCCTGCGTTTGGACCCAGTTTATCACGTCGTGTTCCTGCTTCTCTATGCGCTTCAAGGCAACAAGGCAGTATTGGTTGGCTGGCTCTGGGCCATTGCTTGGCCAGAAGATTGTTGTCCATCCGCTTGCCTTTGCTACAGCGTTTAGGATTAGCTTTTTGACAGATTCTACTGTGTTAGGCATTTGTTTCCTCCGGCGTTGGGTTTGTCCCGTCTTTATATCTTAATGCGTAGTATGACTTGAATCCTGCGTTCTTAACGGTTTCCGGGTTGTTGACGACAACATACTCCAGGCCGTCAATGATAGCGTATGATTGCTTTGGTTGGACCGTTGCGTTTTGTTGGGTGGTGTAGTATAGCGTATCGACCCCGTCCGGGAACATAATGCAGTATGCTGCGTCCACGTTTCGGCCTTCTGCTATGATCTGCATCTTCTGTTCATCAACATTGAGCAGTATGCAGTTGAGGTCCCTTGGCTCACCGCTCGTCTCAGTCCAGTATCCATTGACGTATGATCCGCTCTTTTCGTAGACCTGAATTGATTCTGGGCATTCAAACGCTTCCAGTGTTTCCGAGAAGTCAAATGGTAAGTCTGTCATGATTCAAATCCTCTCACTACTATTGTTAATGGAACATGACCCTTTGCCAATTCTTCTGTTGTCCATCCCTTTTGGCGGAGCCATTCAATTATTTCCTCGTTTGACGCAACCTTTGTCCCTTTTTTCTTAAAGAGTTCTTGAACATCGTCATGATATCTTTTCCTCAAATCAGAGAAGCTTGCGTTTCCTGTATAGATATGCTTACAAAAATCTTTCATCTGGTCGCCTTTCGTATTTCGTGTCTAGGTGCGTTTTTCATATCGCCACTATCGACCAACGGGTTATTGCTCCCTTTCATGGCTATTGTAAACGGACTATTGGGAGGAGTCTTCCAGTCTCTTATTGTCCTGGAGATTATGCTGGCTCCTGCTTGTCCCATGACATCCAGGAACTTTGTCACGTCCATTGCTCCTCGTACCATGCCGTCTTGGACTTTCTCCAGGTTCTCGGCCCATTGCTTCTGCCATTCTTTTGCGGCTTCCTTCATAAATTCACGGCGAGGGACGCCAATGCCGAAGTTGTTCCATATGGCCACGTCAATGATACTTGGTGGGTTGTCGTTCTTTTCTTGGCTTCTGGCCCATTTAAATTGATAGTGTGGTGCGTTTAGCTTCCCGATTGGGAATCCTGCCACGACCTTCTTGGATGTGAGATCTTTAACTACCGTTTTCAGGTCGTAGGTGTAATTGGGTTTTGTCTGTCTGGTACTAATAGAGAACATCGCCGACACTCCTGCTGAGGATAACGTTCCCCTCTGGCATAATTTCTTCAAGGAGTCTCAGGTATTCTAGGCCGTATTCTGTTCTTCCGAAGTCTGCCCAGAGTGGGTTCTCGCTTCGTGCAAATGCGTTGAGTTCTGAACTTTCGCTCAGACTAGCATTTGACGCTGACTTGCTTGTTGTTATTGCAGAACTGGCCCCGTTTTTCATACCGAGTGTTTTGTATATCTTACCGATATTGAAACGGAGTGCAAGTCTGTGTGCGGTCCTTAGGTAGAGAGCATGGCATCTTAGATTCCCCCAGGCTGTATCTGAAAGAATCATATCTTCTCTGTCGCCGACATTGCTTACAGCATTGACGGCAATTTCGCCGAACTCTGGGTATGCGAGTATGAATTCGTCATAGATAAACGCCATGCATCCCTCCTATGGTATGCTTATAGTTCGATTTTGACTGTTCCGTCTTTTTCGAACTTTTTGACCTCGGCCTTGACATTTTGTCCGTCTTCATGACGTTCGACCGGGTTTTTCAATTCCTCTGGCAACACAGCATCGTGGGCGGACACTTCGTCTGCGTCCATTGTGCTGGTCAAAATACCTTTATCAAAGAATCGTTGGACCATTTTGTTTTTCAACAATTCTTTTAACGCTGCACGAGACACCGATTTGATTTCCCGTGGAGCTACTGTGATACTTTGTTCTGGAATGCCGTTAAACAGACAAATTGTATTCTGGCTGGTGTTTGTGATCACGCAAGTGCTAGAATACGATTTTTTCTCGATTTTGGCTTCCATTACCAATTCCTTATCTTTTTTAGCGGAATCGGCCTTTGGAACTGTTACTGTTGCTTTCAGATCCGTGGCCGGTTTGTTGGCCACGGTTTTCTGAGTATTACTTTTTTTCTTCGCCATGTTTCCCCTCCTTAATTAGATGCCGTCAACATATAATGTCGACAAGTTTTGACGAATGAAGTATGATCCGTGCTTTTGTTCCGCATAGAATTCAGCACCCAATGGAACAGGCACAGGGGCCTGAACGGTGTATGGCAATGGGAACGGTAAGCCCTGGTTCTTTTTGGATCTGTCTTGCACGACCATACGATCTGTATTGGTCGCACCAGCACCCTTCAAGTAACGGATTGGGATGATCTCCAATTCTCCGCCACGTTGGTTGGAGTACAGGTTGTTGACTTTCAAGTATGTCAATGCAGACGCCAATGTAGAAGCATTAGCGGACAAAGCCATTGGTGTGTTGGCCAACAAAGAGTATTGAGCCAATGGTAAGAATACCACGTTTGGCAAGAACACGCCTTTTGAATCCTGCCAGACTTTTGTCAAGGCATCGTTCACGTCTTTGACCATTTCAACGCCTGTCTTGGTGGACCACTTGGTGTCATTTCCTGCGCCTGTTGCGGCACTGGTCACTGTGATACCAGAGTAGTTCAAGAATCCACGGAATCCAACGGAAGGATCGCCGAAGAAGGTTGTTTGTTCGATCAAGTTATCGCAAGCTTCACGCATACATTCACCCAAGTCTTGGGCCAAGTTGCTATTGAAACCGAATTGATATTGACGAGCGTCTTCGTTGTTCAATGTAGCACCGATTGCGGACGCAGCCAATGGAACTTCAATAGCGCCGATGGATTGACCGACTTTCGGGATGTTGTTGTTTTCGTTTTTTCCAACAAAGGCAGCTGTTCCTTGGCGGTCACGAATGCGAGCGGCATAGGAAGTTGCGCCTGGGTTGATGGCTGAGTTCACTTGGTCTTCTTTGACCAATTTGTACCAGTCTTTGTCTGGGTATTCCACGTCAAAGAATGCGGCATCCACTTCCGTGTAAATGCTGAACGCTAATTCTTGAGCGGTCACATTAGGTTGTGATCCATATGTAAAATTCGTAGACATTGTTTATTCCTCCTTCTTACGATTCGTTGCTTCCGACAGGCAAGCCGAGCTCGATTAAAGCCAAGCCACCTTTAGCGGCGCCAGCGATGACCTTCGCACTGGTAATCTTCACTGTTTTCAATGAAACAGGAGATCCTGCAAAGCCACCAGCTTTTAATTCGCTACCAGCGTCATCAGCGATGACCCAGTATAATCTGCCACCTGTGGAGATGTTGGATTGGGCTTTGACCCAAATACGACCACCTACACGGTTGGAGCGCAACACGGTTGCGATTTCTTCTTTGGCAACGTAGCTGACGTTGTCTGTGTCTGTATGGCCTGTATCTGTACGAACCACGATGCCCCCGAAGTCTGCTTCGGTTGCGCTTGCTGTCGGCAAGCTGACTTTCTCAGCATTGATGCCGGCTTTGATAGCGCCAGACAAAGCGGAATACACAACACCATATCCAACAGGGATATTTTCGCCTGCGGAGATGCCATCACACAAATTGATATCAGAAGCGTTCGCTAAGCGACCTTCCAAGGCAACGCCCATCTGATCATTGATCGAGGATTGGATGAAGCCAAATTTTGTTCCATGGTAAATTCCTGACATTATGTCCTCCTTTGTTTATACCTTTTTGAAACTGAACATACGGGCAACGCCGGTTTTCATGTCGGTTGCTTTGTTCATGGCTTTGGCGCCAGGCACAAATTGTTTCGCTGCTTTTTTGTTCTCCACTTTTTGATGTGCTTCTAAAGCGATAGCTTGGAAAGCCCCAATCTTACGATCTTCGCTCATGTTGGCACAGTCAAAACCTTTTTTGTTTAACACTTTTTCTGTCAAGTACATAATTCGGTCCTTGCGGTTCAAGGCTTTGCATGCGTTCTTGACTTCTTCTTTTTCGTCTTCCTCGAATTCTGTTTCAATAACAGCGTCCTCGGCGACTTTTTGTTCAGCCAATTCCTCGGCCATAGCTTCTTGGGTTTCAGGGGACAATGCTTCTTCAAGCTTTTGCTTAAATTCTTCAATGACCTTTTTCTTTTCCTCGAGCTCGGCATTCTTGGTCTTGACTTCTTCTTCAAGTTTTTTAACTTCTTCCAATGCGTTTTCAACGTCTTTGGCGGAGGAGGTTTTCACTTCTTCCACTAATTCTTCGGCTTTGGTCGCATCATCTTCGTTAGAAAACTCGACAGATTTGTCGGTGTTACCGATTTTTACTTTTAATGTCTTGGACATCTTAAGTTCTCCTTGTTTTTTGTTGATCACTCTAACATCAGCACCGCACCTACCTTCCCCTACTGGCAAAAGTAGGACGTGGTTGAATACGATGTTTCCTTGCCTGTATTTATATGGTGTTCCATCATAAATGCCGGCTTCTTGGGTAAAGTCCGCAGTATATCCTGCAGAAATTTCCACAAGCTCTTTTGCGAGTATCTTATCGACAGTTTCCTTATCAGTGATTCGAAGCTCGCATACAATCTTTTTGCCGTTGAGAGAAAGCACCCCGGAGATTTGTCCGATCGACTTTCCGTCTTTGGCTGCGTTTTCTGAAGTTCTCCAGTCATGGTCGCCTATGATTACATCTCGGCCTTCTCCGCTTTTTAGTGCTTCCGGTGTGAATTCAGACAATGGAATATATACCGGTACCACCTCATTGGATCCCCCCTCAACGAATTCGCTTTCCAAATAATCAAAAACACCTTCTTTAAGTATGACAGCCTTGACGAGCGCTATCCCGTCCTCGTCCACTTTGAAGTTGTTCCCGATTTTGACCTTTGCTGATACTAATTCCATAGCATAGACCTTTCATCAGTTATTAATATGCTAACAAACTTTTTAAAAGTTGTCAATACTTTTTTTTGTATCATTCGGCCCATTTGACTTTCAACTCCTCTATATCTATGTAGGGCGCTGGCCTGCATCGGCACATAATATCATCGCCCGGATGGTTCTTTGGCATGTCTGCTTCACGCTTTATCCATGTCTTCCCTTTGTCCTTTGAGTAGACGGTCGGGTCGTCCCAACGGCACAGAAGCCCTTCCATTTTGTAATGGTTCTTGTGCAGGTTGCTTATTTTTTTGTACAGTCCTCCTGGCGTTCCAACCACTCGGCGGTCCATGGATGTTTCCCAAATGTATTTGTCAATTCCTACGGCGTTCTGTCTGATAGCTGATATGGAGCAGTTCATCTTGGCTGTCTGGTCCCGTGCCAATACCTTGGCTCGTCCATCCGTCACTTTGAATTCTTCCTTGATCTGACGGGCAAGCGTTCTGTTCTCCGGCATTGGGATTCCTTTGTAATGCTGAAGCACCCGATCTGATACACGCAGGACCATTTCGCTCGGGATTGTTTTTATGTAGGTGGACGCTTCGTACATCATTAAGAACAGGTCGTCCTTCATGTCTTCTGTGATTATGGACCCTACATCAATACCGAGAGCTTGTCTCAGTGTCTCCATTGTTTTTTCCCGGTTGTAGCTGTTTACTTTTCCTACCCAGTCCGCAGCCATCTGGTCGGCAAATCCTTCGAATTGCAGTTGGTACATCTTTTTGATTTCCTCCAGTCTGCGTCCGACTACCGGCGCTGTCATGGTAGGGTTGTTTTGCATCTGTTCCAGGATAGAGTTAATGTCAGCCTTGATCGGCTCGGTCACTTTGAATAGAGTTCTCCTGGCTTCCCATTCTATCTTTTTTGGGTCCTTGATCGCCTGTGCCTTGACGTATTTCTTACGACTCGGTTTCGGTTTGCTGTTCAGGATTATTACCGCCATTGATTAACTCCGATATGTTTTTGTCTGCCTGATCGTTTATTTCGTCCGGGTTGTTTGTATAGTTCACTTCCAATTGCTCTGGGATGTCTTCCTTGCTGATTGGGTTTGTGAATATCTTCTTGGCGTTAATTTCATCGATAACGTATTCGACCGGTATGATATTGGCGTCTTTTAGTGTCGTCAAGATTCTGGCGTATGTCTCATCCACGGTGGCTTTTTCTTGGCCGTCCAAGTTCCACAGGCTCTCGAATTCAAGTTCGAAGTTCCTCTTGATCTTTTTCCATTCTTCTTTTCCAAGGACAGATGGGCCTAACACATCAAAGAGTTTTTCATACTTGGGGTCTAGGTGTGTTTCTTGGTATGATGCGATGTTATTGTAATAGTTCTCTAGGTCGCCCTCTCCTGTTGCGTTCAGCCCACCCGGTGCCTGTCCAATATACCGACTAGCCGGAATATCAGACGCAGCTGAAAGGATCTGCAGATATGACATAAGGAGTTCTGGTACGCTTCCGAAGCTTGCCGCAGATTCTTCTAACTCAACGCCTTTGCCTTTGAGTATGGCTGCTCGGAAGATACTGATTTGTTCTGCCATTTCCTCCAGCTGTTTAATGACCTGTTCTCCTTGCTTGGTGCCTTCAAGGGTTAACAGGTTCTCCGTCTTTACTAACATGACACTTGACTTTTGCACCAATTGGTATGCGGCCTGTTGTGTTCCTATTGCTCGCATTATTGAATCCCATAGAGGAGCGAGGACAGATTCCCCGAATCCCTGTGGGTTAATTCTGTAGTTCTGCATTAGTCGCTGGGCCGAATAGTTAAAGAGTGGGTCGCCGTCAAACACAATAAGCCTGCTGACGTGTGTTTTTATTCCATTTACGCAGTAATACTTTGGGCGGTCGTACCCAGAAGAGAACGGGTCCATATCGTATTCTGGGTTCGTGATCTGGTTCAAGGAGATGACGTTGATGAATTTTAGGTCCCCCTTGTCAATTTCTTCTAAGTCAATTGGTTGCGCTGCATCATCCGATTTGTCGTTTGCGACACCCAAGTACAAGGCACATCCACCAAGCAGTCGTTCCTGGATAGCAGCACGGCGCATTTTCTCCCAACCTCCGATTTTGTCCATGGCGTTCATCAGGATCATCTTCTCATCGTCTGTCACGCCTACCATGTTAGGTTTAATCCTGAAGGCGTCATTGATCGGGATTTCCACTATCTTACGGGCTTCCCATGATGTGTAATACAATTGTGTGTATTTTTGCCAGCGATAGTAATAGTTATTGTTATAGTATGGGTTCATGCTAAACCAGGCGGTTGTTTGGATTGCTCCTCTATCTTGGAGAGTGTTTGCTCCTGCTCCAGAGACAAGGGCATTACCGACCTTTTTGTTTTTCCCGGTTGCTTTTGCCATGACGTTGTAGCCATGGGCGCTGTTCATTTTGAAGCTAGAATTCAGAGTTTTTGTCATTTTTTCTCCTACAGTTGCTTTTATAGTAAATCATTTTTTTTCTTTTTTCAAGTATTTTTATCATTGGCCACCTCCGTAATACTTCCAAATGCTGTGTGCCATGCTTGCGCTGTCTACGCTGTCATCGTGGCTTTGGCTCATATCTTCTGCAAATAGGCTTGCTTCATTGACCAGATATTCAGACATCCGGTTGTTGATCGGCAGGAACAATTTTCCGCAGAACACGTCCCATGACATTGTCTTGGTCCTAGCCACTTTGTCGTCTGGGTATTCGTAGTCCTTTGGCGTCCATGCGATGGCGTTGATTCCTTCCCGTTGGAGCGTTTGCTGGAGTGGCGTTCCGCTGGCTTTATCTTCAATGAAGAAGTACTGAGCTTGGTTTGTTAGGTTCGGGTCGGTCCACTTGGCCCAGATCATACGGGCGTTTTCTATTAGCTCCGGGAATTCCATTTTATCCACTATCATTTCCCTCATGAGCATTTTTTCTTTTTTCAGCTCCCAGACCTGTATGCAGGAGAAGTCAGCTGTCTTGGTTTCCTTGAACGCTGTGTCGGCTGTTATGATGACTTGTCCTGTGCATTTTTCTTCTTCTGGGTTGTAGAACTTCCACCAGTCTCTTTTTATAATGAGTCCTCGTTCTGCTATTGGTTCTTGCTGGTATTGCGCTTTAAACATGGAATCGTTGAATTGTAGTTCTTGGATTCGTTCATCGGTGTATTGGCTTGGCAGTTGGCAGACGCCGTGATGATCGAGCAGCGGTTTTCTTAGCGTCTGGAAATTGTATTTTCTTATCAAATGACCTGCTAGGTCCTCGAGGTGGAGTCGCTGTTGTGTATTGGCAATTGGTATGTTGGAATCGTTTAGACGGGAAAGGAGCGTTTCCTCAAAGTATCTTAACACCTTGTCCCTCATTGTCTGGCTATGTATATCTGCCGGTTTGTTTGGGTCGTCAATGATCAAGGCCCCTGAGAATTGTTTTGCTCCTCTTATGCCAGCTCCGAATCCCGTGATGGCACTTCCTATGGCTGCAAACAGAAGGACGCCGCCTTGGGCCGTCACGATCTTCCGATTGGAGTATACGTTTGTCTTGCTTTCCTTCTCCAGGTATTCACGCCAGAAGTTATCCACTGGTGTTGATTCGACTTTTTCCATGTAGCTTCCGCTCGGGTACATGGCTTTGTATATTGGGTGTTCAAGTATGTTCATTATGTCTCGGCTTATGTCCGAGAGCAAGCTTTGGTTAAATGATGTATAGATGAAGTTGCTTCTTGGGTTGTGTGTTATGCAGTAAACGACGAACCACTCGTTCAGGGTTGTCTTCCCCGATCTGGGTGGCATACAGATGTTTGTCCGCTTTACCTTGCCATCATATATGTCTTGGAAGATTTGGAAGAGGTCATGGTGGATCGGTTCTACTATAAATGGCTTATTGTTTATCACACGAAACAGATACCGGAACCATGTCTCAAATCCTTTTTCCAGGAGTACATGTCCGAGGTATTGCTTATCAATCTCCGTGTCCGTCATCCTCGAGCACCTCCGCAATATGGCTTTCTACTGCCTTCTGTTGCTCAGGAGTTATGAACACCTTCTCTGACACAATGTTCCCGTTTATGGTCGTCTCTGGCTTTTCTCCTTTGGTGTCTCTTAGCCAGGACATTGCTTTTGTGTTTCCCCGAGCAATGGCTTGATTGAATGCGCTGGCCACCATCATCATGTCCTTGGTCACTTGTTCCTGAGGTATGTTTGGGAACAGGTTCTTGAACATATTTTTTTCCGTGTCGGTTGCAGCCATATTACCCATTTCTTCAATGAGTTTGCGCAGTGTTTTCTTTTCATTTTTCACTGCGTTTGTCCCTGCTGCACCCTTCTGGCAGATGGCTTTTCGTTCTGCTGGCGTCCTGCTGGCGAGCGGAATGAGATTTGCTCTTTGCTTTTCTGTCACTCTTTGAACCATTTTTCCTCCTAAAATTTATATCCGATTTTGCCACATTCAAGGCATATGAGCTTCTGGTGTCCGTTTATCCTTCGCTTGTATCTGAACTTATGCCCCCCACAGTTCCAGCAGGTGTCTTTGAATGGTAGTTCCTTCTTTTTGACGATCGTGATGAAAATCCTGCGGCCAAAGATATCTATTTTCATCCTTCCTCCTATTTTATAACCAACCAAGAAAGTGTGCTATTATTATTCCTACTATACTTCCAATTATGAATGATAATATTTGTTGCATTTTTTCTCCTTTGTTTAAGTCCAGCGGTTGGCTTAATTAGTTACGTTATTTTGCAACCCGTTCCCCACATAACTTTTCATTAAACCTTTTGACTCCGCTGGTAGCCATCTTGAAAGGCAGGGGTGGGTGTCTCTTTTCATCTTTTTATTTCCTTTTTCTAGTAATAGTAGGCATTTTCCCGAGTGTTTTACCTGTTTTACTTTTCCTCACACACTTATTTGGTGTATTTATTTACTTCTCCATAGTAATCCACGCTTCAGCTGGAGGTCCTGGGCAATAGAGTCTAGAATTGCGTCCTTGGCTGGGGAATCTCCTTTGAGTGATTTCACGTCATCAAGTGCCTGAGCGATCAGGTTCTCTAGGCTTGCAATGTTGTCTCGGTTGTCCTCTACGATGTCCGGGATATAGGCAGCAGCCACCTTTAACATTTCAGACGCTTTTGGTGGTTGCGTTATTTCCCCGAGGTAGCATACTTCTTTTATTGTGTCTATTGTGTCATAGATACCTTCTGCTACTCGATCCATGAGCAGGTGGATTCCGTAGAAGGATTCCCCGTGTGCGTTGTAATGGATTTCTTTTGCGTATTCCCTGATTGCGATCAGGCGTTCGATAAGTGTAATCATTTTTATTCTCCTTTACTTGATTCTTGAAAATAGTCCTTCGGTGCATAGCTCGAAGAAGTGAGGGCGGTCCAGTTCGTACTTCTTAATGAGTTCGCTTGGCAAGACCTTCCCCGACTCGATGGTTTTGTACATTGGTACTTCGTTTTCGTCATATGCTGTCACGAAACAGAACACTTCGCTCCGTCCGATACAGCATGACAGTTCTGTCTCTACCCGGTAGACGCCTACTCCTTCTCCCTTTAATAGGTCAAAGTATCTTTTGGCCAGTTCGTACGCAAACATATTAAGAGTGAGGTCCGCCTTTGATCCGTCCTTGGTCCATGGGCTTCCCCCTCCAATACGAGAACGTGACCCGTAGAAGTCTACGACCAGCTTGCGTCCAGTTGTTCCGCTGTCCCCAATGGGTCCGTGGATGTGATATGCTCCTGTTCCATTGACGATCAGGTTTGCTTCTTCTGCTTCTGGTATGTTCTCTTTTATAATCTTTTTAATGTAGCTCCTTAGCTTCCTGTCAGTTATTTCCCCCGGTATGGTCGGTATTGCTACAATGACATCTTTTACAGCGTATTCCCCACCTTCTTCTATTTCAACAGTAACCTGCGTCTTGATGTCAATTCCGATTGGGTCCGTTCCTGCCAACGCCCGTTGGTATAGAATACGTCCAAGCTTCCTCGCTAGGAAGTAATCAATTCCATGTCCTTCGTCCGTTTCCCTGCAGAAGTATCCGAAGAAGATGCCTTGGTCGCCCCACCCGTCTTTGTTCACGCCTTGTGCGATGTCTGGGCTTTGTGTGTTAATGTGTGTTTCTGTGTAAATGTCTCGTCCACATATTGTGTTGCCACACCCAAACCTGTTTTGGTATTCTTCTGTGTATCCAATCTTATTGACGGCTTCTGTTACCCATTCACGGATTTTATCTGTGTCTATTTCATTTTTGGTTGTCATTTCCCCTACTACGCTGACACATAAATCTTTGATCTGAACCTCTAGGGCGTACCTTGCCGTTGGGTCCTTCTCAATGATTCTATCCAATATGTATTCGCTGATGCAGTCAGCCACCTTATCTGGATGGCCTGGGCTTACCCATTCTGAAGTTTTGTATGTGGTCATCTGTTTCCCCTTGATACTATGTTACACCATTTGGTATTGTACTCTTTTTTTATGATTCCGTCAATTCTTTTTTTCGGAAGATTCTGTTCCATTGCTCGTCCGTGAATCCCATGCCGACAGATGAAGCCCCAGAGCAGGTTATGTCTCCGGTGTTTGTCTTCCGGTCCTTCTGTGCTTCCAAGTACTTCTTGTATGCTTCCTCGGTCATGTATCGTGTCTTGGTTCCGTCCTTGACTTTTATCAGCTTGCTCATTTCACACCCCACTTTTCAAGATACAAGCCAGCATCCCTTTGAACAGTATCAAGAATTGTTTTAGCATCAGAACCATCTGTATTCGCAATTCCAAATATCGTTTTATTTGCAGACTCAATCTGTTCTTTTAGTTTCTTGTTATCATCCTGCAAGCGTTCTATCGTTTTGCCGAGGTCAGCAATTTGATGTTCCTTTTCTTCTATGTATTTAGGAGATACAATAATTGTGTTTGACGGTTTCATTTTACCTCCTCAATTTCTTTTAATGCCTTGCGAGCAAGTTCCCACTTATTGCAATCCCTTGTTAGCTTTTTCAACGCCTTTGTGGCTATGGCAAGTTGCTTTTCCAACTGCTCAGTTTTTCTTACAAGTTGCTCTTTTTCTGTTTTAAGCCCGACAATTTCAATGCTTTGTTTTTCTAATTCCTCGTAAGCTTTCTTTAATTTAACTTCTAATTCAAGACTATCAACAAAATGCTGTTGGAACTCTTTCCAAGTTTGATAGCTAGGCACAGGTGCTAGGACTTCTGCTCTATCTGTGCCATTAAAATTACGCAGATGTTTAAGATATTCTGTTCCAACAATTTCAATCTCATCATCTCCTGGAAACTTGTTTGTTCTATGGACTACATAATAACATCTGTCTGGTAATTCCCCATCTTTCCATTGTTCTGTAAGTGATTTAGTCATCTTTAATACCCTCCAAAAGTTATTCCGATATTTACATATAGCTGTCCATAGTCCTTGTGTTCTGTAAAACTAACCTCTATGTTTTGAAGTGCAACGTGCTTTAATGGGCATTCTTTTGTCGCATACTGAACTATTTTATCCAGTGCCTTATCAATTCCATTTCTATTGCCAACATCGTCATCTGGGTCGGACCAAAACCCTGCATACCAAGTTTGTAAATAGCAAAAGCTATCGCCAATATGCACACGTTTTCTTTTCTTATCAACCAATTTTAAGTAAGTTGATTTAAGTTTTTTGATAAACTCTTTTTTGATGTATCTTTCTAGTTTTGTCATTCTTCCTCCTTATGTTCAACCTTGATTAGTGAATCACGCCAATCCCCGTCAAAGGGTGCGATGTTAAAGCCAGCAAGTATACAACATTGATTAAAGTTTTCCCATTCCTGCATAACTTCGTCTGCCTTTGGCTTTTTACTGAACCACCACCATTCATTACAATCAAAACCGACCCAACCCTTTTTCAATAGTGGTAATAACTCATAAATCGTTATCTGTTTAGTCATTTAACAACTCCCTGTTTTCGTGTATGTTGCCGATTATTCCAAAACCAAAACTATCTACATACTCTTTGGATAATTTCCCATAGCGAGTATCATCTAAACCAATAAGTTCAAAAGACGGGTATTCATTATTCCAAACAACAGCAATTTTGTTATTAAAATAGCCAAGAATATCCCCTTCGTATATTTCTTTTCCATTCTTATCCTTTAATCCTGTGCATTGTTCAACTTCGTATCTATATCTGTCATATTCTATCTCTGCTTCTTTTGTGTTTGGATTAAATGTAAATTCCACATCCATAAACTTAAACTCTTTAAACTCCATATATTTATTCAAAGATTTATCCCACACCCTAAACTTGAATCTGTCATTAGTCATTGTCTGCCTCCTTCCCAGTAACGAAGTATCTTTTATATCTTGTCTCGTCTCCAAACCTATTGAGCCCATATTCCCAGACGGATTCTATTTTATACCCAATATCTCTTAGTTCGCACATTATTTTTCTAAGTTCTGTTGTTCCCAGAACCTTTTGGCATTCTGCCACAGTAATCCCAGGTGTGAGATATGTCTCTGGATACTTGCTTCCTATTCCATATAATCTTTTGTTTTTTAAGTAATCAATAACTCTTTCTTTTCTGTTCATGTTTCGTCTCCTTTATTTGATGTTGAACATTATTCCGAATGGCGTAAGTTCTGCGCCAATCTTGCTTTCTTTTTTTTGTTCAGTTTTATGCACCGCATACGGGTTGTTGCTGCATGCTTTATGGTCAAAGTTTTCTTCGAGCATTATATCAACGATCCAGTAGAGCTCCTCATCGTCAAACGTATCCTCAATTTTCTCGAGAAGTTTTTCACAGGCCCATTCATAGGATTCGTCATCGATCTGGGTTTCGCTGACGTGCCATTCGTGCCAGTTCCCGTCCTCGTCATGGTCGCACCTTACCCTGTCGGCCGTTTCCCTATACTGATCGGCAAGCTTGTGAATCTGACTTTCAATTGCCGCCTGGATCTTATCATACCGGACATCTTTTGCTGTTTCACTCATGTATTTTCCCATCGTTTCCCCCTTGGCAATATTCTGTTGCTCCGTTTTCACACCTTACTTCATTCTCCCAGACGCTTCCGAGTATAAGATACACCCAGAAGATGGCTGTTATCATTAAGAGTCCTATGAACTCTGCTATGAATGTTAATGTGTTTCTCATTTTTAGTCTCCTTTTTTTGTTTTTCATTTTTTTCTTGATTTTTTCACGGGCTTTTCTGCCAGACACCTGCTTACGGTAGGTTACTCGTCTCCAGGATCGGTGTGGGACTTTAGCTTCTTGCATCACCCATACAAACCTTTTTTCCCTTCGCACCTATAACAATAGCCACTTTTTTAGGCGAAATCAAGCGAATTTTGCATTTTTTTTCATAATAATGCACTTTTTTCTGCCCAGTTAATACTTTTTTAACTAATTCGCTTCATTCTGTCCTTGCCAAACATCATACTTTCCTTGTTTTTCGTCCTATTTATGTACTGTCGTCCTTCCGATTCGAATTTCCGATTCGCATAAAAGTAGGTGCAGACTCGGCCGTAGTCCCCTTTGAAGTGATCTGCGTTGCCGTCAAAGTCTATATTGTTCTTCAGGTACAGAGACACGCCAGTTTCCTTAACGTGTGTGTTTCCGATAATCCCTACTGCGTTGCTCCCAAATAACAAGTAGTCGCATTTAATTTCTGGCAATAGCTTGCTCAGTCCCTTGAACGGTGGATTCGTGAATATCAGGACTTCTTCTGCTTTGGCCCCGTATTCCTTCTCGTAGTCCATGTCAAAGTAATCCTTCCAGTCCTTATCTGGCCATTGTGAGTATATGATCTTCGGATCGCCGATCAGCTTCTTATATTTGACCAGTTCCCTGAAGATACTCGTTGCCGAGTCGCACGGGCAGATGATGACCTTGTATGTCTTCCCGTTCTCGTGCCTGCACATCACTTCCAATAGAAGGGAAGCAAACGCTGGGAATAGTGTGTAGTACTCGTCCGAGCTATCTGTGTTCGTTCCCTTGGCGATTTCATGGTATCTTTTAATCGTTTTGCTAGTCATTTATTTCCACCGTGAAAAGAAGTTCCGGGTACTTTTCTTGCATTTCCCGGAGAAATTTATCAATGATTTCGTGTGAGTCCTTATAGGAGAAAGTTACCTTGACCTTCTGCTTCTCAATGTCCAGTTCTTTTTCTTCTGGGTTGTCTGGGTCAATTGGTTGCTCCTGCCATGACATATCAAATCCCCATTCGATCAGGTCAGATGAGTCGTATTGGTTGGCGATCATTTCCATGTTCCATTCGCCATCTGCCAGGTTGTCTGTGATGATTGCTTCTTGGCGTTCCTTCTCTGTCATATTAAAACATGGACGCAACACAGGGATTTCCAGTTCTCCGTACCCCATGTCCATGAGAGCTGTGTAGCGCTGGTTCCCTCCTAGGATGACGCCATCATTGTCGACCTGTATCGCCGAACGAAATCCTTGGCGCTTGATTTTTCTTTTCAGACGTTCAAATGATTCTTTTGTTATTGTTCTTGGGTTATCTGGGTTTGGCTTCAGGTCCTTGACCTTTACCGGGACAACTTCCCATTCTTTATCGCCAATCTTCGTTTTCATTTTATTCCTTTCAGTATGTGTGCTATTACATCCACTGTCCATCCATTTCCTATGGCTTTGTATCTTTGTGTGTTGCTTATTCCTTCCGTCCATCCGTCTGGGAGTGTTTGAAGTCTTTCGCATTCAACAGGCGTAAGCTTTCTAATAATATAATCCCCGTCCGGCAAATCAACCTTGTACGGGCCTGTCTTTGCACCACCACCCCCACCGAGTGCATTCAGGCATACGCTTTTTCCACGAACAGAATAGATACGATTTGCTTGGCCTTTCCCTAGGTTCGGTAGAGTTCCGATTCGAATTGGTCCCATGTTTTGATAGAATTGACATTCTCCAGCTGTTAAGCAGTTTGATTTTTCTTTCATAGATCGTCCTCTGCGAGTCTTAGAACGCAGTTGTGTCATATCAACGCAATCGCCAGTCTGAATTTCTGTATATCCTTTTTTTGTTGCTTCTGGAACTGGCATTGCAACCAAATCTCGGTTGTGTTTTCCAAGAGTGTGTTCTAGTGAAGCACCTTTGAAATAATTTTCATCTAAGCAATAGGCTTTCAAATTCCCTTGGTTTTTCTTAAAATATTCTCTTTCGGTTGTTCGACCTGAAGATGATATTACAGCGTGTGATTTTTCGCCACGAATTGTTAAACCACTTTCCAACACATTCTTAAGAAATATCCCTTTGTCTTCTGGCTGTTCTTTATGCCAGTTTGTCCAATAATAGCGTTTCCGCTGTTGTGCGGACACCAATGCTGAGTTTATCATAATACATTCTGTTTCTGGGTATATTGACCGCAGGACGGATGTTATTGCGTCCCTATCCTCGCTTTTCATTGATGCCACATTTTCAAGCAGGAAGTATTTTGGTTTAATGATTGACAATGCCTTTACATAATCCCAAAAAAGCCTTGATCGTTCCCCATGTAATCCCTCACGGTTTTGTTTAGCAATAGACAAGTCTTGGCATGGGCTTCCTCCAATGATTATATCCACGTCTTTGAATTCATCAAAATTCATCTTTGTGACATCGCCCACCTGTATAATGTCTGGATAGTTCTTCTGGGCTACCTGTATAGCGTATTTGTCAATTTCGCTGGAATAGTATTTTTCTACTGGTATCCCTGCTCTTTCAAAAGCAAGGCGACCACAAGCGATTCCATCAAAAAGAGAGAGAACTTTCATTTCATATCCTTTATGTAGCCAATCATTCTTTTTTTGAACCCGACTTTTTTATGGGCTTTTTGTGAGGTGTCGTTTTCATTAAATACGAAAGACACGATTCTTTCAAATTCAATGTCCTTTGCCAGCTTCTCGATTCGTTTCATCATCAGTTGATACACGCCTTTGTGCCGGACCTCTGGTCTGACATACACGTGTTCTGTGATGACGGTTTTCGTGCTGGAGTCTGCCCCAACCACGATGAATCCAAACACTCGGAAGTCTTCTGTAAATGCAACGCATACTGGGTTTTGGGGTATATTGAACAGATATTCCGGCATTCCAGTCATCACGGACATTTCCGTCATGTATGCCCTCATTGCGATTTCAAGCCCATCCTGATCGTTTGTCCCATGAATCAATTTTTCAAGCAGGTCCTTTGTCTTTGGTTCTGCCGGGTTGATTAGCATTACTTTGTATTCTGTCTCTTTTCCCATATTATTCTCCTAGTTTAGAGTTCATTGAATCAAGGAATTGTTCCCAGATTCTTGCCAGTTTGAGTACGGTTTCCGGTGTTTTGCACAAGCCTTTCTCGTAGTATTTGATCATCGTTTCGCTTTTCCCGACAAATACTTTTCCGAATTGTTTTCTGGTTGCGCAGAACTTTTTGCGGATTCGTTCTATTTCTGTCATTTGTGCCATTTTGTTTCCTTTCGTTGTTTAGGACCCGGGATTTAATGAAGGTATTTTTACCTCTTGCATATTTTCCTTGGTTGAGTTGTGATGGAGACGATGAGCAAGGATTATTTTGCAAGTGTCCCGGTATAAGTTTATCTCATTTTGAGGAAGGCCAATGCCCTTCTTACTATGTTCGTGTGTTTCATGTATGTATCCATTTGGCGCTGAACAAATTTTGTCAGTTTCCTGTTTGGGTTCTTTTCTGCGTTAATTATATCCTTGAAATCTACAAAGATTATTCCAGCAAGTTCCCACTCATTTTTTTTGATTTTTCGGCGGTAGTTCCGCAGTTGTCTTCCCGTTGTGATTCTCATTTTTCCTCCTTTTTACTTTTCACAAAGTCTATTCTAGTCTTTTTTTTCGTCAATGTCAAGAATTTATTTTTATCAACCCCAACCGTTCATATTCGAGAAGGATTTCCTGTTCTTTTTGGTAGTTGTGTAGTGTTTTGTATCCGTCCGGGTTGTAGAATGTCGGCGTCTTTTCCCAGTCAAATCCGTACAGGTCAATTGACTTTGCGCCAAATGCAAGAGAAATGTCGATAGCCATAAATCCTGTTGATGGTTGTGCGCCTATGTAGTTTTTCATATCGTTCCGTTCTTGGTTGCCCAGTGTGTATGGCACTTTGTTCCCATAGCTTGAACTGGCACTTCTGTTTGCTACAAACTCGGCGTTGAACGAATCTATTTGTTCTTTTTCCATCGGGCAGGCCAATATCAAGAACGATGTTTTTGTTCCTTGGCTTTCTGGTTTTGTTATGAATCCTTTGTTGAACCGAATCACGAAGTCGTGTCCGTCAATTGCTTCTCCGTACTCTTTGTCAAACAGACTCCTTGCGTTTCCAATGATCGCAACGCTTTTCCCTTCTATGTGCTGTTTAATCGGCAGGATATTGGCGTATCGTTCCCGTGTTATCATTTCCTGTTTGTCTTTTCCAACATAGTGAAGTATGTATGCGTCTTTTTCATCTATTGGGTTTTCGTATTCCCTGTTATGGCAATAGTTCCATTTTTGGTCAATGAATTTCAGTTTATCCCCCATTGCTACATTGATGCATGTTTCATCGTGTTGCCATCCTGTTATTGGCGTTGGGCAGATTTTTTCTTCACGCAGGCATTTTTCTTTGAAGTATTCACTGCGTAGTGCCTTCAGGTTCATTACCATCATTCCAGTTAATCCATATTTTTCGTTGCCGATGGCCTTCGCTTGCTGTTCCCCGTATTTATGGGATTCGCAAAGGTTTATGTATTCGCACGGCATTTCCCAAAGTTCTTTGAGGTTCTTCTGACAGACAGTGTCTGCGTCTACATACAGGATTTTGTCGTATGGCAGGTCGGTCAGGAAACATTTCAAGTACGCCGTATTTGTAATTCTGTCGCCTTGTCCCCTGTTCCTGAACATCCTTGGCAATTTGATTATTATGTTTTCATCTTCCCCAATTCCATTAATAGGCCGTTCCGATACGATTATGATTTGTGCGTCAGGATTGTGTTTCCGGTATGATTCAATTGATGTCTTTGCATATTTTATGTAGTTTTCGTCTATGCAGAACACGATGGTCATACTTGTTCCGTTGATCGTTGCCGAGACAAATCTTTTGAGCCCGTGGTCGTATTTTGGTGAGTATCTGTCCAACATTTCACAAATTTCAAGCGGCGGCGCTATTTTGAATCTTTTGCGCAGGTTTGTTTGAATGACCCTTGCGCTGTTGAGACGAAATTCTGTTTTGTCTTTGGTCAGTTCGCCTGAGTGTCGCCTATAGTTGACAAGGACTTTCTCAATCAGGTGGTAGTGCCTGTCTTTGTGCATTGCCCAGTACCAAAAGTCGCAGCACTTATCAAACGGTGAGTCCATGCGACCAAACCTTTTTTTTCTGAACATGGCCGTTGGATTCTTTACTGGGTCCCAAAAGTATAGTTCTTTTGATATATCTTCGTCTGATATACTGAACGACTCGATCTTTTCTTTTTCCCCAAACCAGTGTAGCCAACCAAACACGCAGTCTATTTCTGGATGTTCGTCTAGGTACTTCTTTTCTGTTTCAAGTTTATCTGGTTCCCATATATCATCGTGGTCGCAGATGGCTATGTATTTCCCTTTGGCTCGCTCGTATAGATAGTTAAATGCGCCAACGCACCCGAGGTGTCCATTGTCAAAGTATTTGATTCTTTGATCTGCCCAACTTTCTGCATATGACTTTAGCCACGGTGTTCCGTCATTGTATATCAGCAGCTCCCAATCTTTTTCTGTTTGGTTTCTGATTGATATGATTTGTTGGTTTAGGTATTCAAAATTTGAATTGTAGCAGGATAAGATTATGCTGATCATTTTTCGTATTTACTCCTCTCTTTGTAGTTTTCTTCAAGGTATTGTTTTGTTCTGAATTGGAAAGCAAAGTCGGACACAGAGAAGCAGTCTGCGTTCCCGATGACTTCCTGTGGCCACTCGTTTGGCAACCTGATCTTGATATCTCTCCTGTATATTCTTTTGTCGTCAGGTTGGTACAAATTGCCGTACACGCTCCGAACTGCCATCCCTGGGTATTCCCCCCTTATCTTTTCAAAAACTTCTCTCAAACGCTTGAATTTCGTTTTGTTGTATATGAAAGGGATGTGTAGCTCGAAGTCATATCCAGTTTTATAGTTTTCGTACAACCATTCATTTGCGTTCCTTAAGCTTTGTTGGTACACTGGTCCTCCTGTTTGGATTTCCCAAAGGAATCCCTTGTTGTAGAGTGGGTATTTGCTCAGCTTCACGTCCTTAACGAAGAATATGTCATCGTACATCAGAACGAAGTTTTGGCTTATATCCGTCTTTCGTATCGTCTGGTCGACCTTCCACCAGTGATTTATCATCGGCGCCCCAATGTCTTCTACCGGCGTAAATATCACTTCTTCTTGGTTTATGAAGTCTGGGCATTGTCCAGTGATGAACACCCGGCCAGCGTCAAGGACGTGCCGTTGGAGTGTCCTTAGGCTGTATTTCATTTCCTCGTCTTGGTTGTCAGAAGGCTTGCCCTTTATGTAGAGTATGTCTATCATGCTGATTCCCTCTTGTTAAATTTCCTGATCATTTGCGCTATCCTTTCCATTGGTAGTTCTTGGCCGTAGTATCTGTCCATGATCCATTTCCAGAGTTTTGTTGATTCTGCGTCTGTCATCCCTTCCAATGCTTCCTTGTATTCCGGTATGGTATCATCCATGAAGAACTTTCCTTGCTCAATTTTAACTTTTTTGACATTTATTGTATTGTCTTGTAGTTTAAGGATAGGGTTATCCGCACCCTTAAGGGTCTTGTTGCCTATATTTAATTCACTTTTATCTTTATCTTTAACTTGACCTTGACCTTTAAGTAAGTTATCCTTATGTTCTCCATAAGGTAAACTTATGTTATCCTTATGTTCTCCCCAGTATGTTTTTGCTCCACGCCCCCTTTGATCGCACACACGAATGAATTTTTCATATTGTTCTTCAAGGTCCGGCTTTATTGTTTCATCCCAAAACTTGCTTTCTATGGATGTTTCCTGCGGAAACTTTATTATTGCTTCAAGTATATCAGCTTTTTCTTTGTCGCTTATATAGGTTAGGATTCCTGCCCAAGACGGTCTAATCGTTGGTTGGAATGTTGCTGGCGTGTATTTCTTTGGCATTTTGACTCCCCGTTTCTAGTACATTACGTTCTATGTCTTTTTTAAATTCCCATATCTGCTTTTTTATGGCAGATTTAAGGGTTTCGCTACTTCCTGCAAGCTCTAGCGCTTCCATTGTTCGTCCTACCCTTTTTTTGGTAATTCGTTCCAGTTCTTCTGCTTTTGTCATTCTTTCCTCTCCTTTCTATGACATTCCTTTTCTTTTGGCACTATCCATCCAATCATTATTATTTTCTTTTGTCAAGCGAAATAATCACTATCTTGGTTTAATTTTATGGTTTTTGATATATTTGTCCACAACCTCAAGATCGTCTGCGATTATGTAGTGGTGTCCAGGTATCTTTTTAGCTGCTGTCTCAAAAGCCTTCTGATCATCGCTTTGGCGCCCTCCTGCGTCCGTTATGACGTTCTTCCCGGACTTGATGGAATAGTTTAGGGCCTTTGGCCGTTTGACTTCTATGCAGAGCGTTCCGCCTGGAATCCATACAATCATGTCTGGGCATCCTTTAAGATACCCCATTCTCTTGAGCCGGCTTTTCATGGCTATGCTTTTAACAAACACACCACCATTCGTGGCAGTGAATAGAAATCCATTGTATCGCAGATAGTTCGCTATCTGGATCTGTACTGTGTCTTCTTTATAAATCATTATTACCCCCTTTGAGTTTATGGGGGGAGTTTCCTCCCCCAGTTTATTTAATTTTCAAGTTTCCAGGCGGAATCGTCAATGTAGTCTTCTTCCTTGGCTATTGGATCATTTACATCCTCCGGGATATCGCTGATCGTCTGGTCAAGAGGGACCGCCTGATAGTCCTCTGGGTTTTCTTCCCGTACGGTCGTGTCTATGACAACAGGAGCTTTTTTATATTCCTCGTCATCAATTTCAATGGCCCGTTGCATTTCAGGCGATTGAGGAATCCATTTTGCCAACCGTTTGAACACAGTTTTCTTGGCCATTTCATCATAGTCTGTGTTCCATGGACAAGTCTTTTTGTATTTCAACCAGGCCGACCATGCTGCGGACCGTTCTTTGATTGCGTCCACTTCATCCTTGCTCATTACTTCGCACTTCTTATTTCCGTCCTTAAAGGTAACGATCGCATAGTATGCGTATGGCTCTCCTCGGTTCTCCTTGAAGTTGATGATGTGCTTTTCTATCGTGCCGACATTATACACGAACTCATCGTTCTCACACACCTTGTCTGCATGGATGTTTGACACGTATCCTGACCTCATTGCCAGTTCTGCAATTCCTTTGTAATCAATGATCAGCTGGACGTCGTTCTTGTACGGGATTAGGTATGCCCTTCTTCCGTCTGGTTCGATTCCTAGCTCGGCGCATTGCATGAAGGCTTTTGCCACGCTGACCTGTCCTTCCTTTGTTTGGATGGCTTGGATCAGTTTGTCGTTCTTCCTTAGGCAGCTTAATGCGACTCGGGCAAATCTGTCCGGTGTGCATACGCTTGGAAGCACGAGGTTCCAGCTTTCCTTTATCTTTTCAATGAAGTTGTTTGCGTCTACTGTAGCAACCTCTTTAGATTGCTGTTTGTTTTCTTCTGTCATGTGTTTCCCCTTCCAGTTGTTAGTTTATGACATTGGCGACAATACACCATTTTTTAGGCAAAGTCAACCTATTTATGAACTTTCTTTTCATAAATTCTTGTTCCTGCATTATACAGGATTTCTTCCTGTTCGCTGGCTGGTCGGAATCCCCTACCCCGTTGCAGATAATTGTAGTCCTTCTCTACGTTTGTCAGCATAATTACGTTTGGGTTTTGCGAGTCCCAGTAGGCAATTATATAGATTCCTGCTTTTTTTAGTTCGTGTTTTATATCCATTTTTCCCTCCTTTTTTGTATTTTAATCGTTTTCTCTATCTTTGTCAATGTGTGATTTTATTCTACACTTTCCATATTTTTCACTCTATATTTTAAAAGTTCCCATCTTTTTATATTTTCTTGTCTTTGTATTTTAACAAGCGGCACTATTTCCCCCTTCCATTTTATATAAACTGTTCTTTGCATGTTTTCATACTGTTTCGTAATAGGAATCCATCTGCAATTCTCTGGACAGTAGTTTCCATCGTTGTCAATTCGATCTATGCTTAGACCTTTTTTATAACCATTTTTCAATGCCCAGTCAAAGAATAATTTTCTATTTTTCATCCATTCTGTGCAAACCTTAATTCCTCTTTTCCCGTAATTTTTATATTTTGGGTTTTTAGGATTAGTGCATCTCTGAATCATTGCGGCTATAGTTGCTTCCAATGCTGTTCCTGACATACCGTGTTTTTTTGTTATGCATCCACATGATTTTGATCTTCCTTCTAAAACTCTAGACTTTTTTATTTCTTTTTCTTTGCCACAGTCACATCTAAACAACCATTTATCTTTTCCGACTTTTCTTAATGCTGTCAGTTTTCCGAATTTTTTCCCTGTTATATTTATTTCTTTCATTTTCTACTCCTTTTGTAGATCCTTATTGTTAAGTGTGGCAGGCAGTAAGGTTCTGCTTTTCAGGTTGCAATCCCTAGCCACGTGAACAACATATTAGTTTATTTTCCATAAGTCAAGTAATAATTTGAGTAGCTGATAAGTTCTCTTTCTTTATATGCTGCCCAGACACTTTTATCTTTTGTTTTGTCCCATTCTTCCAATTTTATTTTTATTTGTTGCATATGAGATTTCATGAGTTCTTTTGCCACGCTCTGTGTCTCTGGTTCAACATTTGCTACACACACAACATCTTCTTCACCAGCAACGTTGCTTTGGATGATAAAGACAAACTCGCAAGGTTCTTCTCCATATTTTGCTTTTACCGCTTCTTTATAAAATTCGGCTTGGATGCTGTACTGTGTTTTTTGGCCATATCTAAGAACATCTTCTATTGAGCTTGAGGTTTTGTAGTCGATTACAACGATCCCGTTCTTTGTCCTCTTGATTGCGTCCAGTTTTGCCTTGCATGGCATTCCGGTTTCCGGGTCAGTCCACATGAACGGCATTTCAGCGGTGGCTCCGTCAAGTATCATACTTGCCAGCTGGTGTCCTTTTACGTTTTCGATCATTTTCATGGCCCGGTCGAACTCATCCTGAGTGATGACGATCTTTCCTGGATTTTCTTCCTTGGCCACTTCATACTTCTTGTTCTTTCTGCTGGCCCCGAAGTCAACAATTACATACTCGTCTTTGAAGTGATCTGGTTCCAAGAGCAGGCAGTGGCAGAGCTTACCGAACACCAAAGCGTCTGTTTCCTTTTCTGGTTCCTTTTCCGGGTTGAATGGGCTGGCTTTCCAGAACCAGTATGCCCCCTTGTCGAATTGTTTGATCTGGCTTGCACTCAGTGCTTTGACATCAAAGTACTCGGCATCCGTGATTTTTTGGATTTGTTGTGTTTCCATATTGTCTCCTTTTTTTCTCATTTTTATGGCGACCACCGCCACGCTACAAGGCAATTATGGGCAGAAAAAACAGATATGTCAAGCGAATTTTCCAAGAAAAATCACTTTTTTTGTTTTTTTGGGGGGTGTTTAACTGTTTATTAACTTTTTTTCAGATGATCGGCAGCATTTAATTCCTTGCTATTTTATCTTTCCTTTGACTTTCGAAAATTCAAAACAACCATATATTCTTCAGAAGTTAACATTCCCTTCTCTTGATTACAATGAAGGCAAGAAGGTGTTAAATTTTCTGAAACCGTTTTACCACCCCGACAGAGAGGTAGTTTGTGGTCCATTGTAAAATCGTTTGGATTTGTTATTTGTTTTCCGCAGTATGTGCAGTAGGGGGCAAGTTGTCCTAGTATGATGAGCTTCTTTATCTCCTTGAACTTTCCGTTCATTTTAGCCCCCATTCTTAATTATCTGTCTCTAGAGGAAACCTCTAACTTCTTAGCAATAACTGCCTGCTCGCATTTCAACGAAATTAATTCTGCGTGGCTTGCCCCATTCTCCAACATACGGTATCTCTTTTGGCATCTCCTTAAGCGTTCAATCTTAGCTTGTCTTTGCAATTTCTTTTGCTCTTCTGGTGTCATTTTATATCCTTTCATTTTGTTTCAACATTCTTTCTGCCAATATGGCGTTGACCAATACCCTATCGCTAGGGCTTTTCATCTTGATAACATAATCAAGATACCTCATCCGCACCGCTTTTAAGTGCCGAATCTTTGCTTGCTTTAACTCATCTTCTGCCACGAGTTTTTCACAATCTATAATCTTGACCTCGTTCCCGAACTTGTTAATAAGCATATACAAACTCCCCAGTTCCTCCATTTGTTAAGAACTTTCTATTTATTAAATCATACATTCCAGGTTTGTTATCATACGTTCTTAAAGCAGGGATTAAGTGTGCTATAATTCTTCCATTATTATCGTATTGTTTGCAACTTCTTACCTGCCAATAGTTTTCAGTAAGTGTTCCTGTAGTTTGGACACTAAACAAACGAGATGTTCTGCCTGCTGTAAAGTCTGTAATAGACAAAGCCCCTTGACTTACTCCATCAATATAATAGGTTTTGTTTTCAACTTTGTGTGTATGCCACTTACCATCATAGGCAGATATGGTTGTGTCTTTATTGGCATTTTCCAAACCAAATCTATATGTGTTATTTC
>Ga0310690_10001369_pt1 | contig 43277 bp, 38 predicted proteins | sample AusTroGonzalo_MG_2_FD_207661 | JGI IMG/M metagenome (GOLD analysis project Ga0310690, IMG submission 207661) | Bovine rumen microbial communities from tropical cattle in Woodstock, Queensland, Australia - Gonzalo_04 (v2) (version 2) | ecosystem: Host-associated > Mammals > Digestive system >... | reverse complement strand
TTCCTTGGGTTTAGCAGCAATCCTTTTCCTTGGATAGCTCATTGCCAACTGCTTGTACACAGTGCGAAGTTCGAAGGCCTGCCCACCATTCTTATTGAAGGTCTGATGCTTGACAAGTTGATTGTAGCTACCGACTGTCCTACAGGTCCACGCGAGATCCTGAATCAAGGAAAGGCAGGTTTGTTAACTCCTGTCGGAGATGTTCAGGCAATGGCGGAAGCCATGCATACTGCTCTTACAGATAAAGCCTTGCAGGCCCAGCTCTTAGCCAATTTACAGGAACACAGGCAGCAGTTTATGTTTTGTCATACAGAAAAGCTATTTAAACAACTGATGAACGATATCAAATGACAACAAAACAATATGATTTGCTTATCGTTGGCGCAGGCCTTTTTGGTGCCACATTCGCATGTCTGGCCAACAGGAAAGGACTGAGATGTCTTGTTGTTGACAAACGTCCTCATCTGGGAGGCAATGTCTATTGTGAGAACCGTGAAGGTATTAACGTGCATAAATATGGTGCTCACATCTTCCATACATCCAATAAAGAGGTCTGGGACTTTGTGAACTCTTTTGTGGAGTTCAATCGTTACACCAATTCACCCGTAGCCAATTATCAGGGACAATACTTTAACCTGCCCTTCAACATGAATACGTTTCATGCCATGTGGGGCGTTAAAACACCCGATGAGGCTCAGCAGATGATTGCCGAGCAGCGTCAGGAGGCTTTGAAGAAGATGCAGGCAAAGGGTGCTGATGAGCCATCAAACCTGGAGGAACAGGCCTTGCTGCTCGTAGGACAAGATATTTACGAGAAACTGATAAAAGGCTATACCGAGAAGCAATGGGGACGACCATGTACAGAACTGCCGGCATTTATCATCAAACGCCTGCCTGTCCGCTTTGTTTTCGATAATAATTACTTCAATGACCGTTACCAAGGCATCCCTATTGGGGGCTACAACCGATTGATTGACGGATTGCTGGAGGGTATAGAGACAAGAGTCAATACCGACTTCTTTGCCGACAGAACGGCCTTGGAGGCCTTGGCCGACAAGGTGGTGTTTACAGGTATGATTGATGAATACTATGATTATCGTCTGGGACGTTTACAGTATCGCACCGTGAGATTCGAAGAGGAAGTGCTTGATACGCCCAACTATCAGGGCAATGCTGTGGTCAACTATACCAGCAGCGATGTGCCTTATACCCGTATCATCGAGCATAAACACTTTGAAATGTTTGGTGCAGACATTGAGAAATGTCCCAAAACCGTGATATCCAAAGAATATTCTACGGAGTGGCAGGCCGGCATGGAGCCTTACTATCCTATCAACGATAGTCGGAACAACCGCCTGAGTGCTGAATATGCCCAACTGGCAGCGCAGGAGAAGAACGTCATCTTCGGAGGGCGGCTGGCAGAATACAAGTATTATGATATGGCACCTATCGTAGAAAAGGTGTTATGCCACGACTATCTTTTAGGCACCTCTGTATGACCGAAAGACAGATAGTATAGAATCTTGTCAAAGATATGCCTCCAATGTTTTATGAACTTCTCATGGTGGTATGATTTACGCAAAGACTCCATGTGAAGGCTATAGTCCTTTTCTGTATCTAAGAGTAAATAACTACCATGACAAGTCGGCTCCTGGACGGGGCGCATATAGTCACCATACATTGATGTGAGAATGGCATCATATCCTATGGGTACGGGCATCTGCATATCCTCGAACGGCATATAGAGTGTATCAGAAAAGTCTTTAACCTTTATCTGATGGTTGGCATATCTGTCAAAGTCGAAGGATATCTGCCCAATACTTGAGTCTTCTTCGAAGGGGAACGCTCTAAACAGATTCTCAAAGTCGGCATAGGCCTTGGTGAAACCTGTCTGACTGATTTCTTTTCTTATTCTTTTATGCTTGAAGTATTGAACAGGTTTTGAGAAGACTTTCCAGAAACTCATCTTATCACAGTAACTGAACAGCCTGTCTTTCTGTGTAAGGACTTGCTGGCGCAACGTCTCAAGTTCTTTGGCGTCAGAAGGGACGACATCGTAAACGAAGATGTCGATAAAGATACCCATGTGGAATGGTTTATCAACATCGATTGGCAGTACGGCAGTCGTGTTTCTCATTCGCAGCTGTGCATGTCCACGGGGGTATTCCTTGTCGCTATAGGCTGTCTGGAAGAAATATGGACCGGTAAACTCTTGTTGACTGATCTGGACAAGCTTGTCATAGTCCGGGCGTAGCATACCCATGTCTATGTCATCATCCCAAGGAATATATCCATGTTCGCGCACCGTTCCAATGAGAGTGCCGGAATCAGCCCATATTCCCAGGTCGTTTTGTTTGCAGACCTCCAGGAGCTTCTTTAATAATACTAATTGTATGGACCGCACTTCCTTCATTTGATCCGTTACAACTAATGTCTTTGCCTCAGTGTTCATGTTTTTTAGTATTATATGTCCGTTCGCTTTCAGCGCTTGCGCTCTTCCATGAGTTTCGACACGATGATAAACTGATAATAGCCGTCCAGCAGGGCATGAATTAAGCCGGGCTTTCCGTCGAGGAAACCTTTCTTGATGATGTACGACTTCACAAAACGGAAGGTGGGACGGCTAAAGAGTGCCCACAGCCCATAATTCTTATGGCGGCGACGGGGCAGTTCGTAGTCAGAATAGGTGTTAGACTTGCGGATGATATCGCTGACCGAATCGTTGGCCAGATGTTCTAAAGCTAACTCTTTACGTTTGGCAGGAATACGCACGACACTACCGTCTATCTCTGGCGAGCAATGGATGACGGCGGGCCAGTGGGTCTTCTCCTTCTGGAAGAACCGCAGCACATAGTCAGGATAGGCTGAGTGCAGGAACTGCCCCATAAAATAGTTCTTGCGGGGAATGGCAATGCCTGTGGGACATTGCGGCTGTGAAATCTGAGAATAAAGATAGGCTTTCAACTGGGGTGTCACCACCTCGTCGGCATCAATCACCAGCACCCATTGATGACTGGCTTCGTGAATGGCAAACTCGCGGGCCGGCTCTACGATGGTGTGGCCCTCCTTGGGGAATGTCACCACCCTACAGCCATATTCACGGGCTATGTCCAATGTTGAGTCCGTACTCTCCATGTCGCACACCAGCACCTCGTCGAAGCCCTTGACCGACTCCAACACCTTGCGCAGATGCTGCTCAGCATTCCACGTATTGATGACTACCGATATCTTGTTTTCTTCATTCATCGGCACAAAGGTACAAAAATTTCTCCTTTCTCACTTCTCATTTCTCATTTTTTTTGTACCTTTGTGCCGATTAATCATAACCAAGATGGATATAAAGGGAAAAATCAGTTCGTTTCTGAAGCATCCGTTGTTGCATGACTACAGGGTGTTGATGGGGCTGTGGCTGCTGTTGGCAGTCATTGGAGCCATTGCTAAGATGAAGCCTGAGCGCTGTAATAACTTCCTGGTATTCAAGGGTACTTTCTGGCATGCATGGAATGGCACCTCGCTCTATGCAGCCTATCCGGAGGAGTATTTTGATGTAAACCACTATGGTCCGCTATTCTCGCTGGTCATAGCGCCCTTTGCCGTAATGCCACATTTCCTGGGCCTGCTGCTTTGGCTGGTGGCCTTGACGCTGTTCCTCTATGCCGCCGTCCACTGGTCGCAGTTCACGTTGCGCCAACAGATTTTTGTCTTCTGGTTCTGTGCACATGAGCTGCTCACCGCTCTTTATATGCAGCAGTTCAATATCGCCATTGCGGCCATCATCCTGCTGGCCTATTACTGTATAGAGAAAGAAAAGGACTTCTGGGCTGCGTTCTTTATCATGCTGGGTACCTTCGTCAAGCTCTATGGTATTGTGGGACTGGCGTTTTTCTTCTTCTCAAAGCATAAAGGTAAGCTCGTAGGCTCATTGTTACTTTGGGCTGTCATCATGTTCGTGGCACCAATGGTGTTTCATGGGCCTGACTATATCATAGGGCAGTATCAGGAATGGATAAGTAACCTGGTAGGCAAGAACGACGAGAACCTGACGTCAATAGCCCAGAATATTTCTCTATTAGGCATGGCGCATCGCACTACAGGACTCTCGTTCAGCGACCTGTGGCTGATCATACCAGGATTGGTGCTGTTTGCCTTGCCTTATGTGCGCTACTTGCAGTTCAGGAATATGGCATTCCGCCAGACGCTGCTGGCTTCTGTGCTGATGTTTGTGGTGCTGTTCTCTACCGGTAGCGAGTCCAGCGGCTATATCATCGCATTTGTGGGTGTGGTCATCTGGTACACCGCAGCCCCATGGAAGCGTAATAACTGGGATATTGCCCTGCTGGTCTTCGTCTTTGTGCTGAGCAGTCTCTCACCCAGCGACCTCTTCCCTGCCTATCTGCGCAAGGAGTGGGTACAGCCTTATGCGCTGAAGGCCCTGCCTGTGACGCTGGTGTGGCTGAAGCTCAGTTATGAGATGCTGACGAAGAACTACGTGAAGGTGTAGTTTCCCGTTTCCCGTTATATGAGTTAACGAAATAGCCTGGGCGACCTTTTACCTCATTAAAGACTCTGCCCAGGTATTCTCCTATGATGCCAAGACTAAGCAGCTGGACACCACCCAGGAAAAGCATGGTTACCATGATGGTTGGGAAACCCTGAACGGGCTCACCAAAGAAATTCGTCACTATAATAATATAAATAAGGTAGAAAAAGGCAACGGCAGATACGATGACACCCATGAAAGATGCGATGCGCAGAGGTGCTGTAGTAAACGAGGTGATGCCGTTAATCGCCAGATTGACGAGCGAGAACGTGTTCCATTTCGATACACCTTCCTGTCGTTCTTGCTGCTGGTAGAAGATTCCTTTCTTATGGAAGCCAATCCACGAATACATTCCTTTTGTGTTTCGTTCTGACTCACGCATCTGTCTAAGGGCCTCAATACATGACTTGTCCAAGAGTCGGAAATCGCCTGTATCCTTCTGGATGGGGACTTTTGTCGTTGACTGCAGTATTTTATAGTACCAATGGGAGGTCTTACGTTTTATCCACGACTCCTTGCTGCCCTGTCGCTGTGCATAAACGTCGTCATAGCCCTCTTCCCAGTATCTCAGCATGTCTGGGATGACGTTGATGGGATGTTGCATGTCGGCATCCATAATGATGAGCGCATCACAGTCGGCATAGTCAAAACCTGCCATCATAGCTATCTCCTTGCCATAGTTTCTGGAAAGGTCTATATAGCTATAGTGATGATCTTCCTCATGTAAACGAATCATTTGCTGGAGCGTATTGTCCGTGCTTCCATCATTGACAAGCAAGAACTCCCATTCATAGTTGGGATTGTCTGTCAACACTTGATTCATGTTCTGCCTAATCAACTGAAAAGAGGCCTCTTCATTATAGGCAGGGAGTAAAATGGTTACCTTCTTCATGCCCGTCATACTGAAATTTTGCTGCAAAGATAAAAAATAATTATGAATTATGAATTATGAATTATGAATTATTTGTACCTTTGCACTTGAATTATGGAAGAATGCATCAAAATAGGGCTGGATGCCAAGCGCATCGTGAGAAACGGCACAGGGTTGGGCAGCTACGGACGTACGCTGGCTAACGACTTGGCCGACATCGACGGACTGGACCTGATGCTGTATTCACCAGACAAGGGCCGCGATAACTTGCGCAACCAAGTGGCAGAACGCGAGAACCTGCACTTCTGCTATCCCAATGGCCTCTACCAGACGCCATTGGGCAAGGCGTTCTGGCGCTCCAAAGGCATCATCAGTCAGATGCAGCACGATGGCATTCAGGTCTATCACGGACTTTCCGGCGAGCTGCCTGTTGGCATCCGCAAGAGTGGTATCAAGACGGTTGTCACCATCCACGACCTTATTTTCATGCGCCATCCGGAATACTACCACAGCGTTGATGTGAAGATCTACACCCGCAAGTTCCGACAGACCCTTCAAGAGGCCGACCGTATCGTGGCCATCAGCGAATGCACCAAACGCGACATCTGCGAACTGGGAGGCATTGAGCCCGAACGTGTAGATATCATTTATCAGAGCTGTGCACACCGCTTCTCCGATTCCCCGGATAACCGTCAGTTATGGCAGGTCCGCGACAGGTACGGACTGGCCGACCGCTATATCCTCAACGTGGGCAGCATAGAGCAGCGCAAGAACGTGCTGCTGGCTGTCAAGGCCTTGAACCGTCTGCCAGAGGATGTTTCATTGGTTATTGTGGGCCGTCACACCCGTTATGCCGACGAGATTCTGCATTATGTCAACGAGAACCGTCTGCACGATAGAGTGCAGATACTGCATGGTGTGCCTGACGACGACCTGCCCGCCCTTTATCGCATGGCCGATGCCTTTGTCTATCCCTCACGCTATGAGGGTTTCGGCATTCCCATCATCGAAGCCATCCGTCTGGGACTGCCTGTGGTGGCTTGCACTGGGTCGTGTCTCGAAGAGGCCGGCGGCCCCGACAGCCTGTATGTCAATCCTGACGACGACGAGGCGATGGCTCATGCCATCAGTCAGGTGCTCTTCGGAGTTGAGGGGCGCCAGCGTCGCATCGAGCTGAGTCAGGACTATGTCAAGCGCTTCGAGAATACGGGCGCTGCCCAGCGTTTTGCCGACTTATATAGAGAAATGCTTTAAGATATGGAAAAGAAACGTGAAGCGCTGAAAAAGCTGCTTTCTGCCGTAGAAAAGGAACTGCTGCACAAACCCAACCGTAAAACCCTCGACCGCCTCTCCCTCTTAGTCGGTTTTCAGGACTGGGACTCTTTTCAGGAGGCCTTGCAAGGTGAAGCCGACGGTCGCACTAATTATGAATCACACGACAGAAAGGAATAGCCTTTCGGTTATTTTGTACCTATGAACGAGCTGATAACTGCCATTAATGATGTTATTTGGGGCTATGTGCTGATTGTTGCGCTGGTAGGTTGCGGCCTGTGGTTCACATGGCGCACCCGTTTTGTGCAGTTCCGCATGGTAGGCGAGATGATACGCCTGCTTACAGAGTCGGCTGTGAGTACGATAGAAGAACAGAAGAAGGGTCGTCATATCTCGTCGTTCCAGGCTTTTGCCGTCTCTGTGGCCACCCGAGTGGGTACAGGTAATCTGGCGGGTGTGGCTACGGCTATTGCCATTGGCGGTCCAGGTGCTGTGTTCTGGATGTGGCTCATCGCGCTGATAGGGTCGGCAACGGCTTTCGTTGAATCCACGTTGGCGCAGTTGTATAAGCAGAAACACAAGGACTCGTTCATCGGCGGTCCTGCCTATTATATCCAAAAGGGCTTGAAGCAGCGGTGGATGGCCATCCTCTTTGCCATTCTTATCACCCTGCAGTTCGGACTGTCGAACAACTCCATCCAGGCTAACACCATCTGTGACGCTTTGGAGGAAGCCTTTGGCTGGTCGCCCCTATGGGTCGGTGTCGGCTTGGCGGCAATGGCGCTCTTTATTGTCTTTGGCGGCATCCAGCGTATCGCTCGTGTCAGCTCGGTGCTGGTGCCTTTGATGGCTATAGGCTATGTCATCCTGGCGTTGTTCATCGTCATGACTAATATCCATCTCATTCCCCATGTGTTCAAGGTCATCGTGCTCGATGCCTTTGGCATCACTCAGATTGCAGGTGGCGGCATTGGTGCGGCTATGATGAATGGCATCAAGCGCGGACTCTTTTCCAACGAGGCTGGTGAGGGAAGTGCACCCAATGTGGCTGCTACGGCCTCAACAACGCATCCTGTCAAGCAAGGCCTTATTCAGGCGCTGGGTGTGTTTACCGACACCCTGTTGGTCTGCTCATGTACGGCGTTTATCATCCTCATCAGTGGACTCTACGAAGTGCCCGAACTGAACGGCATCGCCCTCACACAGGCTGCCTTGCAGAATGAGGTGGGCAACATGGGACCAATGTTCATTGCCGTTGCCATCTTTCTCTTTGCCTTCTCCAGCATCATCGGCAATTATTATTATGGTGAGGCCAATATCCGCTTCATCACAAATAATAATAAGGTGATGACCGCCTATCGTATTGCGTCGGCAGGCCTGATGATTATATTCGGCGCCATGGCCAGTTTCGAGCTGGTGTGGAATGTCGTCGATTTCTTCATGGCTCTCCTTACCGCCTGCAACCTCGTGGCCATCGTCCTCCTGGGGCGCTATGCCTTCCGTCTGCTCGACGACTACCGCCAGCAGAAGCGCCAAGGCATCAAAGAACCCACATTCCATCGCAGTCAGCTGCCAGAGATTGCAGACGAATTAGAATGCTGGTAACTGAAAAAACACCTACCTTGTCGCAACCCCAGTGTTTATCGGTGTTTCAGGCTTTCTTAGGTAGGTGTTATTTTAATCACACTAAGCTAAACAGGAACTGCTGGTCGGCATATTCCCATTGTGCAACATGGAAGCGGATGAGGCGGGCCAAAAGGGTGATGACCTTCTGGCGGGGGAGGGTAGAGCGACGTACCAGCTGGTTAAGGGTGAGACGCTGGTCGTGCAGTGCATCAATGAGTTTGCGGACAGTGTCGGTGTAGGTCATCATGGTGCCTTGCGGGTTCTGCGACTCGCGCCAGATGGCCAGATGAACGGGCGAGGCCACGATGTTCTCGTCGGCAATGCGGATATAGGCCCGCTGTTTGCCATCGTCGCTAACGGCGCAGATGGGGCGCTTCTCTGAGGGAGGAACGGTGGCAACGACAATGGTGCGGAGGCCCCGGCTGCCATCATGCGTATCGGAAGGACTGACATGGAAGGTGTCGAACTTGATGCTGGCCTCAGGACGGCAATAGCGATAGGCGGCCTGGTGCATCATATAGATCTCCTCCTCGTCGCGAACGCCAGACATGTGACCATCATCACGAACGCCAATCAGCAGGCGGCCTCCGTCAGTATTGGCAAATGCTGATACTGACTTAGCCAGCTTCTGGGCGTCGGACACTCTGTATTTGAAGTCCTGTTGCTGGTGCTCGCCTTCATTGATGAGGCTCTGAAGATAACGTCTGTCGTCCATTGTAATAGAAATGGGCTACCGTTTTGCAGTAGCCCATTCCTGAGTTTTATTTCACATATTCTGAGAAATCGGTGAGGTGCATGTCGCCCTTTCGAGCCAGCGTGTCGTGCATGGCGAAGGCGGCAGGCAGGTTGTGGCGCGTCTGACCCATCTTGGCTATCTTCAGGTAATCCCAGAGCAACTGCTTATAGTCAGGATGTGCGCAGTTCTCAATGATAGCCTCAGCACGCTGGATGGGGCCCTTTCCGCGCAGGTCGGCGATACCCTGTTCAGTAACGATGATGTTGACATCGTGCTCAGAGCTGTCTTGATGGCTGACGAAAGGTACTATCGAAGAGATAACGCCACCCTTGGCCACAGACGGACAGGTGAAGATGCTCAGATAAGCATTACGGATGAAGTCGCCAGAACCACCGATACCGTTCATCATCTTCGTACCGCTGATGTGGGTAGAGTTGACATTACCATAGAGGTCGGCCTCGATGGCGGTATTGATGGCGATGACACCTAAGCGACGGATAATCTCAGGCGAGTTGGAAATCTCGCTCTGACGCAGCGTCAGGTGCTGCTTGAAGTAGTCCATATTGTCGTAAACCTGCATCAGGCAATCGTTAGAAACGGTGAGTGAGCAGGCTGAGGCGTCCTTAACACGACCATTGAGCATCATGCCCACAACAGCATCCTGCAGTACCTCGGTGTAGATATTGAAGTCAGGCACATGCTTGTCTTCACCCAGAGCACCCAGGATAGCGTTGGCGGTAGAACCTACACCACTCTGCAGGGGCAGGAACTCCTTGGGAATACGGCCCTTGTGCATCTCCTCAACGAGGAACTCGGCTGTCAGGAAGCCAATCTTATCAGTCACAGGGTCGCTGTCCTTGAAGGCGCGGGCCTCATCAGGAATATTACACTCAACAACGCCCACCACCTTGTCCTTGGGGATAGAGACATAGGGCGTACCAATGCGATCGCCAACATGCTCAATGGGGATAGCCTTGCGGTAAGGGGGATCCAACGGCTCGTAGACGTCATGGATATACTTGGCATTAGGATTGTGGAAGCTGTTCAGTTCCAGAATCACATGCTTGGCCAGACGGGCTGCGGTGGGTGAGATGCCACCAGCGGCGGTCAGATAAACGTGATAATCGTTGCCTACCTCTTCAATGTCGCACACCTCGAGGATAGCCCAGTCCAACGGACCATAGAAACCATAGCGCAACTCCTGTGCCATATGGCTCAGATGCAGGTCGTTGTAAGGAATCTCACCCATGTTCACATGCTTGCGGAAATCAGGGTTAGTGGTGTAGGGGGCACGATAGAGGATAGCCTGAGCATTGGCCAGGTCACCATCAGTGCTCTGTCCAGTAGATGCTCCTGTAAAGATAGCCACCTTGAACTCGCGGCCGGCCTCGTGCTCAGCCACAGCAATCTTTGCTAACTCCTTCGTAGTTGCCTTGGCCACACCAGCAGGTGTGAAGCCACTCATGGCGATGTGCTCGCCATTCTTAATCAATGCTGCAGCCTCAGCAGCGGTCATACGTGTATAAGCCATTCTAATTGATATTTTGGACGTTTTCTTTTTTATAGGGCGCAAAGTTACTAAAAAATGCGAAAAATAAGCCCTTTTTTAATTATTTATTATCTAAACACCTTATTTAATTAATATATTTTGTATCTTTGCAACGAAAATGAATCAACTTTCACTGAAAATATATGCCATCATTTGTTTGTGTCTGTTCCGCCTGAGGACATGGGCACAAGATGATTTTGGGCTTGACCAACCGACGACAAGCCGTAGGAGCGATGATGAACTGACAGGACTTTCAGGCTTTGATGATATGGTTGACTATCGGCCTGTTCACATCCGTATGTCAGACATCCTCTTGGTCATCTTCTTGATAGTGTGTTGCTATGTTTTCGGTAAGATATGGAAAGGCTGTATCTATATCATCCTGGCCTTTGCCGCTTTCATGTATTTCTTTGTAAGATAAAAAAAAGCCCTATGAGACTCAAGGACTCATAGGACTTATTGTGGGTATTGGATTCACTTAGGGTGCTGGGTTGAAGCCTCCGCCGAAACCGCCACCAAAGCCGCCTCCGCCGAAGCCACCGCCTCCGCCGAAGCCGCCAGGACGACCTCCGCCGAAGCCACCGCCGCCGCCAGGACGGCCACCGCCGCCGCCAAAGCCTGGGAACTGAGCATCGGGCTCACGTCCTATCTCCAGCAGTAGTTTGACGAGGGCACGACGACGCTGTGACCATGTGGGATAGTCATCGGCACGCAGCACTCTGGGGCTGAAGCCGGGCATACGCATGCCACCGCCTCCACCCTGAGGCATGAACTCCATAGCGCTGGTAGTTACGATGCAAGGCTTGGTTTTGCCGTCAGCCAGCAAACGGTCGATGATAGCATCGGCACCGCCAATCTTGAACCAGCTCTCCATCGTATCATCCTTACCGGGAATCAACTGGATGATCTTCGGCATGGACATACCCTGCTGACGAGACATGGGTGAAGTGTACCATGCTTCCTTGCTTTCCAGGTCATAGGCCACGCGACCATGCTCTATCTCACCCTGAGAAGCGAAGTTGAAGGGCGACAGAGGATTGTCGGCAATGCTGAACTTAAAGCCTCGGTCAGGTGAGAGATACATATTGCTGGGGTCGGCAACGGCTGTGCCGTCAACGATAAAGCAATATTTGAAGGTCTCGAAGATATAGTCTTTCATCTCTGTGCTCCACACACCGTCAGAGTCGCGCTCCATGGTGATGCTTTCTGGAATCATCTCGCAAAGTAACTCCACCTTCTTGGCCTCAGGAGCCTTGAAACGGAAGATGATACCATCAGCTGTATATTCAGGAGAGATGATAGGACGTGGGAACAGACGAGCCATCACGCCAGCAGTGAACTGCTGCTCCTGACCAGTGGCAGCAGGAGCGGGCTTGGCTTCCTTCATGGCAGCCTCAGCAGCTTTCTTGTTGAAGAGCAGGGGCAGCGTCTGAGCCAGGAAGCACTTGGCGTTCATCCAAGTGTGGCCGAACTTGTCGTTGGTGAAATACTTAACGCTGGTGATACCCTTCTCATCGAGGAACTGCATATAGTCGCGAGCATTACCATAGAGGAAGTCGTCAGTACCAACGCCGAGCCAGAAAAGGTGAATCTTCTTGTTGGTGTCAGAGGCCTTGTCGTAGACATTAGGAATATCCGTTGAGGTGAACGAGCTGTAAGAGCAGAGGTACGAGAACTTGTCGAGGTTCGACAGACCATTCATCAGGGCCTGGTTGCCACCACGTGAGAAACCACCGATAGCACGGTTGTCTCGATCGTTCTTCGTACGATAGTTAGCCTCGATATAAGGCATCAGGTCGTTGATGAGGTCCTTACTGAACACGTCGCCGCCAAAACGCATCTGGGGGGCACCAGCAGGAGCACCTTCTGCTGCAGGCTTAGGAGGCAACAGCTTGGTGGGATTGCCATAAGGCATCACCACAATCATCTCTTTGGCCTTGTCCTCAGCCAGCAGGTTGTCCATGATATAGTTCACACGTCCCACCTTATAATAGACTTCCTCGGTATCGGTGGTGCCGCTGATAAGATAGAACACAGGATACTTCTTCTGCTGGTCCTCCATATAGCGGGGAGGCAGATAGACCACAGCATTGTTAGTACCACCTAGACTCTTAGAATAATAATGTACATACTCCACACGTCCATGGGGCACCTCGCGGATGTCGTGAGGCAGTGCACCCTTCTTTGAGGGAATCTCCACCAAACTGTTCTTAAAGCCCTCGTTGGGGAAGTACTGTGGGTTCAGGGGATCCATGATGCTGACACCATCAACGATGAAGCAGTAGGGATACATGTCTGGAGCAGCAGGCCCCAGCGTTACACTCCATACGCCATCAGCACCACGTGTCATCTCTTTCTGTCCTGCAAACTGTACGTCGACCAGTACTTTCTTGGCTGAGTCGTTCTGATAACGGAAGGTTACAGTCCCGTCATCATTGGGACTGGGTTGCGCTGAACCTGTGATTGCACAGGTCATCAGCGCCAGCATAAGCATAGTTTTTTTCATTATTAATATCGGCTAAAAGGTTAGTTATTGAGTTATTTCACGGTAAAATCAAATGACTTCAGGTCCTTATCCAGCGACGAGGTACCATAGAGAATCTTATAGCGACCAGACATTACGCTCAGCTCGTCGATATTCTCGTTGTAGTACTCGAAAGCCTCACCATCGAGGGCTATCTCAGCCTTCTTCGTCTCACCTGGTTTCAGGCTCAGCTTCTGGAAGCCCTTCAGGGCCTTGATGGGAGCGCCGGCATCGTCGAGACGCTTCACATAGACCTGAACGGTCTCAGTACCTTCACGCTTGCCAGTATTGGTAACAGGAACGGTGACGGTTACCTTACCATCCTTCTTCATGCTCTTAGCGCTGAGCTTACCCTGACCTACGTTGAAGGTGGTGTAGCTGAGGCCATAGCCGAAAGCATACTGAGGTACGCCAGTGAAGTAACGGTAGGTGCGGTTCTTCATCGAGTAGTCCATGAAGTCGGGCAGGTCGGCAGTAGAGCGATAGAATGTCACAGGCAGCTTGCCACTAGGGTTGAAGTCACCAAAGATGACGTCAGCCAGTGCCTTGGCACCACCTTGACCAGGATACCAAGCCTGCAGCAGTGCATCATATTCGCCCTCAACGCTACCGAAAGCGATGGCAGAACCAGAGCAGTTCACGAAGATAACGGGCTTGCCGGTCTTGTGCATAGCCTGAACCAGCAACTGCTGTACCTTAGGCAGCTCGATGTCGGCCTTGTCGCCACCTTCGCCCTCCATACGGGCCGAGATACCGCCGATGATAATGATGGCGTCGGCCACCTTCAACTCGTTGGCCAGATCGGTGAAGTCAGCCAGCTTACGCTCACAGATATCACCACGTAGCATAGCGAAGTTACCATTGCCACGACGATACTCGATGACGACATCATAGGTCTTGCCTTTCTCAACATTGAAAGATTTATATTCCGCACCACGACGTCCGCCGAAGCCGAAACCACGACGACCACCGCCGCCCTTGTTCTCTTCAACTACCTGACCATTGACCTTCAGAATATAGCCATTGTCGGTAGAGAGGGTGTACTTCATCTCACCAGTGAAGGTGGCTTTATACTGACCACTGATGCGAACGGCGAGGTTGTCGTTTGTGATACCCTCGGCAAAGCCCCAAGCACCAAAGGTTGAGAAGTTCAGCTCAGTGTAGTAACCACTCTTGACGGGGTTCTCGAAGTTCGTGTTTCTGTCGTTCCAGAACTCTACCTTCACACCCTTGCCGTCGTTGAACTCCAGCAGGTGGGGCACAGTGATAAACTCATCGTTCAGCTCGCAGGCCTTGCGATAGATAATGTTAGCAGCAGGCACAGCAGCCTTGATGCCACTGAGAAGCGAGTGCTGGTGCTCCTTGGTGGGTGTGCCACCGTAGTTACCGTTCAGCAGTTCCACATCGTCGGCATTGGGACCGATGACAGCCAGCGTCTTGATGCTCTTTGAGAGAGGCAGCACGCCTTTGTTCTCCAGCAGCACCATTGACTCGCGGGCGGCCTGAGTGGCCAGGTCGTTGTTCTTCTCACTGCTGATGACGTCAGGACCGAGGTTTGCCCAAGGCAGCATCTCAGCAGGATCGAACATACCCAGTTCGAAGCGGCCCATCAAGGTCTTACGCAGATGACCGTCGAGGTCGGTCTCTTTGATGAGGCCTTTCTTCAAGCCCTCAGTCAGCGACATAAAGACCTTACCGCACTCCAGGTCGGTACCGTTCAATACAGCATCGACAGAGGCAGAGAGTCCGTCTTTATGTGTTTCGTGCTGTCCACGGTTGAAGAAGTTATTGATGGCGTCGCAGTCAGTCAGCACGATACCATCATATCCCCACTTGTTGCGCAGGATATCAATCAGCAGACGGTCGCTGGTGCAACAGGGCTTACCTTCAAAACGCTGATAAGCACACATCACCTCACGAACATTGGCTTTCTTCACCAATGCCTTGAAAGCGGGTAGGTAGGTCTCCCACAGGTCGCGGTTGGTGGGGTCAACGTTCATCGAGTGACGCAAGGGCTCCGGACCACTGTGCACAGCATAGTGCTTGGCACAGGCATGGGTCTTGAAGTACTTGTCGTTATTACCCTGCATACCCAGAACGGTCTGAACGCCCAGAACGGCATTCATATAGGGGTCTTCACCGCAGGTCTCCTGACCGCGTCCCCAGCGAGGGTCACGGAAAATATTGACATTAGGACACCAGAACGTCAGCTCAGGGTTGCCGGGATAATAGGTCACACCCATGGGGACGTTGAACAGCTTAGGATCGTTGTGGTCGGTACGGTTCCAGTTGGCACGAGCCTCATCACTCACTTGCGAAAAGACATCGTACACAAGCTGTGCGCTGAAGGCGGCAGCCATACCAATGGGCTGAGGATACACGGTGTAGTCACCCTGACGTACACCATGACAGGCTTCACTCCACCAGTTGTAGGAGGGAATACCCAGACGGTCGATGGATACACTCTTGTTCATCATCAGACCGACTTTCTCTTCAGGAGTTAACATTCCCAGCAAATTTTCTACACGTTCTGCTCTTGGCAGTTTGGTGTCCTGCCAGGGATACTTGACTTGTTGTGCTTTCACGCTTGTGGCACTCATGACAACGGCTAAGGTTGCCAGCATCATTCTTGTTTTCATGCTTTGTTTTTAATTAATGGTTTTCACAGCGCAAAAATACAAAAAATCCGGTGCGTAGACTGCACCGGATGTTTCAGGAATTTTTCTGTTTGTCGCATTTAGTGTTTACGGTTGGCTCGTTGCTCCCTATACTTGGCTTTTTGCTTGGCAGAACCACTGCCATGAGCCCCCGTAATATACTTTTTCTTCTTGGCCTTGGTCTTTACTTTTCCTTCATTCGGGTCTTTGCGTTCACCGCCTCGTCCGAAGGAAATACCATTCTCAAGAATGCTCTGGAAATCGTCGTCTCTTCCCATTTCTCATTTATTAATGATGGAACAGACGAACGCCAGTGAAGGTCATAGCGATGCCGTACTTGTCACAAGTCATGATGACATGATCATCACGCACCGAACCACCAGCCTGGGCGATGTACTGTACACCACTCTTGTGGGCACGTTCGATATTGTCGCCGAAGGGGAAGAACGCATCACTACCCAGACTCACCTCAGTGTTCTTGGCAATCCAGTCCTTCTTCTCTGCCAGCGTCAGCACCTCGGGCTTCTCTGTAAAGAATTGCTCCCAGGCACCATCACGCAGCACATCATCGTGTTCGTCCTCAGAGATATATACGTCGATGGTGTTATCACGGTCGGCACGACGGATACCCTCCTTGAAGGGCAGGTTGAGTACCTTCGGATGCTGGCGCAGCCACCAGATATCTGCCTTCTGTCCAGCCAGACGGGTGCAGTGGATGCGGCTCTGCTGACCGGCACCGATACCGATGGCCTGACCGTCCTTCACGTAGCATACCGAGTTCGACTGGGTGTACTTCAGGGTGATAAGGGCAATCATCAGGTCGCGACGGGCCTCTGCCGAGAATGTCTTATTCTGTGTGGGGATGTTCTCAAACAGGGCGGGGTCGTCCAGCTGAATCTCGTTACGTCCCTGCTCAAAGGTAATGCCAAACACCTGCTTGGTCTCAACGGGAGCGGGCTTGTAGTTTGCGTCAATCTTGATGACGTTATAGGTTCCCTTGCGCTTGTCTTTCAGAATCTCCAACGCCTCAGGGGTATAGTCGGGGGCGATGACACCATCAGAGACCTCTCGCTTGATAATCAGGGCGGTGGTCTTGTCGCAGGTGTCGCTCAGGGCGATGAAGTCACCATAGGATGACATACGGTCGGCACCACGAGCACGGGCATAGGCACAAGCAATTGGTGACTCATCCAGACCAGGAATGTCATCGACGAAATAGATGTGCTTCAGTGTGTCGCTCAAAGGCAGACCAACGGCAGCACCGGCAGGTGATACGTGTTTGAACGAGGCTGCAGAAGCCAGGCCTGTGGCTTGCTTCAGTTCCTTCACCAGCTGCCAGGAGTTGAATGCATCCAGCAGGTTGATGTAGCCAGGACGGCCGTTAACGACTTCGATGGGCAGTTCAGAGCCATCGGCCATATAGACACGCGATGGTTTCTGATTCGGATTACATCCGTACTTCAAGGGTAATTCTTTCATTTTTGCAACGCAGTTTGGTTTCAGACTGCAAAGGTAGTGCAAAATGAGCGAAAAACCAAATTTCTTCGCTAATTTCTATTAATAGCGGTGCTCATACGAGTAAGCTTGGAGTCTTTGGTGACGAGTCAGAACTTCCAGCGTAGCTGCAGGTCTAAATCGGTGGTGTGTGCTTGTGCTATCTGCTGCTGTCCTGTGCCAATGATAGACCTGTCGAAATAGTTGGTGTAACCCAGCTTGGCCGATAGCCGTAGGTTCTTGATAACATCGGCACGAACATAGAAAGCCAAGCGGAGTCCTTCGCCGTAGAACATCGGGAAGGCGATGTCGTGCTGCATCTGATGCTCATAGATATAGATGCGGCTGTTGTAATCATCTGTTTTGAAATACCCTGTAGCCAGGTTCAACAGCCAGTTGTTTCGTTGCCAGCCCAGATGCTCACTTATCATATAGCCGCTGCAGGTGGTCTTATAGGCAGAATGGGTATAGTCCAACTGGGTCTTGGTGCTCCAGGCGGCAGGATGAGTATAGTTAACAGATATTCGTCCCCGTTGTTCGTTGTCAGAGATGAGCGCTGTGGCCTCTTCATTATTCTTCTGACCCAAACGTAGTCTGTGTCGTGCCTTTATATTCCAGTGCTGCAACTGCCAGTCGCCCTGCAACAGAAAGTCCCAGGCATGTGAGGTGTCTATTGCCTGATAACGGGCCCAAGGGAAATAGGCATAGTCGGCATAGCCCTGCAGATGTAGATGTCCCATCGGTGTCCAAGAGAATCCCAGATAAAAGCCGCTCTCGTTCTGGGCACGGGAGTTATCGCCGAAGCTATGTGCATGATAGCCTGTATAGCGATAGCTGTAGAAACGTTGCAACGCCATCAGACTGAGGGCACTCGAGGGCTGAAAGCTGAGTGTATGGATGGTGGCCAGCGCACCGTTACGGTCTGTGGCCGTCTCACCACTCAGCGAGAAGCGGTGGTGCGTATAGCCGTAGTCAAGGCTCACATTGGAAAAGCGATCACCCTGCGGATAATATCTGCGATAGATGACAGCTGTATCTGGCATCAGCTGACGGTCCAGTGTAGTCAAGACAGCATGAGCCCCCAGATGTAGTCCACCTTGTCGGAAGCTGATGCTGCCGCCAAGGTCCGTCTCGTGGGTGTTGCCTTTCTTCTCGTATTCCGTCAGAGTACGGTGATAGCCATTAGTGATGATGGTGGCTGCTGTGCCGTCGTCATTGAGGGTAGCATCCAGTGGACGATAGGACGCAAAGATGGTGACGGAAAGCGGTTGTAGTAGCCTCATGGTTGCTGCCGCTCCTTGAAAATAGTCTGCCTCAGAACGTGAGCTATGAACCCGCAGGCTGTTCGTCTTTCTTCCCAGCTTCTGCAGCATGGATAGCTTTCCCAACGAGAAACTGGTGTTGAGAACCAGTCCTAAACCGGTAGAGACCTTGTATTTTCCGACGATAACATTCTCTAACCACCCCATTCGCTGCACCTGTATATAATAAGAATAGGTGTCATAGCCCCAGGAGTTGCGTTTCCCAAAGAACGGCTCGCCAGCGTCCTGAGCACCTATCAGGCCCGCTTTCACATAGCTGCCAAAAGAGAACTCATAGCGCAGTGAGTGACGGTATTCATAACCCAGATAGCCGCTCTCGTCGCCTTTCCGCTGATAGAACGGTATACGTCCTGTAGCCATCAGCGTATGTCGCCCTTCTCTTGCTATCGTAGCCCATTTTGGGAAGGTGGTTTTTTCTTCCTCTTTTTCCTCCAATGTGATGAAGAAAGGCAACAGCGCCAGCTCTCGTTGTCCCATGGACTTCAGCATACGCAGTTCACCGAAAGAGCGCATAGGACCATAACTGTGGATATACTCCATCAGTTCCTCTATCTGCTGTTCAGAAAGAAAAGGCAATTGCTCCAGTTCCTCATAGCTGGTGCTGTTTAGGTTGATGGGATGTTCCGCCAGTTGCTGCAGACATTCATAGTCTTCTGCCAGTTCCTCTTCGTCCAAATCCTCAGGACTGGAGATGTCGTGCCAAACCTGTTCCCATGTTGGCTGTTGCTGCGCAAAGGCCGTCATTCCGCATAACAAACACAGGAGCACAAACCAATGTTTCATAGATAGAAAATACTTTCCGGACCCATATTAAACAGAAGATCCAGGATGCTGAGGTTGGGCAGGAAGCCGTGTTTCTGCTGATAGACCTGATAATAGGGTCGGGGCTGGAACTCGGCATCATCGCCAGGATGTTTGGGGTTGATGACTTCGCGGAAGTCATGGATGGTGGATGGAGAATACTCGGTGGTGGCAGAGATGTTGGGGTGGATATCAATCAGTTCGCACATCTTCTGGCAGATGGCATCATTATAATCCACCAGCCGTTCCCAATTGTTTTCCATAAAGAAAGGACGGATGTCGTCCTCATAATATTCAAAGAAGGGTGACTCACCATAAGCCGACTGCAGGGCCTGCCAATGCAGATGGCGCCAGTTGCCGTGATCGCTGATTCTTTGGTGACTAGTGGAAAGGTCGGCGGCATGACAAACCGGTACCGTCAGCGCCTGGACACCTTGCGTTGTAGCAATCAGACAGCGGTTGCGATAGGTCTGCTTGGGGAAGGTCTCATAGTGTTCAATGAGTACGCTATCATAGCGATATAGCTTCTGATACCATTGAACAGGACCGAAATAAGTGGTAGACAACAGGGCGGTGGTCATAAGGGCAGGAATATTCTATTGGTGCGCCAGCCCTTCCAGAACGACTCCTGCGGGTCAAGGCTGTAGACCACCATAAAGGCTCGTCCGATGATACACTCTTCGGCAATGAAGCCCAGCGTGTGTGAATCGACGGTGTTATCCGGGTTGATGGACTCCATCCAGTAATAGTCGCCATCGGCACAGTCGCTAAGGCTGGGCACAATGAGTGTCTGCCCCTCGTGGATGACAGAGTCGCCAGGCAAGGCGGCACAGCGACAGATGAGAATCTGACTGTTGTCTTTCGGATGCTCAAACGCCACCAGGTCGCCTTTGCACACAGGATGGCGTACGATGCGTCCATAACCGAAGAAACTGTCTTTTCCTCCTACCCGCAGGCCGTAGCTCCATCTGTTCACCATGATACGGTCGCCCGCCTGGAATGTCGGTTCCAGACTGCTACCGTCGATGGTGTAGATGGTGATACCCACAATCCTGATAACCATCATCAGCACGAAGGCTATCAGGAACGCCAGCAGGAATCGGAGGGCCTTCTTCACTTTTTACTTACTTGATGTTGTCCACGAATCGGAACAGACGGCTCCAACGGATACCACCACTGAAGAGTCCACGATCTGGGTCGCTCGACCACCAGATAAAGATGGGTTTACCCACGATATGATCCTCGGGCACAAAACCCCAGTAGCGTGAGTCGGCAGAGTTATGACGGTTGTCACCCATCATCCAGTAGTAGTCCATCTTGAAGGTATAAGTATCAGTCTGCTCGCCATTAATGAAGATCTTACCATCGCGCACCTCGAGGTCGTTCTTCTCATACACTTTGATAGGACGCTCGTAGATGGCGATATTGTCCAGATTGAGCTTGATGCTCGCATCCTTCTTGGGAATCCAGATAGGACCATAGTTATCGCGGGTCCAGTCCTTCACCATGTTCAGCGGGTAGAGCTCAGCGGGGTTACTGCCGGTCACAGGCGAGATGGCATGCACCAGGTCCTTACGGGTAGCTAGTACCTGTGCTGTCGCCTTCGTCATCGGCATGATGACGCGGTTGTTGCGGAACTGCTGTGTCAGCTGAATCTGTCCCTCGCTACGGAAGTATTTGCTGTCAGCATCGCTTAGACCGAGATCCTCACAGGTGATGCCGTTCTCCTCGCAGAACTCATCGGTGATGATGGCACCATCATTGAACAGCACGTCATAGCTATACTGCACGTTGTCGGGCTCCTTGTTGGCCTTGCCGTTCAGATAGACAATGCGGTCAATAATCTGAAGGGTGTCGCCAGGCAGACCTACACAGCGTTTTACGTAGTTCTCCCGACGGTCAGTAGGCCGATAGCCGATATCGCCAAACGTGTTTCTGTTGAGCACCAGATACTGTCTGCCCCAGTAGTAATACTCGGCAAAACGCTTCATCTGCTCAGTACGTGACAGCGAGTCGATGGGTTCGGCCTGAGGATTAATCTGTTCATTATAAATCTGAGTGCCATAGTCATAGCACATACGATAGAACTCCGTCTGATAGGGGTAGTTGGCGCAGATGGTATCGCCAGCGGGATAGTTGAACACCACGATGTCGTTGAGCTCCACCTTTCCTAATCCCGGCACACGACGATAGTCCCAGTGGGGCCACTCGATATACGACTTCAGGTCGCCGATAGGCAGGGTGTGCTGCGTCAGGGGCACCGTCAGCGGGGTCTCAGGAATACGTGGACCGTAGCTCACCTTCGACACAAAGAGGTAGTCGCCCGTCAGCAGCGACTTCTCCAGTGATGATGAGGGGATGACGTAGTTCTGGAAGAAGAACTGGTTGATGAAATAGACGGCCACCAACGCAAAGACGATGGCATCAACCCACGACATCACGGTGCGCATGGGACCTTCCAGATCCTGCCACCACTTCCAGTTGATTTTCTTGGAGATATAGGCGTCGAAGATAAAGGGAATAACCAGCAGTCCCAACCACGACTTTACCCAGTAAAGGAAGAGCAGGTAGAGCACCATCACGATAATGAATTTGGCCCACTGCTTCTTCATGTTCAGTTTGGCTTTTTCTCTTTTTTCCATTGTTGTTAGAATTTAAACATATCGCTGATGGTCAGCAGTCCCTGATGCTCCTTGGTGTATTCGGCAGCCAGTACAGCACCGAGGGCAAACCCTCTGCGGCTGTGGGCATCATGGGTAATGGTGATGATATCGGCATCCGAGTCGTAGCGGATGGTATGGATGCCGGGCACCTCGCCTCTGCGGATATGGTCCACACGCAAGTATTTCTTGTCTGTTGTGTCTTCCTTCCAGGCTTCCTTACGGTCTATAGCCTCCACAATCTCCTCGGCCAGCGTGATGGCGGTGCCACTGGGATGGTCGAGCTTATGCACATGGTGTGTCTCTTCCATCTCCACGTCGTACTGAGGGAACTGGTTCATAATCTTGGCCAGATAGCGGTTTACAGCCGAGAAGATAGCCACACCTATCGAGAAGTTCGAGGCCCAGAACAGCGTCTTTCCGTTCTCACAAGCCTGACGGACGTCATCGCCGTGCTCCTTCATCCAACCCGTAGAGCCAGACACTACCTTTACACCTTTTGCCCATGCCTTCAGGTAGTTACCGTAGGCGGCCTGCGGTGCAGTAAACTCAATGGCTACATCGGCCGATGCAAAGGCCTCACTCTCAAAATCCTGTTGGTTGTCAATATCAATGATACTCACAATCTCATGGCCGCGGCTCAGGGCTATCTCTTCTATCATCTTACCCATCTTGCCGTAGCCGATTAAAGCTATTTTCATTTTAATTCGAATTAAAAACGGTGCAAAGGTACGAAATAATTCATAATTTATAATGCATAATGCGTAATTATTGGAGTTAAATGGAGTTAAAGTGTTACAGAATTGAAAAAAAAGCTCTATCTTTGTGGCAAAGAATCTATTAAAGAAACATTAGGCATTAAGAATAAAGCATTGTAACTATGGGGAAAAAAGGTGGAAAACGACTGAATAAGCGTATGGTGGCCGATGCCGTACAGGCATTGTTTCAGGCACATCCTGGTGAGACACTTGGTTTCAAGCAGATATTCAAGGCACTGAAGTTAGACACTCATCCCGCCAAGATGCTGGCCATCGACGTGATGGAGGAGATGGCGTGGGACGACTATCTGTCGAAGGTTTCCGACAGCTCTTACAAGCTGAACCTGAAGACACAGGTGCAGGAGGGAACCTTTATCCGCAAGGCTAACGGCAAGAACTCGTTCCAGCCCGACGATGGCGGCAAACCCGTCTTTGTGGCTGAGCGTAACTCGATGTTTGCCCTCAATGGCGACCGTGTGAAGGTGGCCTTCATGGCCCGTCGTCAGAACCATATCAAGGAGGCTATCGTCACCGAGATACTGGAGCGTAAGCACGACCAGGCGGTAGGTATCCTGCAGGTTGAGAAGGACTTTGCCTTCCTCAATGCTGAAGGCAATTTCTTTGTGAGTGACATCCTGATTCCCAAGAAGAAACTGAAGGGCGGTAAGACTGGCGAGAAGGCTGTGGTCAAGATTACGCAGTGGCCTTCGGCCGAGTCGAAGAACATCGTCGGTGAGGTCATCGATGTGTTAGGCAAGCAGGGCGAGAACAATGTCGAGATGCATGCCATCCTGGCACAGTACGGCCTGCCCTATAAGTATCCGAAACGTGTGGAGGAGGCAGCCCAGAAGATCAATGCCGAGATTTCTCCCGAGGAGATTGCCCGTCGTGAGGATTTCCGAGATGTGTTTACCTGTACCATCGACCCCAAGGATGCCAAGGACTTCGACGATGCGCTGAGCATCAGAAACATCTCAAACCTCAAACCTCAAACCTCAAACCTCTACGAGGTTGGTGTCCACATTGCCGACGTCTCCCACTACGTCTCCGAAGGCAGCATCATCGACCGTGAAGCCGAAGAGCGTGCCACCAGTGTCTATCTGGTTGACCGCACCATCCCCATGTTACCAGAGCGACTGTGTAACTTTATCTGCTCGCTGCGCCCTGACGAGGAAAAACTCTGCTACAGCGTTATCTTCGTTATGGACGAGGAGGCAAACATAAAGGACTGGCACCTGGCTCACACCGTTATCCGCAGCAACCGCCGCTATGCCTATGAGGAGGTACAGGAGATCTTAGAGAAGAATGCGGAAAGTGGAAAGAGGAAAGAGGATTGTCATGATCCCTATGCAGCTGAGCTATGTCTCCTCGATAAAATGGCAAAGAAGTTGCGTGAGCGCCGGTTCAAGAACGGTGCCGTGAAGTTCGACCGCGAGGAACTGCACTTCGATATCGACGACGATGGCAAGCCCACACGTTGTTACTTTAAGAAATCTACCGACGCCACCCAGCTCATTGAGGAATTCATGCTGCTGGCCAACCGTACGGTGGCGGAGTTTATTGGGAGGAAGGTGGAAAGTGGAAAGAGGAAAGAGAATCCTCAAAACTCCAATCTCAAATCTCAAAACAAAGGCAAGACCTTCGTCTATCGTATCCACGACCAGCCCGACCCGCAGAAGCTGGAGAACCTGCGCACCGCCCTTGCACCTTTCGGTTATAAGGTGAAGACCAGCGGCACCAAAGGCGCTATCTCTAAAAACCTCAACAAGCTGATGGAGGAGGCTCAGGGTGAACGTGAGCAGAAACTCGTGGAGACGCTTACCCTGCGGGCCATGATGAAAGCCAAATACTCGACTCATAACATAGGTCACTATGGTCTGGCCTTCGACTACTACACCCACTTCACCTCGCCTATCCGTCGTTATCCCGACACGATGGTGCATCGCCTGCTCACCCGCTATCAGGATGGGGCACGCAGTGCCAATCAGGATCACTACGAGGAGCTGTGCGAACACTGCAGTCAGATGGAGCAGACTGCCCAGAATGCTGAGCGCGACTCCATTAAATATAAAATGGTGGAGTTTATGGCCGATAAGGTAGGGCTGGAGTTTGATGCGCATATCAGCGGCGTACAGTCGTATGGCCTCTACTGCGAGATTGACGAGAACCACTGCGAGGGTCTGGTGGGTATGCACGACCTCGATGGCGACTACTACGAGTTCGACGAGCGTAACTACTGCCTGGTGGGCCGTCGTCATCACAAGAAGTACCAGTTGGGCGATGCTGTGCGTATCAAGGTGGCTCGTGCCAATATCGAGAAGCGCCAACTCGACTTCCTCCTTGCCGATTAATCCTTCCTCTATCCATCCTTGACCAAAAATGATTAAGTACACAAAAAAGGAAGAAATCTGGAATACTTGGTCCCACGCCGGCGGTGCCATCATGGCCGGCGCCGTGGGTATCGCATTTATCATCGTGGTATGTCTTGGTGATATGGACCGTATGTGGGCCGGCATCGGTGTGGGCCTCTACCTCTTAGGTATGACGGGCAGCTACCTGGCCTCCACCATCTATCATGCCCTGAAGCTCAGGAACCCTTGGCGAGAGCGAATGCGCAAATGGGACCATGCCGCCATCTATTGGCATATAGCAGGCAGCTATTCGCCTATCACGCTGATGGCGTTGCGAGAGCATGGCATGTGGGGCTGGACGCTTTTCACCTTTGTATGGGCCTGCGCTATTGTGGGTACCATCATCAGCTTCATCAAGCTCAAGGACCATTCCAACATCGAGACAATCTGTTTCTGTATCATGGGACTCAGCGTGTTGGTAGCCTTCAAACCACTACTCGACACCGTGTCTGTCAATGCTTTTGTGTGGATAGTGCTCGAGGGCATTTTTTATATCACAGGTGCCGCGTTCTACTCGTTCAACAAGACGAAATATATGCACACCGTTTTCCATTTCTGTGTCCTCGCAGGCAGCATCTGTCATATCGTTGCCGTCTGGGACATCCTCATTCGCGATATTTTCTAAACAAACAAAACATAACCTATGAGAACAACTAAACTAACCCAGATGCTGATGGCAGTATTGCTGCTTACAGCGTGTGCCCAATCCTCCCGACTGAAAAGTATCGTGGAAAGTGAAAACGCCGCTTGCCCCTACGAACTTGAAGAAGATGTGACTGTTAACAGTGTGGAGCTGGCGGATGAAAATACTGTCACATACTATATTGAGCTGGCAAACCATTTCGATTATCTAATTGATGACGAAGAGTCTAAAGAGATTCTTCATGACGGACTGTTGCATTGGTTTACCGATGGAGACTCGCCGTTTGAAGACATTGTGAATGCCGTTATCGATGAAGAAGGCTGCATAAGTTGTGTCGTGCAGAACTCTGAGGGTGATTCATGCAAGTTTGATTTCTTTTCCTATCAACTCAAAATAAACAAGGAAATGAATGGTGATATCATCGACAGCGATGACAGCGATGATGATGACATGGATTTGGACAACCTAAGCGTAGAAGACCTGGACGTGATGGACGACGACATGGTGGAAAAAGTGCTGAGGGAGGGCGTTAAGGAGGCCAACAGCGATTTCCCCGAGGATGCAGGCGATGGTATGACGATGATATCCGTCCGGCTGAAGGACACCAAACTGGTTTACACTATTGAGTGCGATGAAGACGAGATTTCCATCGAATCATTGGAACAAACGAAAAAAGATATTAAGGAATCTGTATTTGAGATGGTGAAGGATGGTGATGAGGACATGTTATTCATCTGCAAGTCATTGGTAAGAACCCATCGTGGCTTAGACTACAAATTCGTGGGCGACGTCTCACGCGAGTCCCTCACTATCCATCTGACAACCCAAGAGCTCAAGCGTGCGTTAGGACTCTGACACTTAGTGTCTCGCGGTCAAACGCCACATCCCCACCTCTTTCTATAAACTGGCTCAAGGCTCCGCTTTGTGCCAGTTCGTATGGTGTTCCTATCTGGAGTTCTTTCCACTTTCCACTTTCCTCTTTCCACTTTCCACTATTAACCATCAGCCAGATGGTATCTGCCACCTGCAGCGCCAGTTCCAGGTCGTGTGTCGACAGGAATATCGTTTTCTGCGCCTCGCGACTGATACGTCTCAGCAGCAGTAGCATATCCACCTTGCTGGGATAGTCGAGGAAGGCCGTTGGCTCATCGAGGAAGATGATGGGTGTCTGCTGTGCCAGCGCCTTGGCTATCATCACTTTCTGTCGCTCACCGTCGCTCAGCGTCTGCACCATCCGGTCTTTCAGCGGCTCAATGCCTATCAGGGCGATGGCTTCCTCGCAGGCCTGGCGGTCGGTCTCGTTCAGTCGGCCCCAGAAGCCCGTATAGGGCGCTCGTCCCATCTCCACCAGCTCCATCACCGTCATCTGCTGCACATCGGGTTTCTCTGTCAATACGATGCCGATGGTGCGTGCCAGCTCACGTTCGCTGTAGCTCTCCAGCTCACGGTCTTCAATCATGATGCTGCCGCTGAGCTTGGGTTGAAAAGCCGCCAGCGTCCTCAGCAGCGTTGATTTACCCACGCCGTTCTCACCCAGCAGACACGTTAGCTGACCGCGCTGCAGCTGGGCTTTCAGCCCTTCTGCCACCACTCTGACGCCTTGCTTCGACCTGTAGCCGATACTTAGGTCGTTCAGTTCCACAGAATTATTATTCATTCACCAGCTTCTTGATTCTTGATACCTTGTGTGTGCCTTTTATGTCGCAATCGCCGCTGTCGTACCAGTACCAGTAATAATAGGTCTGCAGCACATCCACATTCAGTGCCTCATCATTACCGAAGTCATAGCAGAGGTCTTGCATCAGGATGATACACTCGCCGTCGTACTTGCCGAAGAAGTCACCCTTCGGGTTACCGTTCTTATAGGTGGCATCCAGCGGAATCCATCCGAAGCCCTCTAGGTAGAAGTCCACCCACACATGATAGCCGCCGCCCACCGTCACGCAGATGTTATGGCGTGAAGGAATGCCCTTATAGCGCAGCAGGTTCACCACCAGTGTTGAGAAGTCACCGCACTCGCCGCCGCCATCCTTCAGGATCTGCTCCAGCGTACGCCATGAGCCTTTGACATACTTGAAGTTCGAGGCCACATACTCATAGCAGCGCTGGGCATAGTCCAATACGTTTTTCGACTCAGCCCACAGGGCGTCGCCCGTCTTCACGATATAGGGGTTCGATGTCACGATATACTCGCCTCTGTCGCCCAGATACAGCTTGCAGGCCTCGCTCTTGGGGTCGTAGGGCATGATGTTGTTGATTCTCGACACATCCACCACCATCTTCTTCGTACGGATGTCGAATGTCATATCCATGATATATTCCGAACTGACAAACTCTTCGCGATTCACATAGAGTGCCTTGTTGCCGTAGTTCTTGTCTGACAGCACCTTACCTTCGGTATAGCTCACGTTCTCCACCGTCTGGTAGATGTTAGATTGGGGTAGGGGCATCAGCGCCTGGAACTTATAGATATGTCCGTCGCCCGTCTTCTTAAACGTTACCATGTTCGACATCTGCCACGACTCCACATTTGCCGTCTGTATCGTAGGTCCTTGCACCAGATCTTCGGCCTCCTCGTTCTGGTCGCACGACACCATCATCAGTCCCCACAGCCCCCAGCAAACTATCGCTGCCAGCAAGCTCCATTGTCTTGTCTTTTCCATATTTATAGTTTTATTTCTGCAAAGGTACAACTTTTTCAGGCAACTGCAAAATTTTTTGGGAAAAAGAGCAGGAAGCCCCAAACGTTGCTCCCTGCTCTTCATATAGATTATGTAAAAGATTTACCAATCATCTTCCTCATCTTCATCGTCCCAGTCATATCTGCCACGACGACGACTTAAGGTTTCTTCTTCCGGATCTGCAGGATCATCAGACAATGGTACTACAGGCGATCCAGCAAGAAGGTTCATAATCTCCAATTTGTGAATTGAAGTCTCTGGGCTAATATATGTCTTTTTCATAATTCTTGTTGCTTTAATTATTTAACCATAACTTTACGAATACTGCCATCAGACATCTTGATGATGTTCAGGCCTTTCTGCAATGAAGGTAGCACAGCACCAGCAGCATTGTAGATAACTGCTTTGCCAGTAGCGAGAGCCTTGAGGGCATCGACACCTGTTACTTCACCAAAGTCGAATGAGAAGAAGCGTGCATCAGCAGAAGCTGTCAGATAGCAACGGTTAGCACCAACCTTAGGCTGCTTACTTTCAGCTACTTTGTAGAAGCCCACTCCAGAGGCACCGTTCTGAAGAACATAACTATCAACTGGAGCGTCTTTTTGAGCATACACACCTGTGAGCCAGCCTACGGTATATTCTACTGCACCTGCCAGACCCCATCCTGTGAGTGCATCACCGGTATATCCGTTTTCTGCATAGAGAAGGTACGGTGTGTTGGCAGCAGGTTCTGCAACCTCTACAAGTGTTAGAACATCGCCTGCACTAGCCTCACAAGAATAAGCTTTCACACCAGAAGGTAACACAGGGGTGAATGGGAAGATGCGAGTAGCCAGTTTTACGTTGTCTGCAATAGTGATACCTACACTTGACTGAGAAGCCTCAGCAATGGTAAAGTTGGCAGAGTTTGCTGTATACATATCATTATTGTTGTCGTTTGCAATAAGCGCATTTGCTACAGTATTATAGAGTTGGAACTGACCACTTGTTGCTGTACCCTTTATCTTTACTTCAAGTGCTTTTGAAGCATCGCTAGTTGTACGGATTTGAGACTTGTTAGAGCCATAAGCGAGACTGTTAGTAGTAAGATATTGCTCTGTTCCTGTAGGAGTCAGGACACTAATCTTATAATTATTACCTGCAACATTATTACCTGCAACAACTGTAAACTTCAGAGCTTGATTCAAATTAGCGTTAGCAGGAGCAAGATACTTTATGGCATAATTACCTTCATCAGCACGACCACCTGCAATAAAGGTTACAGCATTACCATTCCAATCTTTTTCTGCCTCGACTATAGAAACAAAGTAACGCTTGTCTGCATCGGGAGCATTCAGAGGCTGATCATTGTATGCGTCTATAGCATCATCAAGTGCATCAACAAGAGCTTGCGCTCCAGCAGCAGTACTAGAGGTTGTGAATTCGTAGTCGTCAACATCTTCCTTGGCCTCTTCATATTCTGCAAATCGAGTATTGTTGGTTGTCGCATTATACTGGAAGATGTCTTCACCAATATTTGCAGAAACCTTGGTTAATGCGCCGTATGCTTTTGCAGCAACGATGGCATCATAAGAAGTTACAGCAGCACGGAAAGCTGCTTGAGCATCCTTCAAATCATTAATGACAGTTTCGTATGCGCTTTCTGTTTCAGATGCAGGAGTAGCTGCGAGGGCGGCATCGAGAGCTTCGTCTTCTGAAGAAACCAAAACATTAGCGTATGCGCCATTGCTGAGGTCGGCACTTACTTCAGCCTTTAACTGCGGCAAATACTGCTTGTAGTAAACCAGTTTGTCGCTACCATAATAATATAGACGGAAGTTGTCGAATATTGTCCATTGATCAGCAGTATAGGTCTCATCGCGGAAGCCTATTCTCAGGTTACCATCTTCAACGAGTGCAGCAACAGTTGTCTTATAGACATTCTCATCGGCAAAATAAAGATTTGCTCCTTCCATACCATTTGGAACCCAATAATCAGTTCCACCATCAACTACGCATTTATAATCAGGGAAACTACCACTTGATACCTTTGCTGCTGTTGTATTGCCTGTGTAGGCATAGATGTTACCGACCGTAGAAGCATCGTCGTTCACATAAAGCTCTGCAGTAACACTATTTGTTCCACCAACATATGCAGGATATGCTACATTATTTCCACCAGGACGACTGAATGCCTGAACGCTCAGTTGATAACTTCCATTAGGTAGATCTACCAAGTCTTGATAGAAATCAAAAGTGTTATTCCAGAATTCGTTGCAAGTATAGTTTGTTTGAGCTGCACCTCCAGATTTCGTAACAGTTCGAGTCCAACCATCTATGGTATTGTTATCGAAGCTGGGGTTTTCTACCAAACAGGTAATCTCAAAGCTAGCACCACCTGTGGGTTCTGCAGCATTGATAAATGTCTTGACAGCTGTTCTCAATGTGCCAATAGCAGTATTGAGAGCAGCGAGCGTTAAAGCGGCCTCTGCTGCTGTGTTTTGGGCTGATATGGCATCTGTCAATGTTGTTGTTGCAGAAGCGTTATCGTTAGCTACCAAAGTCATTGCGTTTGCACCAGCCTTTACTTTTAGCCATTTTGCATAAGGAGCAGCCATTGCTTGATAGTTAGCATTTGCATTGCTGATATTATCTAAAGCAGTAGTAAAATCACTTTCTTCTGAGAACGCTTTGTCATCATTATCATTGGCATCAATAACAGCCTGCCAAGCAGTCTTTGCTGTAGTTGATATGGCAGAACCCGCTGCACCATCAATCAGAGCCTGTGCTTCTTCTACAGCAGCATCAAGAAGCTCTTGATATGCAGCGAGTGGGTCGCCATAAAATAGTAGTTCAAAGCGGTCAAAGCAAACCCAGTCACCTGTACATCCTTCTAGTTTAATACCGATGGTTAAATCTCCGTCATTCTTCAAAGTCGTGCGAACTTTGTATTGTCCCCTAGCACCAATTTCCGTTTTGTCACTATTGGCTGTAACATACATTCCTTTACCACTTGAGTCGCTGTTTCTTTGCTCAATATTTTGAGCATAAACAGATAGCTCATAAAGACCAGCAGACATATTGTTCAAAGTCTGAGTAAATGCACCAGCATCACCAAGGGCAACTTTATTATTCCAACTTTCAAAAAAACCGATACCTGCTTTCGAGGCAAAATTATTATTGTTCGCATATGTCTTATTGCCCTTAGTAATTCCTTGCGTCCAACCTGTTAAGTCACGATACTCAAAACCTGAATTGGTAATAGCATAAGTAACATCTGTAGGAGAACTAACTGAAGCAAGGTCATCAAGATCAAAAAGCTCGAACATACCAGCAATTACCCATGATGCAGCAGCATCGTGAGTGCCATAAATACCAATTTCTATAGGTGTATTATCTGCAGCAATTGTAAATTCAATAGTATTTCGATACATTTTTGCATCAAAACAATTTGCACCTTCAGCTTGACTATTTGCATAGCCGGTAGCTGTTATGCTCCCCAATGTTTTTATTGCAACAGGAGTGTTATCGCCAGCCTTTAAGTAAGCAAGAGATTTTGAAGGATTATCTCCAGCTCCCCAACTAAACCTATAAAAAGAATAACTAACAAGCCTATAATGTCCAGATGGTAATGTTATGGTCTGAAGAAGACTATAATTAGTAGTAACCGGTGAGCCATTATTGTTTCCAGCCCAACACTCGCTCGCATACCCAACAGTATTATTACCTTGTTTAGGGGCATTAAAGTTTGTTACTGTCCACCCATCAAGACTAGACAATGTGGCATTTGTGATGTACTGCGACGTGACATCCTTTTGCGCCCACAGAGAATTACTACCCATAAAAAGGGCGAGTAATGCTAATAGTAGTTTTAGTTTTCTCATAATAGAAAGTTTTTAGTTAATATAAATGTTTTGGGTTTTTTAGTCTCGTTTTGCGCTCCCGCGCATACATACCCTGCAAAGATAGGAAAAACTATTTAAGTGGGGATGTGTATTATCTAAAACTTAATGAATCTTATTGTTATTTTTATTTCGTTAACAAACCCAGAAATTAGTTCAATCTCCATCCGTTACATGTGTTTCTAACTGTACCACTCCGTCTATTTCATTCCGATGCTTTGCGTCCCTCATTCCGATGCCTTCCTTTTTATAATGGAAAGCCTTTCTTTCACCCATAGAGCCTGTCTCCTTCGGTGTTGGAGCCTATCTCCTTCACCCTTGGAAGGCATCCCTTTCAGCCTCGCTTCCCTTTTGATATTGCAAAGGTATATCGTTTTTACGGTATGCTTTCGCATTCCTGCGTTCTTCGCCTAATATTGTAGATAACTACACACAATTGCAGACATCGCGTAGCGGTCTATTGTTCATCGTTTACACATGCCTGAATTTCTGAATTATTGGACGGTGTCTTGTTGTCTTTTCCTGAATAAGGATGACTGTTCAATAGTTATCGAGAATTTCCTGAAGACGCTCCTTACGTTTCTTCTTTGGACCCTTTTTCCACTTCTTGGGAATGAGGTAGCCAATGAGGCCGAAGAGGTTGCCGTTAGGCTGGGCGCCAGCCAGCTGGAGTTCGCTCTTGGGCAGTTGGAAACGCTTGTTGAGCTCGGCATAGTCTTCCACCTCTGGAGCCTTGCCGAAGATGACTACCTCTTTCAGATGGAGGAGCTTGGAGAGGAGGAAGATGGTGTCGCGCACCTCGTCGAGGTTGATGAGGCGGCTCTCGTAGTTGACGTGTGAGAAGATGAGGCTGCCACAGCTGTCGGGCACGGTGACGAAGCCGAGGGTGTCGGCCTGCATGGTGAGTCCATTGCCAACGACGTTGGCACCGTCGATGGGTGCGTTGGTCTCGAAATCTACGACAACCAACCGCCTCTGGGCTAAGGAGGACAGGCAGCTCATGAGGGCTACCAGTAGGAGGGTTATGCGACACATCGTTTTCATCGGCTGCAAAGATATGAAGGACTACTGATGTGTACAAATTATTTTGAGCTATTTAGTCATTTACAATGGGAGTTAACTTAAATAAAACTAATTTTTGACAGATGTTGATACTCGTATCGTGGAAAATGCTTAATTTTGCACGCAATTTTTGGAATTACACATTATTATATTATAAAGAGAAAGCATGGATAAAGTAAGTTATGCCCTTGGTCTGGGCATTGGACAGCAGTTGGCACAGATGGGTGCCACGGAGTTGAACGTGGATGATTTCGCACAGTCTATCAAGGATGTGCTGAGCGGCAGCGAGTTGAAGGTGTCGCATCGTGAGGCACAGCAGATTGTGCAGGACTATTTCGCCAAGAAAGAGGCTGCCATGAATGCTGAGCGCGCCGAGAAGGGCAAGGCTGCTAAGGAAGCCGGTGAGAAATATCTGATGGAGAACGCCAAGAAGGAAGGCGTTATCACCACTCCCAGCGGTCTGCAGTATCAGGTGCTGAAGGAAGGAAACGGCAAGAAGCCTACCGCCAAGGACTCTGTGAAGTGTCACTACGAGGGTTTCCTCATCGACGGAACGGTGTTCGACAGCAGCGTGCAGCGTGGTGAGCCCGCCGTATTCGGTCTGCAGCAGGTGATTGCCGGATGGACCGAGGGCCTGCAGCTGATGCAGGAGGGTGGCAAGTACCGCTTCTTCATCCCCTACCGTCTGGCTTATGGCGAGGGTGGTGCCGGTGCAATGATTCCCCCGTTTGCCACACTGATCTTCGACGTTGAGCTGATCGAGGTCATGTAATTATGGTGAATGATTAAAGGTGAATGGTTAAAAGATTAAACATTAAAATATTAAAGACAATGAAAAAGTTTTTTTCTGTGGCTATCGTAGCCGCTGTCGTTGCAACGATGATGTCGTGTGGCAACAACCCCAAACCCAGTTTGAAGAATGATGTTGATACCCTGAGCTATGCTATCGGCGTTGTTCAGAGTCAGGGTCTGATGGACTATCTGGCCAACGCTAAGGGCGTTGACACCACCTATATCGCAGAGTTCCTGCAGGGTGTGAACGATGGTGCCAAGGCTGGTGATGACAAGAAGAAGGCCGCCTACTTCGCTGGTATCGAGATTGGTCAGCAGATTTCTAACAACATGATGAAGGGTCTGAACTACAACCTGTTTGGTGACGACTCTACTCAGACTGTTTCACTGAACAACTTCCTGGCTGGTTTCGTAAGCAGCGTTACTGGTAAGGACTGCAAGCTGACTGTGGCTGAGGCCGACTCACTGGCTCAGATCCTGTTTGAGAGCATCAAGGCCAAGAGTGCTGAGAAGAAGTATGCTGCTAACAAGGAAGAGGGTGCCAAGTTCCTGGCTGACAATGCCAAGAAGGAAGGCGTACAAACACTGCCTTGCGGTGTGCAGTACAAGGTGTTGAAGGAAGGTAACGGCGCTCTGCCTACCGACACCAACACGGTGGTAGTGAACTACGAGGGTCGTCTGCTCGACGGTACTGTGTTCGACGCTTCTAACCGTCATGGTGACGAGCCCGCTGAGTTTGCTGTTACCCGCGTTATCAAAGGTTGGACCGAGGCTCTGAAGGCTATGCCTGTTGGTTCTGAGTGGGAGATCTACATTCCCGAGCATCTGGCTTACGGTGCCAATGGTCAGGGCAACATTCCTCCTTTCTCAACTCTGATTTTCAAGGTTGAACTCTTAGAGGTAAAGTAATACAGGTATGAGAAAGCTCATCCTTTTAGCACTCGCCGTCATGGCGAGTGCTTCGTTTAACAGCATCGATGCTGCTAAGAAAAACGACAAGAAGGCCGCTAAGACTGCTGTGACCCTTGCCAGCAGCAGCGACTCGCTGAGCTATGCCGCAGGTGTGGTGGTGACCAACGGTCTGCTGCCTTATATCCTGCGTCAGGGCGTTGACACTACCTATATGGCAGACTTCCTCGAGGGCTTCAACGAGGCTGTGAAAGGTCTTAACGACCCCCGCCAGAAGGCCCGTATGACGGGTATGCAGATTGCCGGACAGGTGACCGACCGCATGCTGGCCAGCTTTAAGAGCGACCTGCAGAATGCTGTTGATACGATTGTGGACCCCCTGTTCTATCGTGGCTTTGTAGATATCCTGTCGAACGACTCCAGCGTGATGACGATGGCGAAGGCAGAGTCTATCCAGGAGCGTAAGATGCAGTATAATAATAAGGTGAAGACCGAGAAGCTGACAAAGGCCGGTCGCGAGTTCTTGGCTCAGAACGCCAAGAAGCCTGGTGTCAAGACCACTGCCAGCGGCCTGCAGTATGAGGTGCTGAAGCAGGGTGACGGTGCTGTGCCCCAGAAGACTGACAAGGTGAAGGTGAATTACGAGGGCAAGCTGATTGACGGTACCGTGTTCGACAGCAGCTACCAGCGTGGCGAGGCTGCCGTCTTTGGCCTGAATCAGGTCATCAAAGGCTGGACCGAGGGTCTGGCAATGATGTCTGTCGGCTCTAAGTGGCGCCTCTACATCCCCCAGGAACTGGGCTATGGTGAGCGTCAGGCAGGCAAGATTCCTCCCTACTCAACACTCATCTTCGATGTCGAATTGTTAGGTATCGAGAAATAAATTCGCAATTTTTTCGCAAAAAGGTTGCAAGTTTCAATAAAAAAGTGTACTTTTGCTATCAAAATGCAAAAGTACACTTTTTAAATGGATAAGATTGATAACTTAGACAAGAAAATACTGAGCATCTTGTCAAAAAACGCCCGCATCCCGTTTAAGGATGTAGCAGCAGAATGTAACGTGTCGCGTGCCGCTATCCATCAGCGTGTGCAACGCCTGATTGACAGCGACGTCATCACTGGTAGCGGTTTCGACGTGAACCCTAAGTCGCTGGGCTACACCACCTGCACCTATGTAGGTATCAATCTGGAGCGCGGTTCCATGTACAAGGATGTGGTGAAGCGTCTGGAATTGATTCCCGAGGTGGTGGAGTGTCATTTCACCACAGGTCCTTACACCATGATGGTGAAACTCTACGCCCGAGATAACGAGCAGCTGATGCACCTCATCAATGGTCAGCTGCAGGGTATTCCCGGTGTGGTAGCTACTGAGACGCTCATCTCGTTGGAGCAGAGCATTAAACGTGAAATTCCCGTACACTTTGAGGAGATAGAATAACATGAAACAGTTTGATCTGAACGCCATTATGGCCGACATGCATCAGACGTTTCCTGTGGCACAGCATCGGCCAATTATAGGTATCACGGGCAATTATGCCGAGTTGACATGTAAGCTCGGCGAGGGCTATTACAAGCAGATTGTGGCAGCGGGAGGTGTGCCGGTTATCATACCCCCAGTGGCCGACGCTGCTGTGCTGGTCAATACGCTCGAACGTATCGACGCCCTGCTGCTGAGTGGCGGCGCCGATATCAATCCGCTCTATCAGGGCGAGGAACCAGAACCCGGACTGGGAGGCATCAACAGCGAGCGCGACCTGCCCGAGTTGCTGCTGACCCGCATGGCCTACAACCGTCAGCTGCCCATCCTTGGCATTTGTCGGGGCGTTCAGACGCTGGCAACGGCGCTGGGCGGCAAAGTTATTCAAGATTTGAAAGGGAATAGTGGAAAGTGGAAAGAGGAAAGTGGAAAGAGAATAGTGAAGCATTCGCAGGATGCCGACCGCTCTGAACCCACCCATTCCGTCACCATCGCAGAAGGTTCCACCTTATATAATATATATAATAGCAAAACCTCAAATCTCAAACCTCAAATCTCAAACCTCTACGTGAACTCCTTCCACCATCAGGCCGTAGGTGAGCCTGGTCCCAGTCTGCGGGCGGTGGCTACTGCTGCTGACGGCGTGATTGAGGCGGTGGAGAGTACCGAGTTCAAACCCATCATGGGCGTGCAATGGCATCCCGAATGTATGGGTGATGGTGGACTGCCCCTCTTCAAGTGGCTGGTGGACGAGGCTGCGAAATATCAGGAGGTGAAAAGCCTGCATCATCAGATATTGACCCTCGACACCCATTGCGACACACCGATGTTCTTCCCACAGAATGTGGACTTCGGCAGTCGTGACTCCCAAATCCTGGTTGACCTGCATAAGATGACGGAAGGACGCCTCGATGCAACTATCATGGTGGCTTATCTGCCGCAGGACAGGTGGAAAGAGGCAAGTGGCAAGTGGCAAGAGGATAGTGAGGGCTTTACTCCGAAACCCTTTGCTGATGATATCTTCGATAAGATAGATCAGATGGTGGCCCGCAACAGTCAGTATCTGGCGCTGGCCCGCACGCCGCAACAGCTGTGGGACAACAAATGGGCTGGCAAGAAGAGTATCATGATAGGTATTGAGAATGGTCTGGCCCTCGAAGGCAAGTTGGAGAACATCCGTCATTTCAAGGAGCGTGGTGTGGTCTATATCACGCTGTGCCATAATGGTGACAACAATATCTGCGACTCGGCACGAGGCAGTCAGACGCATGGCGGCCTGAGCACCTTTGGCCGGCAGGTCATTGCCGAGATGAACCGTCTGGGACTGATGGTGGACCTGAGTCATGCCCATGAGAAGAGCTTCTACGATGCCCTGGAGCTGTCGAAGACGCCAATTGTGTGTAGTCATAGCTCGGCTCGTGCCCTGTGTGATCATCCCCGCAACCTGACCGATGACCAGATGCGGGCTTTGGCTCAGAATGGTGGTGTCTGTCAGATTACCCTCTATCATGGCTTCCTCAAATCTCAAATCTCAAACCTCAAATCTCAAACCCCAGCCACCATCCTTGACGCGATGGCCCATCTGGAGCATGCTATCGACGTGATGGGCATCGACCATGTGGGACTGGGTACCGATTTCGACGGCGATGGCGGCATCTGCGGTCTGGCCAATGCCAGCGAGCTGATGAATTTCACCCGTCAGTTGCTGGCCCGGAAGTTCAGCCAGAAGGATATCCAGAAGATCTGGGGCGGCAATTTCCTGCGTGTGATGCAACAGGTGCAGCAGGCGGCAGATTAAGAATGTTCAAATTACTTATTAAATACAATAACAACTAATTATTATGGCAAATCTATTTTCATTGGAAGGTAAGAATGCGTGGATTACCGGCGCCTCTTACGGTATTGGATTCAACATCGCAAAAGCCTTTGTTGCTGCTGGCGCAAAGACCATTATCTTCAACGACATCAACGAAGAAGCCCTGCAGCGCGGCCTGGATAACTATCAGGAGGCTGGCATCAAGAATGTGAAGGGATATGTGTGTGATGTGACGAAGGAAGACGATGTGAAGGCGCTGGTGGACACTATCCATAAAGAGGTGGGACAGATTGATATCCTGGTGAACAATGCAGGTATCATCAAGCGTATCCCCATGCACGAGATGAAGCGTGCCGAGTTCCAGCAGGTCATCGACATCGACCTCGTAGGACCGTTTATCTGCTCTTCGGCTGTGATTCCTGAGATGATGGAGCGTCGCGAGGGTAAGATTATCAATATCTGCTCTATGATGAGTGAGTTGGGTCGTGAGACTGTATCGGCTTATGCTGCTGCCAAGGGCGGCTTGAAGATGCTGACCCGCAACATCTGCTCGGAGTACGGTGAGTATAACATTCAGTGTAACGGTATCGGCCCGGGCTATATCGCCACACCACAGACAGCACCGCTGCGTGAGCCTCAGGCTGATGGTTCGCGTCATCCCTTCGACTCGTTCATCTGTGCCAAGACCCCCGCTGGTCGCTGGCTCAATCCTGAAGAGCTGGGTGGTCCCGCTGTGTTCCTGGCCTCACATGCTTCTGACGCCGTCAACGGACATGTGCTCTATGTTGATGGAGGCATCTTGGCATATATTGGCAAGCAGCCCAAATAATAGCAACAAGATACTACAAAAAGAAAAGGCACTCCAGAAGGAAGTGCCTTTTCATTTTTTCTTTACAAAATATTAGTTCAGAGCGTCAGCAAGTTCTGCACCAGCCTTGAACTTTGCAACCTTCTTGGCGGCAATCTTAATCTTTGCCTTTGTTGCGGGGTTGATACCCTCACGAGCGGGGCGCTCGCTAACGGCGAATGTACCGAAACCAACGAGAGCAACCTTGTCACCAGCCTTCAGAGCGTCCTTGATAGCTGCTACTGTAGCGTCCAAAGCCTTCTTTGCATCAACTTTTGAGAGACCAGCACCTGCTGCGATCTTCTCTACCAATTCTGTTTTGTTCATAATTTTGATAGGTTTTTAAATTAAAAATATGGTTTGTTTCCAAATTCTTCCGCAAATATAATTGTAATTCTTTGAAAAACAAACAAAAAAGAAAAAAAAATCACTTTTTTAATGAAAAAAAATGCCTAAAGGCCCATTTTTATGCTAAAAAACAGATATTTTTCGTAATTTTGCGCCCGAAAGAGTAAATCTCTTGTTTTTTAATGTCATTATAATCAATAGAAAATGTTTCGAAACATACCTATAGTAACTAAGTATCTGCTCATCATCAATGTGGTGGTGTTCATGATAGAGTATTTCATGAACTCGGCAGTTCCCGAGCGCTCAGCGTTGGCAGAGTGGGGTGCCTTGCATTTCTTCCTGGCTTCTGACTTCAATCCCCTGCAATTCGTCACCTATCTGTTCCTACATGCAAGCTGGTATCACCTGCTTGGAAACATGTTTGCACTGTGGATGTTTGGTTGTATGATTGAAGATGCGTGGGGGCCTAAGAAATTCATTTTATTTTACATTCTGTGCGGTATCGGTGCAGGTATCTGCCAAGAGATAGTGCAGTTTGTGGAGTTCTATTTCATGGCTATCTCCCAGTTCCCCAGTGCCGGTTTCCAGGATGTGATAACCATCTTGCGCAACAGTAACCTGAACGGAGCGTGCACCATCGGTGCCTCTGGCTCCGTCTTTGCCGTCCTGCTGGCTTTCGGCATGACGTTCCCCAAACGGGTCATCGGTGTGCCTCTGACCATTGTGGCCTTTATCCTGTTGGAGTTAGTCAACACGCATCCAATGATTGAGAGTGTATTGTCTATTCTGAACAACCTCTTCTTCATTGCCATCTTCATTACGCTGCTTAGCCCAGGCAGCGCCCTGACGCGCTCCCTTTGGCGTTTCTTCTTTATTAAGCCCATCGAGGCCCGTTGGGTGGTGATGGGATATATCGTGCTGGAGATCCTGTTTATCTGGAAGTTCCTGCTGGCCGACCCTGTGGCCCACATGGCTCACTTGGGTGGTGCCTTGGTAGGTTTCCTGCTCATCGTTCTCTGGCGCTTCATGGAAAAGAAAAAGCAGATGAAGGTGGCCCACACCTACAACCCCTCCAACAACAACTGGAAGAGACCTGTTGACGATATGGCGTATAATGCCCGAAAGAAGGCTCGTCAGGAAGAGGTGGATGCCATTCTCGACAAGATCCGTACGAGTGGTTACGACAGTCTGTCGAAAGAAGAGAAGAAAAGGCTCTTTGAGGCCAGTCATGAAAAATAAAGATTCTGTGTATTCATGTTAGACCATGTAAAGAAAGCCTTTGTGGGTATGCTGACGGGAGCCAGTGTGGTGACGGCGCTGCTGATGGTGGCCGTGGGATATAGTGACCATATCCACCCGGAGTCGTTCCCGGAACCGCTGTTGGCTTGCATCGGACTGGCCTTTCCTTTCTTTATTGTGGCAAACATTATCTCGCTGATAGTGCTGTTGCTGGTCAGATGGAAGCTTTCAGTCATTCCTATTGTTGGATTCGCGCTCGCGTATGTGCCTATACGTACCTATTTTCCTATTAATTCAACAAACGATGGTCCTGACGACTGCATCAAGGTGGTGACATACAATGTTTGCGGCTTTGGTGGCAACTACCGCTATGAGAAGGCGGTGGATACGGTGGCCAACTACCTGCAGCGTGTGGATGCCGACATCGTCTGTCTGCAGGAGGTACAGGGCGGCAAGGGCGGCAACGGCTATGAGAGGATGACGCAGATCTATCCGTATAACGACTCCACACATATCTCTATCAGTCAGTCGCTGGTCAATGCTGTGGGTATCCACACCCGCTATCCTATAATTAATAAGGAGGTCATTGATTATCCGTCACAATATAATGGCTCGGTGGCTTATTATCTGAAGGTGGAGGACGATACCATCATCGTGATTAACAACCACTTGGAGGCTACCCACCTCTCTAACGACCAGCGAAAGCGCTACAAGGAGGTGCTGAAAGGTGAGATGGAGCATGAAGAGGCGGAAGAGGAGGTGCTGATGATTCTGGAGAAGTTAGCAGACAACATGCGGAAAAGGGCCCCGCAGGCCGAGGCTGTGCACCAATATGTGGAAGCACACAGCCAGTATCCCATTATTGTGTGTGGCGACTTCAACGATACGCCGATATCCTACACCCGTTATATGATGGCCAAGGGCTTGACCGACTGTTTCGTGTCGGCAGGCAACGGCTTCGGTTTGTCATATAATCAGAAAGGATTCAACCTGCGCATAGACCATATGATGTGTTCTTCGCACTTTGAACCCTATCATTGCTTCGTTGACGATAAAATGGATGCCAGTGACCATTATCCGCTGATTTGCAAGCTAAAAATGAGCGATAATCATTAAAAAATGTATGAAAGTTGGCTAAAAATTTTCCAATGTGTAAAAAAATCACTATATTTGCAGGCTCAATTGCGCGAATTATATAATATATAACATAACAAACAAAATGCAAAACAAAGGAATTGTAAAGTTTATTGCAGTTGCACTCATTCTGGTGTGCTGTTTCTATCTTTCTTTCTCGTTTGTGACTCGCCACTATGAAAGCAAGGCCGAGGCACTGCGTGCAGAACTTGGAAACAAGGCAGCAGAAGAGTATCTGGACTCTGTTTCTTCCGAAGACCATGTGTGGCTCGGAGCATGGAGTCTGGACGAGTGCCGTGAGATGGAGATTGGCCTGGGTCTTGACCTGAAGGGCGGTATGAACGTTATCCTGGAAGTGTCGGTGCCCGACATCGTGAACTTCCTCGCTGGTAACAAGTACGACACCGATGAGGGTTATCGTAAGGCTTTCGATGCCGCCAAGGCCGATGGTAAGAACAATCAGTCAGATTTCATCGCTCACTTCGTAGAGCGTTGGAAGGAGTTCGGAGGTGGACGTAACCTGAACGCTATCTTTGCTACACAGCAGTTGCGTGACAAGGTGAACACCAAGAGCACTGACGATGAGGTGATAGCTGCCCTGAATGCAGAGGTGGACGCCGCTATTGACAATGCCGAGACAGTGGTTCGTACCCGTGTCGACAAGTTCGGTGTGGCCCAGCCAAACATCCAGAAGCTGAGCGGTCAGAGCCGTATCATGGTGGAGATGCCAGGTGCACAGAAGGACAAGGATCGTATCCTGAAGCTCCTCGCTGGTAGCGCCGACCTGCAGTTCCACGAGACCTATATGGCTGAGGAGGCTCTGCCTTACATCGCACAGCTGGCTAACGCCTATATGGCAGAGATGAGCAACGTGAATGCTGACAAGAAGGCTGCCGTGGCTGATACCACTGTAGCTGCTGCAGAGCCCGAGGCTGAAGTTACTGAGGAAGCTGCTGCTGACAGTGTGAACGCTCTCGATCTGGCTGCTGCCGCTGCCCAGAAGGAAGCTGGTGTGCAGGAAGGTCAGGATGACGTTGTCAACCTGCTCAGCGTGCTCGACACTCGCTTTGCCGGACAGGAGAGCCTCTGTATGGTAGGTTATGCTCACGTTACTGATACTGCTGATGTCAACAAGGTCATCAACTCTGACGTTGCCAAGTCGGTGCTTCCTAAGGAGATGCGCCTGTTCTGGGATGCCAAGGTAACGAAGCTCGAGACTCAGAACGG
>Ga0310690_10001368_pt1 | contig 43289 bp, 34 predicted proteins | sample AusTroGonzalo_MG_2_FD_207661 | JGI IMG/M metagenome (GOLD analysis project Ga0310690, IMG submission 207661) | Bovine rumen microbial communities from tropical cattle in Woodstock, Queensland, Australia - Gonzalo_04 (v2) (version 2) | ecosystem: Host-associated > Mammals > Digestive system >... | reverse complement strand
TTTCGGACTTCGCGTTGCCGTCGATCGTGCCGCCGCCCGTCACCGCCACGTTCGTCTGTCCCACGGCGTAAAACATCGCGCGGGCGTTCCAGCGCATCGGACGGTCCCGCCGCCACACGTCCGTCGGCGGGAAGAGCGGATACTTGAGCGGATCGTCGCCGCCCTTCAGCGTGGCGCCGCGGTCCACTTTCAGCTCCACGTTGCTCTTGAGGTGGAGCGTATAGGTGCGGTAGATGCCGCCGCCCGGCACGAGCACGGTACCGCCGCCTGTCTCAGCCGCGCGGTCGATCGCCTTCTGGATGGCGGCGGTGGAGTCCGTGGTGCCGTCCGCCTTCGCGCCGAACGACGTGACGTCATGGACGGCCGCACTCACGACGGATGCGCTCAACGCGACAACAAGCAAAATCTTGTTCATTTGCGACTTTCCTATCTAGTTTTACTCGGCGAGAACATATCATTTCCGGCCTTTGTTGTAAAGGCGCAATGTCGCGCAACGGCGACTCTCGACCCTTGCGCCGCGGCGCGAAATACACTATACTTGCCGCCCATGAAACAGTCAGCGAAAAAGGATACGGCATGGCCGGCCTGAACGAGACGCCATCGGGCGACCGCGTGCGCCTGGCATTCTTCGGGCGGCGCAACGCAGGCAAGAGCTCGCTCATCAACGCCCTAACCGGACAGGAGGTCGCCATCGTGAGCGACGTCCCTGGCACCACCACCGACCCGGTCTCCAAGGCGATGGAGATACTTCCACTCGGCCCCTGCCTGCTCACCGACACCGCCGGCCTCGACGACGAGGGAGCGCTCGGCGCGGAGCGCGTACGCCGCGCCCGCGAGGTCCTCGCCGCCACCGACATCGCCATCATCGTCACAGCCGACACGCTCGGCCCGCTGGAGAACGAGCTGATAGCCGACTGCGACCGCCGGCATGTCCCCCATCTCGTCTACACGCGCGGCGACGACATCGAGGCGTTCAAGCGGCAGATCGCCGCCCTCGCCCCTTCCGACCCCACCCGCCCGCTAGTCTCCGACCTTGTCTCCCCCGGCGACTGCGTCGTCTGCGTCTGTCCCATCGACTCTGCCGCCCCCAAGGGCCGACTCATCCTCCCGCAGCAGCAGGTGATCCGCGAGATTCTCGACGGCGGCGCGTCCGCGCTAGTCTGCCGCGAGACCGAACTCGCCGCCACCCTCTCGCGCCTCGCCGAGCCGCCACGCTTCGTCATCACCGACTCGCAGGCCTTCGGCACCGTCAGCAAGGTCGTACCGCCCGAGATTCCGCTCACTTCCTTCTCTATCGTCTTCGCGCGCGCGAAAGGCGACCTTGCCACGTACTGCGCCGGGGCGGACGCGCTCAAGAGCTTGAAGGACGGCGACACGGTCCTTGTGAGCGAGGGCTGCACGCACCACCGCCAGTGCACGGACATCGGAACTGTCAAGCTGCCGAAGTGGATACAGGAATATACCGGCAAGAAGCTGAATTTCGCCTTGACTTCCGGCAACGCCTTCCCCGACGACCTCTCGCCCTACGCGCTCGTCGTCCACTGCGGCGCATGCATGCTCACGCGTCGCGCCGTCCAGAACCGCCTCGCCCGCTGCCGCGCGGCCGGCGTCCCTGTCACCAACTACGGCATCTGCATCGCTGCCTGCCACGGGATACAGGCTTTGCCAGAAACATGCATGGTTAAACGTGAAAGGTGAAGGGTGAAAGGTGAAAGGTGAAAATGGTGAAGGACGGACCAAGTTATTTACTGTGGCTGAACTGGGAAGAAAGCGCATTCAAGCTCAACGCGCATAGCCTTGCCGTGTTCAAGGAATGCGTAGCCGCCGCCAAGATGGCGGCTTTCCCAGTCAGATCAGGACGGCCTGCCACTCTAACTGGGATAGCCGCCTTCCAGGCGGCGGACCTCCCCATCACCGTCGTGTGCAGCGAGCGTGCCTTCCTCAAGGCGCTACCTTCCGCCACCCATGCGATCGTGTGGGAGTTCAAGAAGGAATGGTTCGCTCGCGCGAAGAAGCTGCGCGTCCTCGCGACGCCCAGCGCTGGCCGCGAGCTGCTGCCCACCGACGCCGAGATGCCACCAGGCATCGTGCGCGTCAACGGCGCGTTCCACGGGCAGATCATGTCCGAGACCGTCGTAGCCTGCCTCTTCGCCCACGCGCGCGGACTCTATCGCGCCTACGACTTCCAGCGCGAAGGGACAATCTGGCCGCGTGCAGCACTCAGCCCTTTCTGCTCGCTCGTCGCTGGCACCAAGGCCGTCATCCTCGGCTACGGCAAGATCGGCCACATCGTCGGCGCGAAGCTCGAGGCGCTCGGAGTCTCCATCGTCGGCATACGGCGCGCCAACATCGCCGACCTCAAGCCTGCCCTCAAGACGGCAGACTGGCTTATCGTGGTGCTGCCATCCGACACCGGAACCGACAACATCGTAGACGCTTCTGTCCTGCGCTCGATGAAGCGCTCCGCCGTCCTAGTCAACATCGGACGCGGAAACGCCGTGGACGAAGGCGCGCTCGCGGCAGCACTACGCACGCGACGCATCGCAGCCGCGTATCTCGATGTCTTCAAGCGCGAACCGCTCACAAAAGCCTCGCCACTAGCGGCCGACATCCCCGGCCTCGTGCGCATGCCGCACGCATCCGCGTTCGCGCCCGACTACCTTCCGCTCTTCTTCCGCGAACTCCAGAAAGGAGGCTGGCTCGCATGAACCAGACATACAACGTAGCTTCCGTCGAGGAGACTTGGGCCGTAGCCCGCCATTTCGCCGCCGAGCTTAAGCCTGGCGACATCGTGTGCCTAGAGGGCGATCTCGGTGCGGGCAAGACCACGTTCACGCAGGGCCTCGCGGCCTCGCTCGGCGCGAAGCGCGCAGTCACCAGCCCAACGTTCTGCCTCGTGGTCGAGCATCCCGTAGAAAAGTTCCTGCTCGTGCACATGGATCTCTACCGCCTGCATGATGCCGACGACGTGCTCGCGATAGGCTGGGAGGACTACCTCGCGCGCAACGCGGTCCTTTTCGTGGAATGGCCCGACCGCGCCGGCGACCTGATCCCGTCCACGGCGCGCCATGTCGTCTTCACGCTAGGCGACACCCCCGACTCCCGCACCATCACGTTCCGGTAGGTAGTTGGTAGTTGGTAGTTGGTAGATGGTAGAGATGGTAGTTGGTAGATGGTAGATGGTAGTTGGTAGATGGTAGTTGGTAGATGATAGATGGTAGATGACAGATGGGATATTATAGATGGTAGATGGGAGTTGAGATTAGAAATTGACAAACCATGATGTATAACCAACTGCCCGCTGGACACTACCAACTACCATCTACCAACTACCAACTTCACGAGAAGATATCGAGCGGGCTAGTGGCGGCAGCCATGCGCCCGGCGGCAGGCGGACCAGCCTGTAGCGCCAGTTCGGCACCTTGCACGGCAAGCTTGAATGCCTCCGCCATCTTCACCGGATCGTCCGCAGCCGCCACGGCGGTGTTTGCCAGGACTGCGTCCGCGCCAAGCTCGATCGCCTCGGCGGCGTGGGACGGAAGACCGATGCCGGCGTCCACCACCACGGGCACATGGCTCTGCTCAACGATGATCTCGATCATGTCGCGCGTGCGGATGCCACGGTTCGAGCCGATTGGCGAGCCGAGCGGCATCACCGCTGCCGCGCCGGCATCTTCGCACCTGTGAGCCAGCACGGGATCCGCGTTGATGTACGGCAGCACCACGAGTCCCCTTTTCGCACAAGCCTCCACTGCCTTGAGCGTCTCGATCGGATCTGGCAGCAGGTAACGCGCGTCGGGATGTATCTCGAGCTTGATCCACTTGAAACCAGCCGCTTCGCCGAGACACGCGATGCGGATCGCCTCCTCGGCGTTACGCGCGCCGGACGTGTTCAGCATCACCTCCACCTTCGTGCGGTCAATCGCCTTTAGGATGTCGTCGTGCGCGGCGTCGCCCTCATGGACGCGCGTGAGCGCAGTCGTCACGAGTTCCGTCTCGCTTGCCGCGAGCGCGGCCTTCAGCTGCTCGGACGAGGCGAACTTGCCCGTTCCGAGGAAGAAGCGGCTCTTGAACTTCCGGCCGCCGATAACTAGTTCCTTCATGTCTCTGAATTCCCTTCCTGAATGTCGTGTTCAGCCAGCGCCTCAGCGAGGCCCAGCCACTCTTCGTTGGAAAGCTCCTCCGCGCGCGCCGTGGACTCGATGATGCCCTTGAAGATCGTGCCAAGCTGCTTGCGCCTATGCTGGAACGCCTGCTTGGTCAGGCTGCGCAATGTTTCCCGCACGGCGGGCGAGAGCGCGTCGTTGCGGTGGTGGCGCGTCATCCGCACCACGGTGGAGCCAACCTCGGGACGCGGCCAGAAGCAGGCCGCCTTGACTGCGCGCACAGGCGCCACGTCGTAGTCCAGCTGCATCCACACTCCCGCGAGACCGCGCGTCTTCGAGCCGGGAGCGGCGGCAAGTCGCTCCGCCACCTCCGTCTGCACCAGCACGACCATCGTCTCCGGAATCGCAGGAACGCGACCGATCAGCTCCATGAGGATGCGCGTACCCGCCTGATACGGCAGGTTCGAGACGAGTGCGCGGAAACCATCGCACGCGCCATCCTTGATGAAGTCGAGCGCATCGCCCTTGAGGACGGAGAGCGCAGGCGGCGAGCCGAGCGCGCCAGCGAGCCTGTCCGCAAGCACGGGATCCTTCTCTATTGCCGTTACCGAATGGCCTCGCATGAGCAACCCTTCGGTAAGCACTCCCAGCCCGGGACCTATCTCCAAAACGCTAGTGGGCTCGGCGAGCCCGGCGGCGTCAAGGATGTCGTCGAGGGCGTTGCGGTCTATCAGGAAGTTCTGCCCGAGCGTGCGGTTCGGGTGGAAGCCGTTCTCGATGCACCACGCCTTGACCTGGCTGGGACTCGTGAGGTTCACTTCGCTTCGTCCGGCATCGGGTAGATCTTCACGAACGCCTGTTCGCGCAGGCGCTTCATCCAGGCGTCGTACTCCACCTTTGCCTGGGCGTCCTTCACGTTGCGGGCTATCTTGTCGTAAGCCTCCGAAAACGTCAGCTGCTTGCTCTGCGTCTCCGCGTCCTTGCGAACTATGAAGCCCCATCCGTCGAGGTTCACGAGGTTGGAGAACTCGCCCACCTTGAGCTTGGCAATAGTCTCGGCTATCTCGGGCCGGAACGCCTCCTCAGGCTTCACGTCCTTCCACACGCCTCCGTCCTTCGCATGCGAATCGGATGAATACTTGCGAGCCAGCTCGGCGAAGTCCTCGCCCTTCTCGAGTCGGGCCAAGATCTCATCTCCGCGCGTGGATACAGACGGCGTTTCCTTGTCGTCCGCGCGCGGCGGACGGAGGAGGATGACGCTCACGGTCGCATGGTGGTCGGTCGTGTAGCGCTCGGGATGCTCCTTGTATTCCTTTCGCATAGCGGCGGGCGTAGCCTGGACGTACTTCTCGACCATCTGGTAGCGCATGGTGCCGATGACCATGTCGTCGCGTATGGAGTTCCGCCAGTCCGTGAGCGCGATCTTTTCCTTCGCCAACACGGCGGTGAGCTTGTTCATGTCGCCATCGAACCTGTCCTTGACGATCTCCCTAACGCGGTTATCGACCGTCCATTCGGGCAGCTGCGCCTTCTTTTCGGCGGCGGCCTGCAGGATCAGCTTGCGGTCGATGAGCATCTCGAGTGTCTCGGAGTAGATCTTTCTGGCGGCATCCTCTCCGCTGGCGAAGTGATCGCGCATGCGCGCGAAACGCTGGATCTCCGTCATCACGTCGCTAACGGTGATGACGCTGTCGTTCACCTTGGCGGCAAGTCCGTCGAGCGTGGCCGCCTCGGCCAGACCCGCGAGGAGCACGGATACGATAAAAGTCGCTTTTTTCATGGCGGAAATGATAGCAAAACCGCCGCCCGAACGCAAGGACGCACCTCAAGTCACCAGACGGCCGCCGTCAAGCTTCAGCACGCGGTCGCAGCGCGCGGCTGCTTCCGCAGAGTGGGTCACCATCACGCACGCGATCGGCGTCTCGTTCACCTCGAAGAGGAGCTTGAGGATTTCCGCGCCGGTCAGCGCGTCCAGGTTGCCGGTCGGCTCGTCAGCGAGGATCACCTCAGGGCGGCACATGAGCGCGCGGGCGAGTGCCACGCGCTGCTGCTCGCCGCCCGAAAGCTCCGCCGGCAGATGCCGCAGGCGGTCGCCCAGACCAACCTTCGCCAGCAGATCCTTCGCCCGTGCGCGAGCCGCAGGAACCCGCGCCCGCCCCGTCATCGACGGTAGCAGCACGTTCTCCACGATATCGAGCTCCGGCATCAGGTGGTAGCTCTGGAAGATGAACCCTATCTTCGTGGCGCGCAGACGGTTGCGGCGGCGGGCCGCGCCGAAGCCACGAAAGAGCGACTCGCCGCCGAGCCGCACATCGCCGGAGGTCGGCTTGTCCAGTCCCCCGACGATGTTCAGCAGCGTCGTCTTACCGGCGCCTGACCGCCCGACGATGGCTACATGCTCTCCCGCCGCCACGGAGAACGACACGCCGTCCAGCACCCGGATCGGTTTTTGTCCCGGCAGGCGGTATTCCTTGACTATGTCGGCGACCTCGAGCATCAGAAGATCCCGAGTATCTTCTTCTTCCCCTGCACGGGCTTCACCGTGAGCGTCCACGTCTCCTTCTGGATCGGGAAGATGTACTTCGCCATCGGCTTCGGTCCGCACGAGGCGCCGCCCAGGCCGAGCTGGCGGACGTCGAGGTTCAGCACAACCTCGTCACGCTTAGCGAGCGGCGCGCGGTGGCGCTTCTCGCCAGCGCGGAAGCGGGCGAACTCGAGATCCTCGAGCCCGTAGTGGAGCGCCTGCACGAAGAGCGGCACGTCGCCGGAGAACTCCACGCCGAAGCCGTCGCCGTCCGTGAAGCGCACGGAACGGACGTCGCACTTGTAGCCGTTGTCCTGCGGCCTCACGTAGTCCTCGTACTGCTCCGTCACAGTGCTCTCCCACCAGCCTAGGAACGAGCCCGTGCAGCGGTCGATGTAGTTCTCGCGAGGACCGCGTCCGTAGTAGGCCATGTTCTCCAGCGCCTTGTCAAGCTTCCACGTGGTGCCGAGGCGCGGCAGCGCGGGAGGCATCGTGCCGTGCGGGGCGACGGCGTTCTTCACCGTAATGGTGCCGTCGGCGGCGAACGTCCATTCGGTCTCGTGCGTGAAGCCAGCCGACTTGGAGCCGGTCACCTCCACGACGGCGATCACCTTCACGCAGTTCGCATTCTCGGGGAAGATCACCTTCAGCGGACGCGCGTGGTAGCGCAGCTGCGTAAGGCCGGAAGCGTAGAAGCTGCAGTTGCGGTTCTCGCCCCACGGATTCCCGTCGCGGAGCCAACGGTCGTTGTCCGTGAACGCGCGCTCGCAGGTGAGCTGCGGGCCGGCCACAACGCCAGGCGCGAGGTCCTTGAGGACCGTGCGCCCATCGAAAGCAAGCTCGGCCAGCGTGCCGGAGCGGCGGCAGAAGACGGCCTTCGTGTCCTTGACCATCACGGTAACGGTCTTGTCGTTCTCCACGACGGACGGGCGCGCGCCCTGCGCCGGAGCGGCGGCAGGCGCAGCGACCTTCTTCACCGCCAGCTGGTCACGCGCCACAGCGTAGCCCTTCTTCGCCCAAAGCGTGTCCGCCTTCAGGTTGAAGGAGAAGTTGACGAGGTACTCGCCAGGGACCGCAAGAGCCTCAGCAGGCAGGCTCACCTTAAACTTGCCGCGCGAGAGCGGCGCCACAGGCGGCACTGCGAACGTGCCGGACGCGACGGCCTTGCCGTCCCTGAGCAGTTCCCACGCGCCGTCGAAGTCGCTAGCCTTCGTGAAGCCGAAGCGGTTCCAGAGCGTCGCCTCGCTCGTGGCGGCGTCGTACTTCTCCACCACCAGGTTGCGGTGCACGTGGCCAACCTCGACAAGCTTTGCGGACACGTTGCGGAACGGATCGACAACGCCGTTGCAGCAGAACGGACCGTCGTTCGGGTGCTCGTCGAAGTCGCCGCCGTAGGCGAGGAAGCGCTCGCGCTTGCCGGTCTTGGGGCAGACGCGGTCAGTGTACTTCCAGATGGCCTGGTCGACCCAGTCCCAGATGCAGCCGCCAGCGAGCGAATCGTACTTGTAGAACACGTCCCAGTACTCCTGGAAGTTGCCGATAGCGTTGCCCATCGCGTGGGCGTACTCGCACATGAAGAACGCCTTGCCGGCGGAGTGCCTTGTGGGCGAGTCGGGCTTCTGCTTCTTCTCCGCGAGGTCGATAGCGTTCTTGATCCTGTCGCCGAGCTGGCCGCGGCCGTCCAGCCACTCTACCGACGGATACATGGTCGAGTCCACGTCCGCGTCGATGTTGCCGCGTTCCCAGTGGATCGGGCGCGTGGGGTCGAGCTGCTTGACGGCGGCGATCGTGTTGATGAAGCCAGGACCGTGGCCCGTCTCGTTGCCCATCGACCAGAGCGTCACAGCTGCGTGGTTGCGGTAGTTCATCACGTTGTTGATGTTGCGCTCCTTGATGGATTCGAACCACTCCTCGTGCAAGCCGAGACCTTCCTTGCCGTAGCCGGGCTCGTGCGCCTCCACGTTCGCCTCGGCCACCACGTAGATGCCGTACTTGTCGCAGAGGTCGTACCAGCTGTGGTGGTCGGGATAGTGGCACGTGCGGACGGTGTTGATGTTGAACTGCTTGAAGAGCGTGATGTCCTTAAGCATGTCCTCCATCGAGACGCTGCGGCCGTTCTCGGGGCTGCACTCGTGGCGGTTCACGCCCTTGAACTTGATCTTCTTGCCGTTGAACACGATCGCGTTGTCCACGATCTTCACCTCCTTGAAGCCCACGCGGCACGCGCGGAAGTCCTTCTGGCCCGCCGCGTCGGCGAGCGTGATCACGAGCGTGTAGAGGTAGGGATCCTCGGCGCTCCACATGTGCACATTCGGCACGCCCACGGAGAGCGTGTCGCCGTGCGGCGCGCCGGTCGTCGGCACGAAGAACTTCACGGCTGGCAGGTCGATCACCTTCTTGAACTCGGCGTCGAAGAGCGTGGCGGACACAACCGCGTTGCCGCCCTTGCCGTCGAGCGCGCGCGCCTTCACGGCCACGCGCAGGTTGGCGTTCTTGTATTCCTTGTCGAACGTCGTCGTAACGTAGAAGTCGTTCAGCTCGGTGCGGGGCGTGGCGAAGAGCGTCACGTCGCGGTATATGCCGCTGTAGCGGAACATGTCCTGGTCCTCCAGGTACGAGCCGTCGCACCAGCGGTACACCTCCACCGCGAGCAGGTTCTCGCCGTCCTTCAGGTACTTCGTGATGTTGAACTCGCTAGGCAGCTTGGAGTCCTCGGCGTAGCCGACCTTCTTGCCGTTCACCCACACGTAGTAGGCGGAATAGACGCCGTCGAAGCGCAGGAACACGTCGCGCCCCTTCCACTCGGCCGGCACGGTGAACGTGCGGCGGTAGGACGAGACGGGGTTGTAGTCGGCCTTGTTCGTGTCGCGGTCGAGGATGTGGGGCCACTTGTTGGCGTGCGGATACTTCACGTTCGTGTAGCCGGGCGAGCCGAACCCGCGCATCTCCACGCAGCTCGGCACGTCGATGGTGAACCAGTCCGCGTCGCTGTAGTCCGTCTTCCAGAAGTCTAGCGGGCGCAGCTTCGGGTCGCCGCACCAGCTGATCTTCCAGATGCCGTTCAGGGACACCTTGTACGGCGTCTGCGGCTCGAGGTCGCCGGTCAGCGCCGCCTTCTCGTCCGCAAGCGGCATGGAGTAGGCGCGTGCGGGCTCGCGGTTGATGGAGTTGACGCGCGTGTTTTCCCAGTCGTTGGGCGCTGCCGACGCGCACAGGGCCGCGATCATCGCCGCCCCGAGAACGGTATGCTTCATGATGTATTCCTTGTTGACGTGTTCCATTGTCCGGCTAGACTGGCCGCAAGGCCCCAAGCCGACACAATTCTACAATATCCCAACGGGCACGTCAACGACGGTTGTTTTTCACCGCAGTTTTTGGTATTCTTTACAGAAATTTCCGCGTTAGAACTACTTGTGAAGCGTAACATAGATGAAAAGAACAGATGACAACGCACTAAGTTTCTCTGCTGAACAGATTGACGAGCTCTTGAACAACGGCTCCTTGGAACGGCTCGGCATGGGAACAAGGCGGGCATGCTATCGCTTGCCGGGGTCGAATCTTTGCGTCAAATGCTACCGCAGCGAGGAGGAGATCGCCGAAGGCAAGCATCCAGACAGGCCACCGTTCAGACCGATGTCGCCGTCGGTGGCGAGCGAGATACGCCGCTGCCGCTTCGACGAGAAGCGCAACACGAGCTGCCAGGAATGCGACTACTGGAAGGAGCTTCATGGCAGATTGCCCGAGGACATTTCAGGCGTCTTCCCAGCCACGATGGTGAAGCTGCTTCTTCCGTCCCGCGGTTGGTGTGCAGTGGAGGAGCTTGTGGCGAACGCCGACGGCACGCCTGTGGTGAAGTTCCACGAAGCGTGGGCAAATGCCGACTCCCCCAGACGCGTGAAGCTACTTGCGGCGTTCGATATCCTCGCAGAGCAGCTTATACGGCATGCGGTAAGGATGTACGACCCGCAGAACATCCTGGTACAGAATGGCGCCGACGGAACCATCCGCCTCAGGATAACGGACTTCGAACCTGCTTCGCGCATGTTGCTGCCGATCGATCGCCTCTCCAATGCGATAGTGCGGATGAAAGTCCATCGCCGCATCTGGCGATACCGCAAAATGTTCGGGATGCACGTTGCGGCGAAACCGCCGCAAAAGTGCGCCCCAGAGAAAAGCGAGCGCGTCAACGTGCTGTGCATGAAGTGGGGAGACTACTACACGGCGGACTACGTAAACAGGTTGTACGCCGGCGTGCGGCGGAATCTTCGGCGTCCGTTCAGGTTCGTATGCGTGACGGACGATCCATCAGGGCTTGCCGATGGCGTAGAAGCCGTCCCCTTCCCGCCGGATCCCAAGGTTCCCGGAACTTATGCCCCACGCGAATGGCCCAACATATTCGCAAAGCTCGCGCTGTTCAAGGATGGGTTCGCCGACCTCAAGGGCGCGACGCTCTTCCTGGACATAGATATCCTCGTCACTGGCCCGCTTGACAGGTTCTTCGATTACAGGCCCGGGGATTTCTGCATAATCCACAACTGGGTGGAACTGCGCAAGTCCCTGTTCCGCAAGGTTCCGGACATCGGCAACTCGTCCTGCTTCAGGTTCGACGCAGGGCGATCCAACGGTGTATGGGAGACATTTCTCCGGGAAAAGTCCGATCCATCCCAAAGGGACCGGTTCCGTCTCGGTTCGCAGAAGTTCCAGACGTACGCGATGATGAAGACTGGCAAGGTGAGCTGGTGGCCTTCCAAATGGGTATGCTCCTTCAAGCGCCAGCTTGTCCCGGTCTTTCCCCTGAACAAGCTTTTCACCCCCTGGCGACCGCCAAAGGCTGCGTCCATAGTGGTATTCCATGGCCAGCCCGACCTGCCGCAGGCGCTGGACGGATACTATCTCAAGTACGGCAAACCCGTAAAGCCGCATCTCACGTGCAAACCCACAGGATGGATCCGAGAGTTCTGGCATGAGTGACGGGGACGGCGCGTTTCGTCCAACGGAGAAACCGACCGCTTGCGCCAGTTGGCAACGGCGGATGAAAATGGTACAATGCGGGCGATGAGAAGAAGACTTGACGAAAGAACGCGCAGGCGCTGGGACGCTCTTGTCGAGACCGAAGGAAGGTCCATCGGCCTTGCGGACTGTCGCCCTTTTCTCGAGAACAAGCTGGTGAACGACATCTTCTACGAGGGTTTGTTCAACGGGCGGCCATGCATCGTCAAATGCTCGTCCAGGGCTCCAGAATCCATAGAGAACGAATACACTCTTTCGAGCAGGCTCCATGCCGTGGACCCGCTGCACTTCCCGGCGGTGTACGCGTTTCATCCGGGTCCGTTCGCGTTCGTCGTGACTGAGAAGGTCGAAGGGAACAGGTCGCTCGAGGACGAGCCAGACGACAGATATGCGAACGAGGTGCTCGCGATCCTCGACTCTCTTTACAAGGCGAATGTCGTCCACAGGGACTTTCTCCCAACTAACCTCCTCATAGCTCCAGACGGACACCTGAAGCTTATAGACATGCAGTTCGCCGTAGACATGGGGACGAAGCGCGTCGATCCGTGGCTGGCCCGCCACCCGAAATACCATTTCGCCGTATTCGCCGCCGTGATCACGCGCGACGTGGCATGGTGGGACGATGCCGTGTTCGCATGCATGGCTCTGCCATCGTTGCGCACGCTTGCGCTCTCGCGCGTGGGAAGACTACGCTTCGAGGTCAAATTCTCGCCGCTTGTACGCATCAAACTCAGGATGCTCGTGCTCGCGATGCGGCTGCAGCGCTTGTTCTGCGCAAAAGGTTCGCGAAGGCGCAACGCACTTGACAGGCGCCTAAGGAGGTTCAGATGATACATTTCCTGGTCAAGATCGTGCTGCAGTTCTTCTTCTGGAAGCCCAAGAACTGGCGCAAGGGACTCAAGGCGAGCCTCGAGTCCAGGCTGTACGCGATCGCAATCCGCCGCCGCGCGAAGAAGTGCGGACGCTGCCTGTACATACTTGGCGCAGGCGTGAACGTGACAGGCAACACGACCATCGACGAGGGCGTCGGCTTCGGCAAGAACGTAAAGATACGCGGCGACGGGCCGGTATTCATAGGCAAGCGCGCCGCAATAGCCGAAGACGTGATCGTATACACCCAGGTGCACGACTACGACCATTCCGACATGCTCCCCTTCGGAGCCGGATTTACCTACCCTGAGACGCGCATCGGCGACTACGCATGGATCGGGCTCCGGTCTATAATCCTTCCCGGGGCGAACATAGGGGAAGGTGCCGTCGTGCAGGCCGGGAGCGTGGTGATGGGGAAGGTGCCACCATGCTCGATAGTCGCCGGAAACCCCGCCAAGGTGATAGGCTGGCGCGATGTGGAGCATTACAACGCCCTTAAGACCGCAGTGGGTGGCACGCCTCTCGAGCGCAAGGCCGTGGCGTCCGTTCCGCCGCCAGCGGCCGGATCTGCCGCTGACGCCAGGCTTGCTGCGCTATTCCGCAGAGTGTTCGCCGTTTCGGATGCGGAGGTCAAGGGAATGTCGTACAAGAACCATCCGGCCTGGGATTCCGCCGGACAGATGGCGCTGGCAGCCGCGATCGAGAGCGAGTTCGGGCACTCGCTCTCGCCGGAAGAACTATACCGCCTCCGCTCGTACGCGGACGCGCTTGCGATCGTGGGCAGCGCAAACCCGCCAGATGCCAACCGCATCTTCGACCTGGACCGCGACGGAGTGGCCGTCGTCTTCGACGGTCGCGATATCTCCTTCCGCGAGCTGAAAGCGATGGGCGAGAGGCTTGTCGCCGGCATTGCGCCGCGAACGGTCAAGTTCATCCGTGCCTCGACCACCCCAGAGACCATCGCCCTTTTCGCGGCTTGCATAAACAACGGCATCGTCCCGCTCATGTTGCCGGAAAAGATCGACCAGGCCTTGTACGAAAGGCTTCATGCCGTGTACGCGAACGCGCCGACACATGACGATCTCGCGCTCCTGCTTTCGACAAGCGGTTCTACCGGCTCGCCAAAGCTGGTCCGCACCTCATACGACAATCTCGATGCGGACTGCAGATTTGCCGCCGAGGACCATCGTCTTGCACATGGCGACAGGTTCCTGATCCCGCTTCCGTTGTGCTACGCTTTCGGCATACAGGTCATGGGCGCGTGCCTAAAGGCCGGTGCCACCATCGTGATCAGCTCCAAGGGCGTGATGGACCCCGGCTTCGGTGACGTGATGGAATCAGCGAAGGCCACGCACTTCGTTGGCGTGCCGTACATGTACGAGATGCTGGACAGGCTCGGCTTCTTCTCGCGACCTTTCCCCTCGCTCAGGAACCTTTCCATATCGGGCGGCGCGATGGGCCCGGCCCTGAGGCGCAAGTACGCCGAATGGGCGCGAGGGGAGGGGAAGGTCTTCTGCGAGATTTACGGCCAGACCGAAACGCTCGCATACATGGCGAAGATCGAGACGAGCGAGTCTCCGGAAAGGATTGGATCAATCGGCCAGGCATCCTCCGGCGGACACTTCACGCTCAAAGACGACGGCGGGCTCGTCTACCACGGGCCGATCGTCGCGATGGGATACGCGACAAGCGCCGAAGACCTCCTGAAGGGCGACGAGTGGAAAGGCGTGCGCGAGACGGGCGACAACGCTACGATCGACGCCGACGGGTTCGTGACCCTCACGGGCCGAGCGTCGCGCTTCCTGAAGATATTCGGGAACCGCGTCTCGCTCCAGGAGGTGGAGAACATCCTGAAGGACGCCTTCCCTGCCGCGTCGATCGCAGCCGCGGGCGCCGACAACAGCCTGCACGTGTTCGTGACGCAAGTCTCTGCGGAGGACGTCGAAAGGCTCCTCGTCTCGAAGCTCCACTTCAACTCCACGGTGATGAAGGTCCGCGTGCTTGAAACGATGCCGCTAAACGCGAACGGGAAGACGGACTACCAAAGGCTGGAAAAGGAATACCTATGACCACCACCCGCCGAGGCAATGCATGACATGACACGCAGCGACGAAACGCAATCCCCTCTCGTCACGGTAGTGGTGACGGCATACAACCAGGCCAACCTCGTGGAGCGTTGCCTCGACAGCGTGGCGGTCCAGAAGACGACCTTTGGCGTAAGGATAGTCGTCGCTGACGACGCTTCTGCGGACGGTACCGCAGACATTGTGCGCGCCTGGGCGGCAAGACACCCCGACGCCGACATCGAGCTGATCGCCAGGGACAATAACCTTGGTCTCGACGGCAACCCTGCCGAGGCGTTGCGCCATGTGAAGACGCCATTCTTCCACATCCTGGAAAGCGACGACTACTGGTGCGACGAGACGAAGCTCCAGCGCCAGGTAGATGCGCTCAACGTCCACCCGGAATGCATAGCCTGCGGACACTCGACTGAATACCGCGAGATGGACGGTACGCTTGTCAAGGTGAAGGGGCGCCGCCTGAAGTCTGGGGCGTTCCGGGTCGACGACCTGTTCACGACACAGTTCGTCCACCGCTCCGCGGTCCTTTTCAGAAACTTCCTCGACGACATCTCGGACGACGACCTTGCATGGATCGTGCGCGACGTGTGCTTCTTCTACTATGCGCTCTCCAAGGGGAAGATCATATACTTCGACCGTCCAATGAGCGTCTACTCCATCACCGGCATCGGCACCTGGAGCGGACTCTCCGAGGAGCGCAAGAAAGAGCGCCTACAGTGCCTCTACTACCGTCTGGACCGCTATTTCGGCTTCAAGTACACGGCAAAGTTCCGCCACCAGTATCTGCCGCACGAGGGCAAGAGGCTCTTCTCCATTGCGCTGCCGTACCTGCGCAAAGGGCGGCGACTGCTGGTGTCGTTCGCGAAACTGAGCCAATCATAGAGGTGCCGCATTGGACTCACCGCTGTTCTCAGTAATTCTTCCGGCATACAACGGCGAACGCTACCTGCGCGAGGCCGTCGAGAGCGTCCGCGCGCAGACATGCGCCGACTGGGAACTGCTCGCGCTCGACGACGGCAGCAAGGACTCTTCGCCTGCGGTGCTCGAGGCGCTTGCCGCCAACGATCCCAGGATCCGCGTCGAACGGCGCCAGAACGGCGGCGTCGCAGCAGCGCGCAACCGCGGGCTCTCCATGGCTCGCGGAAAATACGTGACGTTCCTCGACCAGGACGACCTGCTCCATCCGCGCGCGCTTGAACGCTTCGCCGCCGCGTTCGCCGCCACTTCGGCAGACGCCGTGAGCGGCCGTGCCTACGATTTCCTGACCACTGGCGGAGCAATGCGTTTCTTTGAGAACTGTGCGCCAAGCGGCGTCCCGTCCGTCTCGGAGACGCCAGTCCACGAAGTCCTCCACCCTCGTCCAAAGGCTCCCGGGGTGCGCGCCTCCGTGTGGGCCCGGGCGTATCTGCGCAGCGCCATTGCGGGGTTGTCGTTCCCCGATGGCGTGTTCGGTGCAGACGACTGGGTCTTCACCATGCGCGTGATGGCGAAGATAGGGCGGCACGCTACGCTGGAGGACGTGGTCTACATGCACCGTTCGCATCCTGACAACATATCCTCCGCCATGCCCATGCGCTACATCCTTGCGATGCTCGGAGCCGTCGAGACAGTGGCCGCAGAGTGGTGCGACGCCGGACCACGGGTCCCGCGGGACGAGTTCGCCCGCGCACTGGCCGGACATGTCCAGCTGTGGGGATTGCTGCTCCCGTGCCTGAAGGTATATTCCCGCGACGAGGACCATGCGCTCGGGAAGGCGCTCTTGCGCTTGAGACGGATGGGGCTTCTGCCTTTCTCGTCTGCTGGGCACGCGCTGCGTTACGTTCTAGTCCGCATCGGATGGAAGCGCCTCCTGCCGGCGCTCTGGCCCGGCCGATTCAGGAAGATGGCGACCGCCCGCGCCAACCATGCCGAAGAGGTTGGCTAACGGCCCTTTTTTTGGTAGAATCTCCCCATCGGAAAACCATGACGGCAGAAGCGCTGAGAAGATCTCTGGAAACAACCGACAACCCGTTCAACTCCACGGACGAGGTCATGTCTTGGATTGCGCGCAGGAACAAGGAGGTGGATGTACGCATAAGGCGCATACCGTTCTCCGAGATGCGCGGGTGGCACTTTGACGAGCCCACCGGCAATCTCGTGCACGACACCGGACGGTTCTTCTCCGTGGTGGGTCTGGACGTATACACGAACACGGGAACGGTATCCCGCTGGATGCAGCCGATCCTGAACCAGCCGGAGGTCGGGTTCCTTGGCGTCCTGTGCCGCGACATAGACGGGGTGGCGTATTTCCTTCTCCAGGCGAAGATCGAGCCTGGGAACGTGAACTGCGTGCAGCTGTCGCCGACATTGCAGGCGACGCGCTCAAACTACATGTGCGCGCATGGCGGACGCCCTCCTGCGTATCTGGAGATATTCCGCAACGCGACACGGGACAGGACAATCCTCGACCAGCTGCAGTCCGAGCAAGGGGCGAGGTTCCTGCGCAAGCGCAATCGCAACATGGTGATCCGCCTCGACGGCGACATCGACGTTGGCGAGGATTTCCGGTGGCTCACGCTGGGGCAGATCAAGGAGCTGGTGCGGCGTGACAACGTCGTGAACATGGATACGCGCACCGTGCTTTCCGGGCTGCGAGTGGACGACGGCGGCACCGACGGCATCAACAGCATAGACGACATACTCCACCAGCTGAGCCGGCTGAAGTCAAAGTTCGAGCTCCAAGTGGAGAAGATCGGCCTGCGTGACGTGAAGGAATGGGTCGTAGGGAGCGACGAGATAGCCCGCCCGGACCATCGGTTCTTCAGGGTCATAGGCGTGGACGTGACGATCGCGAACCGCGAGGTGTCCACATGGCGGCAGCCGCTTGTCGAGCCCATGCAGGAAGGCATTTGCGTGCTGTTCGCCAAGAGGATCCGCGGCAAAATGCATTATCTGCTCCAGGCGAAGGTGGAGTGCGGCAATTTCGACGTGGTGGAGCTGGCTCCGACGATACAATGCCTCACGGGTCCATACCTCAACCCGATAGGCTACAGGCCTACGTATCTGGCGGAGTTCCTGGACGGGTCTTGCGTGGAGCGCACGATAGTGGACGTGATGCAGTCCGAGGAGGGCGGGCGCTTCTACAGGGAGCAGAACCGCAACGTCGTCTGCGAGGTGAACGATGCCGTTCCAGACGATCAACCGGAAAACTTCGTATGGATGACGCTTGGGCAGATGCGCGAGTTCCTGCGCTTCAACAACTACTTGAACATACAGGTGAGGAGCCTCATATCCATGCTATGACTACGAGTGTTGGCATATTGGGCTGCGCGAACATAGCCCGCCGCTCGCTTGCGCCGGCTTTTGCCGCGCACGTGGCCTTCCGGCTGGTAGCCGTAGCCAGCCGTACCGCCCAGAAGGCCGAGGATCTGGCGTCCGCATACGACGCTCGCGCCTGCACCTATGCCGAACTTGTGGAGGCGCCGGACATAGACCTCGTTTACTGCCCTCTGCCTACGGGCCTGCACTACGAATGGGTGCGGCGCGCCCTGGAGAACGGCAAGCATGTCCTCTGCGAGAAGTCTCTGGCCTGTTCGCCAGCGCAGGTCCAGGAGCTCGTTGCGCTTGCAAAACGCCGGCATCTGCTGCTCATGGAAAGCTTCCAGTTCAGATTTCACGCCCAGAACCTCTTCGTGAAACGGCTTCTGGCGGAGGGTGCCATCGGCGCGGTCACAGGCATGGAGGCCAGGTTCAGCTTCCCGAAGATAGAGGATGCCGCCAACATCCGCTACGATCCACAGCTGGGCGGAGGTGCGCTCATGGATACCGGGGCCTACGCGATAAAGGCCACAACGTACATCCTCGGGAGGGACGTGTCGGTTGTCTCTGCGGCGTCCTCGCGCGACGACGGTTGGGCCGTGGACAAGGACGGCGAACTTGTGCTGCGCAGGACGGACGGAGTTGAGAGCGCGGCGTCCTACAGCATGGATGCCGCCTACCGGTGCGGATACGTAGTACGCGGCGAGCGCGGCAAGATATCCACCACGCGCGCCTTCACGGCTCGTGCCGACTTCGACGCGGAAGTGTCCGTGACCACGCCTGCCGGCACTCAAAAGCATGTCTTCAGGGATGACCATTTCGCACGGCTGCTCGACCACGTGGCCGACGCGCTGACCGACGGAGACTTCGCGGAGGAGTACGAGGAGGATCTCGTGCAGGCCCGGCTTGTTGGCGAGACCGCCCGTCGCCTTGGGCTGGATCTCGTCCGCCGTCGCGCCTTGTTCGGCGCAAACGGGTATCTTGGTTCGCAGCTGGCCGCCGCATGCGCCGCCGCAGGAGAGATTGTCGACCGGTACGACCTCCCTTCCGCAGACGTGACGGACGAGGCTTTCTGGATGAGCTTCGATCCGGCGCGCTATTCCTCGATCCTCTTCTTCGCGGGGTTGACCGGCACTGCGCGTAGCAACGCCAACCGCGATCTGTACCGAAAGGTGAATGTGGACGGGTTGGCCGGACTCCTCAAGCGCCTCGAGCCGTTCGGAGCGGCAGCGCCGAAAGTGGTCTATCCTTCATCTAGGCTCGTCTATCGCGGATCGCCGCAGCCTCTCTCAGAGGATTCCCCCAAGGAAGCGAAGACCGTCTACGCCGAAAACAAGCTGGAGTGCGAGCGAATGCTGGAGGATGCGGCATGCAAGTGGGGCCTGCGCTACGCCGTATTGCGCATATGCGTTCCATACGGCGAGCTCGTGCCTTCGGTGCGGTCGTACGGGACGCTTGGCTTCATGGTCTCGCAGGCGCGCGAAAAGGGACGCATAACCGTCTATGGTGACGGTTCGCAGCGCCGCACGTTCACGCACGTGCACGACATCTGCAGGGTGGTGCGGCTGCTTGCCGACGGCCCGATGGCAGGCATCTACAACTTAGGCGGCTGCGACCGTTCCATCCGCGATGTCGCGGAACTTGTGGCATCCCGACTGGGAGCCGAAGTGGCGACTGAACCGTGGCCGGCCGAGGCGCTGGAACTGGAGTCGGGCTCCACAGTGTTCGATTCGTCGCGCCTTGACGGACTGGCGGTCGGCGGCTACCGCCGGATCGAGGACGCTATGGAGATTTGAGGACGACATGGACGAGGGATGCGACACGATCTCAGGCGCCAAAGGCGCGGGCGGGGCCGGACGAAGCGTGGCCCTTCTCAACTATCACTGGGAGAACGTCAACTTTGGAGCTGTGCTGACGGCATACGCGCTCAACCGCGCAGTTCGAGCCCTCGGATACGACGCTCGGAACATAGACTACGTGCCGGACTTCTTCTGGATTGCGAAAGAGGCTCCCAATCCGCTTTTCGACGACTTCCGCAGCAAACATCTGCCGATGACACGACGTATCCGGGCCGGAGAGGACCTGTCTTTCCTGAACGGGCAGTTTTCGCATTTCCTCGTCGGTTCGGACCAGGTGTGGCGACCGGAGTTCATGCGTGACGAGACCGACGCCTTCCTTCTGGGTTTCGCGGCCGCGGACAAGTGCATCGCGTCGTATGCCGCCAGCTTCGGAACCGATGAGCTTGCGCTCGCCCCGGAAGAACGCGAGGAATGGCGGTTGCGGCTAGCCCGCTTCGACCATGTGACCGTGCGCGAGGACAGCGCGGTGACGCTTTGCTCGAACCTCGGCATCAAGGCGCGGCAGGTGGCCGACCCCGTGTTCCTGCTGCGGCGCGCGGAATGGGAGGCCCTGGCCGATGAGCATGATCCGGCAGGGACGGCAAGCGAAGATGGCGTGGTCTTCTACACCATAGACCCGTCGCTGAAAGGCGCCATAGAAAGCTTTGTGCGCGACAATGCCGATACCCTAGGAACCGACATCGCGCACGACGTGTCATGGGACACGAGCGTCCAGGAATGGCTATGGCGGCTGAGCCGCGCGCGCTTCGTCGTCACCGACTCCTTTCACGGCTCATGCTTTGCCCTGATATTCGGCCGGCCTTTCGTCTGCGTGAATCGCAACACCAAGACGCAGACGCGCATGAGGTCGCTGTTCGCCTCGTTCGGCATCGAGGGACGGCTCTTCTCCAGGTTCGACGAAGTGCCGCCAACCGCGCTGTCGTCAGGTGAGATCGACAGACACGACCTGTCGGCTGCGCTGGAACGAACGCGCCTAGCGGCCATGGACACCCTTCGCGCCGTCCTGTCCGGCCCATGCAGGCCAATCGAGGAGAAGCTGGCTGCGGAACGCGCTCTTCGCGAACGCCTTGGCACATCGCTGCGCGCATTCCTCGGCTCCAGCCGTTTCCCGTTCCTTCGCTATCGGGTGCTGTCGCACTTGTGCCCGAAGTGGCGTGGCGGCAAGTACAGGAAGAAATATGCGGCGCTAAAGGAACGTAGGAAAAAAGCGCTCCGCCGACTGCGACGCCTTGACTTGGCATCTAGAGAAGGAGGCAAGTGAGATGGAGAAGAGCGTGCTGAAGGACATCTTCATGTGGCCGTTCTCGCGGAAGGCGAGAAGAAGGATGGCGACGCGTCCGCGCCCACCGCAGTGCAAGCGGCTTTTCATGACGCTTGTGGTGCGTGACGAGGAGGACACGGTCGAGAAGAGCATTCGGTTCCACCACGCGATGGGCGTGGACGGCTTCATCGTCAGCAGCCACAACTCCGTAGACGGCACCAACGCCATTCTCGAGCGGCTTGCGGACGAGGGACTGGTGAAGCGCGTGTTCCTTCGCACCACGCCCGACCACCGCCACGGAGAATGGGTGAACGAGATGGTGCGCTGCGCCCGCGACGAGTTCGGAGCGGACTGGGTGGTCAACGCCGACGGCGACGAATTCTACTACTCCGAGGACCTTGACCTGAAGAAAAGCATAAACGCCTGCGACGGCGCCAACGCGCTCTGGGTGGACTCCACGTTCCTTTTCCCCGACGACAAGCCCAACTTCTTCGAAAGCACGTTCTTCGTCACGCGCCCCCTGCGCCAGTTCGAGGCGGAGCAGGCCGGCGTGGCCGGTGATCCTGAGTTCGCGGACTTCATCGGCTCTCAAGGCTGCACCAAGGTGCTCCACCGCACGAAGGGCTTCATCTCCGTCACGAACGGAAACCATGACGTCAGCATGGAGCACCGCATCAAGTGCCATGCGGGCGGCATACGCCTCTACCACTACCATGTCCGCAACTACGCGGGCTACGAGGGCAAGGTCCGCAGGTGGCGCGACTCGGCGCGGCTGATGCCGGAAGGCCAGTGCGCACACCTCAAACGGATGGTGGCGCTGTACGAGGAGGGACGGTTGCGCGAGGACTACGACCGGCGCTACGGCGCGGCCAAGCTTCAACGCCTGATCGAGCTTGGCGCCGTCACCTGCGACCCTTCGGTCAGGAACTTCATGGCGATGGAGGGATTGATTTGAAGCGCCTGTTCGGCAAGACCTTCGACTTTGTCGCCAGCATAGGCGAGGATTGCGCCTGCGCAATGTACCTGCGTCGCTTCGGCCTGCGCGACAGCTCGTCCCCGATGGACTGGGTGTTCAAGGCATCGTTCGCCATGCGCACAGACCTGATCTGCTCGGATTTCGCCACGTTCATGGAGAAGGAGGACTTCCGGCGATGCGACACTACCGGAGCCCGTCTCGAGGACAGGCGCAACGACCCTTACGAGAACGTGAAAACCGGCTTCTGGTTCGTGCACGACTTCCCTGCCGGCGTTCCTCTGGACGAAAGTTTCCCCGTAGTCAAGGCCAAGTACGACCGCCGCATCGACAGGTTCATGCGCAGGATCGCATCTTCGCGGAACGTGCTGCTAATATGGTGGAGCAAGGACAAGCGTCTGACGGATGACGTCCTGCGCGAGGCTCGCGCCCGGATCGCCGCGCGTTTCCCGTCGTCCAACGTGCATCTGCTGGCGTTCGAGAACGACATGTCCTCGCACCCGACGCGGTTCGACGACATCGACGGCATGATTATCCGCGTGACCGGGGCTTTCGTGCCCGTCGCGGGCGTGACCATGGGCGACCCTGCAGCATGCGGACCTGTGTTCGCCCGCATCCGCAGGCACGGCATGTTCCGGGACGCCGCAAAGAGGTGGCTTGCCGAGGCGCTCGCGCGGATCGTCTCGTCGTTCCACATTTCCAAGGAGAGACGCCGCGAGGCCCGTCGCCGACTGACGGAGAAATGGGTCGGGCATGCTTGACTCCGTACATCTGGCAAGAAACCGCGCCGTGTTCGAGTCCCTGCTCGCCAGGCTGGAGAGCCCCCTTCCCGTCGCCGACAAGCTGCGGATCGCGCGCCAAGCCGCGCTGATGGCCGTGGAGACGGGGACAGGCTACTACTCTTCCGACATCCTTGAGCGGTTCTACATGCAGCTGGGCGCCGCCAATCCCGCACCTCTTGAGGAAGAGCCCGTCAAGGGAACGTGCCTGTTGGTGATGACTGAGGCATACAACGTCGGCGGACATACGCGCGTAGCAGAGCGGTGGATCGAGACGGACCGTGCGCGCCGCTATTCCCTAGCCCTTACTCGTCCGCCGCACGTTCCGATTCCGGATCGACTGCGAAATGCCGTTGAGGCTAGCGGCGGAGAGGTGTTCGTCATGGACAAGGGCGACCTCTCCGCAGACGGTGCCGCCCTGCGGAGCCTTTCTTCCAGATTCGAAAGCGTCCTGCTTTTTGTCCACATGTACGACCCCCTTCCGCTGGTGGCCTACGGAGTGGATGCGTTCAGGCGACCTGTAGGGTTCTACAACCATGCGGACCACGATTTCTGGCTGGGGGTTGGGGTGGCGGACCTTGTGGTGGACCTTCGGAAATGGGGCGCCTGCCTTACGCGCAACGTGCGTGGTGCCACAGCGTCGTACACGCTCGCGATTCCGGTGGATGCGCATCGGCACGAAAATCCAGGGCGCGATGCGGCACGTGCGCGCCTAGGACTGCCGATTGACAGGAAGCTGGTACTGACCGTCGGAAGCGCGTTCAAGTACAAGCCGCTAGCAGGGCATGACTTCCTGGATGCCGTGGAACCGCTGCTTGGCGCAGATTCCGCCGTTGACCTTGTAGGCATAGGCATGACCTTCGACGACCTGCCGGGCTGGAGATGTCTGGAGCGTCGGCATCCGGGGCGTGTGAAGGCCATGGGGACGGTTCCGCACGAACGCCTTTTCGACTACATGTATGCGGCGGACCTGCTGCTGGACAGCTATCCCGTGTCGGGACCGACCACGTTGGCCGACGCAGTGCGCGCCGGAGTGCCGATTCTTGCGCGGCCAGGCCCCATCGGGCTGCAAGACTGGCTGGATGGCAGCAAGGCGTGTTGCCCCACTGCCAAGGCGATGACAGCCGCCGCACAGACCCTGCTGTCGAACCCGGACCTTGCGGACAGACATGTGGCGGCGCTTCGCAGCCGTCTGGAGGCCATCGGCGGTGAAGACGTATTCCGCAGCGGCATCGACGCTTTTTTCAGGGCCCTCCTCTCCAAGGAGCACTCGCTGCATGCCTTCAAGCCGCGCTTTGACGGGTTTGGGGATCTTGACGCATATTTCCTCCATGTGAACCGCAGGAGCAAGTGTCGGATCCGCCTCGCGCGCGTTCTGGCGTTCTTCAAGGAATCTGACGCTGCCGGCCGTTGGCGCGCACTTGAGCTGCTTGGCAGGCGATTTGAGTACGGCTGGCGCCCGTCCGTCCCTCGCTCAGCGTCTTCCAAGTAGCTTCAGGAGTCGGGTCTTGAGCCTGTACAGCCGATACCCCAGCGCGGTGGACACCCCTGCATTTGCGTATTTCTCCGCGCGAACTTTCTCGACGAATGCCTTTTTCTCCTCATGCGTACGGTAGTCCCTTACGGAGAAGTGCCGCCTCAAGACCTGCGCTATCGCGTTTTGGTTCACGTTGTATTCTGCCGCCCCAGGAGTCTTGTCCGAATAGTCGAATACAACATGCAGAAACCCTGGCTCAACCTCCTCCTCGATTCTGTCTTCGAACGGGCGATCGCGGTCGAGACTGAAGAGGCAAATCTCAAACACTTTCCCTGGAAATGATTCCGCCATGCGCCGCCTCGCGTAGCGGCATTCGTCCAGGGACGTCGGACCGATGATGGGCGAATCGATGCGCAAAAGGAGCACCGGCTTGCGCGCACCACGAATAAGCCTGTCCTGCCGCGCGAACCGGCGTTCGTATTTTGCGGCGACTGCCGGGAAAGACTCGTCCAGCGGAACGCCGCGCGGGAAGTCATGGTTGTAGCAGATGTTGATACGCGTGTTGCGGTAGAAATCCATGGGATGGTCGCCTCTGGGCTCCAGCCTGACGAGTTCCTCCTTTCGCATGAAGTCCTTGCCGCAACTGCAGTCGCTTTCGATGCATTTGCGGATGTCGCGCGTGGCGATCCAGTCCCAAGGAAACGAGGCAAACTGAAGCCCCGCCGTTCGCAGGCTCTGCGAACAGCTGCAAGCTTGCCCTACGGGAAGAATCAAGTCGAACTTCTCTGTCATTGGTTCCCCTTGCTTAATCGGTGAGTAATCGCGAATGATTATAACAGATTTCGGTGCCTATGGTAAATGTAATCTGCTATAATAGCCGAAACCGAAAAGAATAGGACAGCAGAGTTGACCAGATTTGCCAGAGATGTCCTTTATCCGCTTTTGCTCCTTGGGGCGCGAGTGCGGGCACGTCGGTTCGCACATGTCGTCCTTGCGGGCTACAACTGCGAACTGGCGTTCCGGTTCCTCAAGAGCCTTGGCTTTCTTGACTCCACCCTGTTCTGCTGGGCAGGGAGCACAGTTCTTGACGAGTTCATCTCCCTTTGCGACAACATCGACGACATTATGACCGGAGAACTCTTGCCGCCAACGAAGGAATTGCCGCTCTTCCGATGCGCAAAGACGGGCTTCTGGGCGCATGGCCGCTCGCACGCAAAGGCTTGGGCGCAGCCCCAGACGCCCGAGTTCGTGAAGGCGGAGACCGACGAGGTGAGGTCGCGCATCATGCACCTCAAGGAGAAGACGCTCGGCTACCTGCGCGACGAGGAGCCCGTGCTGGTCGTCCACAAGATACGCTCGAGGTATTGCGGCCCTGGCGAGGCGGACCGCACCGCCCTTGCCGTGCGAGAAGCCATCGAGCGCATGGGGGCGCGCAACATGACGTTCCTGGTGGTGTGCGAAGAAAGCGTCAGGCGCAATTTTCCCAAGCGTCACCCGAGGTACGAGCTTCGCTCCGTGTACGAGTTCAATCCTGAGAACGATGCGCTAAACCCTCGGCTGGGCGACAAGCGGGGCTGGAGGCTCGTGTTTGGCGAGTTCCGCCCCGAAAAGATTCTGAAGAGGAAGACGACGGGATTCAAGTTCGAGTGATGATGAAGATCGCCGCCATAGTCCATGTCTTCTACCCCGACCTCTGGCCGGAGCTATTCCTCTGCCTCGGGAATGCGCTGCGCTCCGTGCCATGCGACGTCTTCGTCACGTATTCCGACGATGCGGCGGTGCGGCAGGCGCGCCTTGACTGCCCGAATGCGAGTTTCATCCCATGCGAGAACGTGGGGTTCGACTTGTGGCCATTCCTTAAGGTGCTGGGCCACGTAGATCTTTCGTCGTATACCCATGTGCTCAAGCTACACACGAAGCGCGATGTGCCGGCGGAGCCAAGGATCGTATTCAACGGGATGGACTGCACGGGGGCCAGGTGGCGCGACGAGCTGCTCTCTTTCGTGCGTACGCCGGAGGCATGGCGGGCGACGCTGGCGAAGATCGCGGAGCCGGATGTCGCCGCCGTGGCGGGCGTCCGCTGTATTCTCAGACGCGATGACGTGCCGATGGAGCCTACGCGCATGTCCTTCGACAGGGGCCTGGAACTGGCGCGATCCGTTGGCTTGCGCCCGATAAGGCCGCAGTTCGTTGGCGGCACGATGTTTCTCATGCGTGCCGAAATGCTGGCTCCTCTTCGCGGGCGCTGGCACGCAGAGGATTTCGCCGTGCCTGACGGCCATGAATCGGGGACGCTTTCCCACGACATAGAGCGGCTGGTAGGATTTTGTGCCTGCGTGAACGGATGGAAGATCGCCGATCCAGGCGGCGAACTGCGCTCATACCGCCGACGCGTGGCCGTGCAGAGCGCCATGGACATGATTGCGCGCTTCTTCTGGCAGACCAAGTGCACGCGTGGCGGCGGACGCATCGTCAAGCTGCTGCGCGTCCCCGTTTGGCGGACTTCCCGAAGGAAAGACGTGGAGGCGTGACGGAAATCGTGAACACACTCACTGGCGAATCAACGTCCGGAAAGGCTGTTGCGGCAATGGACGAAATTCTATACTCGAACGAAAGAAATGCGCAGATCGTCGTGGCGCTTTTGAAGGCGCATGGCATCCGCCGCGTGGTGATCAATCCCGGGACGGGGAACATGACCTTCGTCGGCAGCGTGCAGAACGACCCATGGTTCAAGGTGTTCTCTTGCGTCGACGAGCGGCATGCCGGATACATGGCCGTCGGGATGGCCGCCGAGTCTGGCGAACCGGTAGTGATCAGCTGCACGGGCGCCACTGCCAGCAGGAACTATCTGCCCGCGCTGACCGAGGCGTACTACAGAAAGCTCCCGGTACTGGCAATCACGTCCACGCCGGATCCGGACATGGTGGGGAACCTGTTTCCGCAGGTCATCGACCGCAGCCGCCCTCCTGTCGACGCGGTGCGCGCTTCATACACATGCCGCGTGGTCCGGGACGACCAGGAGGCGCAAACATGCGAGCGCAAGGTCAATGCCGCGCTGCTGGAACTTTGGCGCCGCGGCGGCGGCCCGGTACACCTGAATCTGGAGACGGGACACGACCTGGCTTTCGGGACGCGCAAATTGCCGCCCGTGCGCAAGATTATCCGCATAGAGGTCGATGATGCGCAACGCGCCCCAGAGCTGCCAGAGGGCGCGAAAATCGCCATCTTCGCTGGCGCAGGCCGGCTTGAGCCAGCATGGGAGGCATTCGCCGCAGGGCACAACGTGGCCGTATTCTCCGACGAGGCAGGCTGTTACGAAGGTGTCAACCGCGTCCACGCCTCCCTCGCCTGCTCGCAGATAGGTTTCAGGCTAAACCCCGAGTTCGACCATCTCACGCCCGACCTCGTGATAGACGCCGGAGAGGTTTCCGGGGACTATCCAGTCCTCGGGACACTGACAAAGTGTCCGCGCGTCTGGCGCGTCTCGCAGGATGGGGAGATTCGCGCCAGGTTCGGGAATCCGGAAGCCGTGTTCGAGATGTCCGCGGCAAGGTTCTCGGCAATCTATCCCGGCAAGCGCACGGAAGACGTCTCGCCGTATGCGCGCATGTGGATGGAGGCGGACGCTGGCATCAGGGCCCAGATTCCCGAACTGCCTTTCTCGAATGCCTGGATGGCCCAGCAGCTTTCGCCTATGCTGCCGCCGGGTTCCGTATTGCACCTCGGCATCCTGAACAGCCTGCGCTCATGGAACATCTTCCCCGCGCCCAAAGGCGTCAGAACCTCATCCAATGTCGGCGGATTCGGAATCGACGGATGCGTTTCCACCCTTCTGGGGTCTTCGCTTGCGTCCCCAGACAAGCTGCACTTCGGCGTGGTCGGCGACTTGGCGTTCTTCTACGACCTCAATGCGCTTGGCAACCGCCACAGAGGCAAGAATCTGCGCCTGCTCCTCATAAACAACGGCTGCGGCGCAGAGTTCAACCTATACTTCCACCCTGCCGCTAGACTCGGGGAGTGCGTCAACGAATACATCGCCGCCGGACATCACTTCGGAGACAGGTCGCGCTCGCTAGTGCAGCACTATGCCGAAGATCTGGGCTTCCGATACATGTCGGCGGGCGACAAGGGCGAGTTCATGGCCGCGCTTCCCAAGTTTACGGCGCAGCAGTCCGAGGGTCCTCTGATCCTCGAATGCTTCACTACTGCCGCAGACGAGTCTGAGGCGCACAGGCTCATCAATTCGATTCGGTACTATGAAAAGCCGAAATCCACCTCAAAGCGCATAAAGGACTGGCTCCACGGGAAGTGAAGCCCAACGAAAGGACGAACATGGGAGCGTCGCTCAGGAAGAAGTTGCAGCGTCTGCTGCGGTACATGCGCACAGGTCGCAAGGACGTCAATCTCGCGCCATTCCAGGTGCAGTCTTCTCGATGCCTTGAAGGCAAGAGCGTCCTGGTGACAGGCGGAGGAAGCGGCATAGGACTGGCCATCGCGCGCAAGTGCATCGCTTGCGGCGCACGGGTCGTCGTGACGGGACGCAACCGCGAGAAGCTCATGCGCGCCTGCGAGGGATTCGAAGCGGAAGCGATGTCCCCGGTCGTCTGGGACGTGTGTGCGCTCGACGCCATAGAAGCAAACATCGACGCGGCCATGGCCGCCGCTGGTGGAAAGATAGATGTACTTGTCAACAATGCCGGCATCGCCGAAAGGGAATCTTTCGGGAATATCACGCTAGAGACTTGGGAGAAAGTCATGCGCACAAACCTGACAGCCCCCGTCTTCATCACCCAGGAGATATCGTCACGATGGAGAGACGCCGGACAGCGCGGAACCATCCTGCAGATATCTTCCTTCGCTGGCAGCCTGCCGGTGGAGGACGCCTACTCGGCATCCAAATGCGCGCTCGATGCGTTCGTCTGCGGCATGGCCAAGGTGCTCGCGCCGCACAACATCCGCGTCAACGGCCTAGCGCCTGGCGTGATAGTCGGCACGGACATCGGCCGCCCGCAGAGCAAGATCGGCGTGGACGGCAATCTGGACGCGGCGTGGGTTCCAGCAGGTCGGCTCGGTACGCCGGATGAGGTGGCCGAGGTGGCGGTATTCCTCGTAAGCGACGCGGCGGCGTACATCCACGGCCAGGTCGTACGGTGCGACGGCGGCGGCACACTGGCATTCTCGTAGACCAATCGGCACCATGCAGACCGCCCTATACACCATATTCCGATGCACGAACTACGGCGCCGTCATGCAGGCATACGCGCTTGCACGTACCCTTCGCGGCATCTTGGGCGAAGATTCCGTGGACGTGCTCAACCACCGGATGGACCCGCGCGACAACCATCTCCTCGGCAAGGTGTCAAATCCGAACACCCCATGGTTCCAGCGATGGCGCAACAGACGCAAGTTCGCAGCACGCTACTACCGCCCGGAAGCGTTCGAGACGCGTCGCACCAAGACGATCCGCCTGATAGACGAGCTCGTGCGCCCCACTCCACACCTGTTCAAGGCTCCAGACGAATTGAGGGAGCTGCAGCCGTATGCGACCGTCGTCGTGGGAAGCGACCAGGTGTGGAACCCGGTCCTCAACCACGATTTCGGACGCAATCAGTATCTCGGCAGAGACCTTCCACGCGAACAGGACCGCGTGGCGTATGCAGCGTCATTCGGCGTCTCCGAGCTACCGGCGACCAGCCTTGACGAATACCGCCGCTCGCTTTCCATGTTCCGCGCGATCACCGTTCGCGAGGAATCTGGCGCGAAGATATGCAGGGACCTTTTCCGCGGATTCCAGGGAACAATCCCATTCGATGCGCAGAATTCCGGCCCTTCGGTGGTGCTGGATCCAACTATGCTTCTTGCCGCTGACGACTGGCGTGCCGCCTTTGCATCGGCAGGCAAGGGGCATGCCGTTGCCGGCAACGGCACGGTCCAGGACCGGCATGTGGCCGCGTACTGGGTCCGTACCGTGACGGAGGCCGACGTCGCTGCGCTTGCGCGCATCTCCAAAGCCATGTCCGCGCCCGTCTGCCTGATGAGCGCCGGTCCGCTCCCAAGGTACTCGTTCCCGCCAGAAGTCGTGCCGTACGTGGAGGCGGATCCATTCGATTTCGCGCGTACGGTGGCCGAATCGCTCGCCGTCGTCACAGACTCCTTCCATGGCCTACAGTTCTCTGCCATCTTCAAAAGGCCGTTTCTTGCATTGGGGAACCTTCAGGATCCGAAATCCAACGCTTCCCGCCTCGTCGATTTCACCGTCCGATACGGAATCGCCAACGGAGTGCAGGACATAGATGCCTTCCGAGAGAACGCAATGCCGCCATTTGCCGATCCTGCTGCGTTTGACTGCAGTGCGCTTGAGGCCGACCGTATCCGATCCCTAATGGCGCTCAAGGAGATGTTGCCGTGAAGATCGCCGTCTACAAGGACAGTCTTTCCACTGGGCGCGGTGCCGACACGGCTGTGAAGAACTTCGCCGACGGCCTGGCAGAGCGAGGCCACAGCGTCGCGCTCATGGAAAAGGCCGAGTTCAGCTCGAGGGTCCTCGGTCCTGACGCGGCCGGCGACGCCTTCGACGTGGTGGTTGCCACCGGCTCGAACGAGATAGTGGACATGGACGATGCAGGCTACTTCGCCAGTCCCCGCCGCGCAAGGGTCGTCCTGCAGCTCCACCTCGCCCCCCGGGGATTCTTCAAATGGAAACATCCCTTCCGCAATCGCCGCATACGCACCGCATTCGACAAGCCGGACGCCGTACAGCTGCTCTGCTCTTCCTACGAAGAGGAATTTCGCCGCATAGCCCCGCATCCCCGTACTTCGGTGATCGGAAATTACGCCTCTCTCGCATCCACCCTCAACTCTTCCCTATCAACTCTCAACTCTTCCCATACGATCCTATATCCTGCGGCCGCGTTGAACCGCGTAAAGAACCAGAAACTGCTAATAGAGGCATTTGCGCTCCTGGCAAAGGACTTTCCAGAGTGGAAGGTACGACTTCTGGGGAAAGACACCACCTCATACGCCTCGAACTGCCGCAAGTTGGTGGAGCGTAGGGGACTTGGCGGACGCATAGAGTTCGTCGGATTCACGAAGAACCTGTCCGCAGAGTATTCCCGTGCGGCGTTCGTGGCGTTTCCTTCCACCCTGGAGGGATTTCCGCTCGCCATCCTGGAGGCAGCGCAATTCGCCCTGCCCGCCGTGGCACATAACGGTCTGCCTGGCGTCTCCGACATAGTCGTTGACGGCGAGACAGGTCTCGTTTCCGACGTATCTCCACGCGTCTACGCCGAGACGCTTCGCCGCATGATGGAAGACGAAGCGCTCCGCCGCCGCCTGGGGGAGAGGGCGCGCACATTTTGCGCGGAGCGCTACTCCCGCGAGAAGATTCTAGGCGAGTGGGAGACGTTACTTGAAAGCATTGTCCATGAAACGCAATTTTGATAAAATGTGACGACTGCATGACAAAGATAGAATACAAAAAAGAGTTTTTCGATCGCGAATATCCCGCATGGGCCGCCTACAAGCGCGTGTGGAAGTACGCCCGAAAGTACAAGTTCCGCCTCTTTGTGGGCATAATTTCGGGCATGCTCACAGCCGGTACCCTCGTTCCGTTCTTTCAGATCGTCCAGCCGGCCCTTCAGCATGTGGAATCGCATGACAAAGCCGTGGCCTCTGGCCGAGCAGATGTTCCAGAAGTAGCCGGAGATGCACAAGCCGGCAATGCCGACGTTGCCGAAAGCGGCCGGCCAAAGTCCTCCAGCCGCCCAAAGAAGAACGCGTTCGACAAGGAGATAATGCGCAACTCCAAGCTTCCATCGTGGTATCCGACGGTGGAGAAGTGGGCGGCGAAGTGCGGAATCAGCCTCCAGTCCGAGAAAGGAGGAGTGGGCGGCGCGCTCGTGCTTATCGTGTGCGTAATCGTGCCGCTGGTGGCGTTCGTGAGGTTGGGGCTCATGTATCTCAACCACTACTGTCTGTCATGGGCCGGCTCGCACGCGGTGGCGGACCTCAGGCAGGAACTGCTTGAACACGTCCAAAAGCAGAATCTCCAGTTCTTCGGCCGTGTGGACGTGGGGCAGATACTGATGCGTATCGTGGCCGATCCACACACCATCCAGACCATAATGACCACCATCCTCACGGAGGTGGCCCTTGCCCCGTTCGAGATCGTCGTGGCCTTTGGCTACATCATATGGTTCGCCGCCGCCAACCACATGATGCCGACTCTTTGCCTGATCTTCATTGGCTTCCCTCTGTTTGTCCTGCCGATCCAGATGATAGGGCGCAAGGTCAAGAAATGGGCGAAGAAGTCCATGGAACGCGGTTCCATGGTGGGCGCGAAGATACACGAGGTGCTCACGTGCATACGCGTGGTCAAGAGCTACAACACAGAGGAGTACGAGAACGTCCGCTATGCCGCCACGAACAAGTACCTCCTGAAATCGACCATGCGTGGACTGCGCATAGGGCTGATGGTACGCCCCACCGTAGAGACTATCGGCATCCTGCTGATCTGCGCGTTTCTGGTGTGGTGCTTCCTGATGGACATCAAAGTCTCGGACGTAGTGCCCATGCTCGCCCCTCTGCTCGTCATCTACAAGCCCGTGAAGCAGCTCTCCAAGTTGCAGGTGCAGCTTGAAACGTCACTTGCGTCGCTTGTGCGAATCTATTCCATCCTCGACCTCGACATGTCCCTCCCAGAGAAGGCCGATCCTGTGCGCAAGGCGGCGTTTGACTCGAAGATCGACTTCGAAGACGTAACTTTCCAGTATGACACCTCCGACCGACCAGCCGTCTCGCACGCCACGTTCTCCATCCACCGCGGCAAGATGGTGGCGATCGTGGGCGGGACCGGCAGCGGCAAGACCACGCTGAGCGGGCTTCTCGCCCGCTTCTACGACCCTCAGCAGGGGCGTGTCACCATCGACGGCGTCGACCTGCGCGACGTGAAGATTGCCGATCTGCGCCGCCTCGTTGGCGCCGTAATGCAGGAGACCCTGCTCTTCAACGACACGATCGAGGAGAATATCCGATACGGCTCCCCGAACGCCACGCACGACGAGGTCGTCGCCGCAGCCAAGATGGCGAATGCGCACGACTTCATAATGGCCCAGCCGGAAGGCTACGATCGCATCGTGGGCGAAAAGGGGTTTGTGCTCTCCGGCGGCGAACGACAGCGCATCGCCATCGCGCGGGCAATCCTCCGCAACCCGCCGATACTTATCCTCGACGAGGCGACGAGCGCCCTCGACACCGTGACCGAACGCCTCGTGCAGGACGCCTTGACGAACCTGATGAAGAACCGCACCGTCCTCGCCATAGCGCATCGGCTATCTACAATCCGCAATGCGGACTTGATCCTGGTGATGGATCACGGGGAAATCATCGAGCGCGGCACCCACGACGAACTATACGCCGCCAACGGCGCGTACCGCCGCCTCTGCGACATGCAGCACCAGAATTAACCGCCGCCGGCTATTTCACCGGCTCTATAACCGAACGTTTCGTCACCTTGTGGACGCCGTCGGCGACTACCGTCTCGCCGACCTTGAGCCCGGAGGCGACGAACTGCATTTCGTTTTCCGTGGTATCGCGCACGATATACCTGCGCTCCACGGTATGGTCTTTCTTGACCACCCACACGCAAGACCCGTGCATGTCCTGCATCACGGCGGACGGAGGAACCGCCATCTTCTTCACGCCCTTGCGACTCTGCAGAGTCACGCTCACGGTGCCGCCGGGGCGGAGGATGCGGTCCTTGTTCGGAAAGAGCGCGAACACCTGGATCGTGTCCGTCTGATCGTCCGAGGCGTTGTCAACGTACTCCACCTGCCCGTCCTCCATGTAGTCGCGCCCGTCCGCGAGTGTGAGCGACACGATGCCGTCGGCCTGCAAGGCTGACGACTTGCCGCCGAACATCTCCAGGAACTCGGCGTTGGATATGGAGAAACGCACGCGGATCGGCGCGGCCTGGATGAGAGTCACGAGCGTACCCTGCCCCTTCTGGAGGTAGTTGCCCGCCGTGAACTGGGTGGTGCCAAGCTTGCCCGCGATTGGCGCCACGATCCGGCAGTGGCGCAGGTCATCGCGCGCGCTGGTGAGATCAGCCTGCGCGGCGGCAAGCGCGGCCAGAGCGCTGTCGCGTGTCGAGAGCGCGTTGTCCGCCGCGTCGAGCGAGACGGCCCGCGTCTCCACCAGCTTCTGGTGGCGCGAGTAGCTGAGCTCCGCATATCCGAGGGCCGCCTTGCATTCCGCCACTTTCGCCTCGGCGTTCTTCACGGCGGCCTCGTACTTCACGGGATCGAGCCGATAGAGAAGGTCGCCCTTCTTCACGATTGCGCCGTTCTCGAAGCCGACCTCCAGTATCTCGCCGCTCACCTGCGGTATCACGTTCACCTGCGCCACGGGCACCACGCGCCCGGGGTACATCTTCACCTGCTTGTCGATCCCCATCTCCACCTGCGCCACGGGCACCTTCAGCGGCACGTCCGCCGCGAACAGGCTGCTGGCGATAGCCACCCATCCACAGGCAACGACATTGGCGCAGCGCGGATTCATGGAGTCACTTCATCAGTTCGTCCGCAAGGGCAGCGAGCTTCGCCTCGGAGGCTGCGTTGAGCGCGCTTGTGATCGTAACCGTGTTCTCGCAGAACGCGATTCCCTTCGACTTCTCGAAGAGCCCCTTCATCACTTTCGCAGCCATAGGCGCCCAGCTACCGTTCTCGATCAGGCCGATCGTGCGGTTCTGGTAGTTGCGCTCGACAAGATGCTCGATGAACGTGCGCATGAACGGGAAGATGTCCGCGTTGTACGTGGTCGTGGCCAGCACGAGCTTGCCGTAGCGGAACGCATCCTCCACCGTCTCCGGCATGTCGTCGCGAGCGAGGTCCGCAATCGCCACCTTCGGGCAGCCCTTCGCCTTCAGAAGTTCCGCGAGCTTGAGCGCCGCCGCCTTGGTGTGGCCGTACACGGACGTGTAGGCGATGCATATTCCCTCGCTCTCCACGCCGTACGAGCTCCACGTGCCGTACTGCTTCACCACATGCGCGATCTCCTCCTGCGTCTGCAGCGTCGGCCCGTGCAGCGGCAGGATCTTCTCGATCTGCAGCCCGGCCGCCTTCTTGAGGACGGCCTGCACCTGCGGACCGTACTTGCCGACGATACCGAAGTAGTAGCGACGCGCCTCGCAGTCCCAGCCTTCAGGATCCTCCACGTCGTTCGCGCCGAACTTGCCGAAGCCGTCCGCCGAGAACAACGTCTTCTCCGCCGCGTCGTACGTCATGATGACTTCCGGCCAGTGGACCATCGGCGCAGCAACGAACGCGAGCGCCCGTCCGCCGAGGTCGAGCGTGTCGCCCTCCTTCACCACGACGCGGCGGTCTTCCCACTCCTTGCCGAAGAAGTTCTTCATCATGCGGAACGCCTGTGCGGACGAGACGACCTTCGCCTGCGGGAACTCGTCCATGAACGCCGCGATGTTCGCCGAGTGGTCCGGCTCCATGTGCTGCACCACCAGAAAGTCCGGCGCCTTGCCGTCGAGGGCATTCTTCACGTTCGCCAGCCATTCGCCGCCGAACCGCGCGTCCACCGTGTCCATCACGGCCGACTTATCGCCGCCCAGCACCACGTAGCTGTTGTATGCCATGCCGTTCGGCACCACGTACTGCCCCTCAAAGAGGTCGATATCGTGGTCGTTCACACCGACGTATTTGATGTTACTGGATATTGTCATGGGAAGGGACTCCTGTTGAATAGTTAGGTGGTTTGGTGGTTAGGCAGACAGAGAATAAAAGACAGAGGACAAAGGATCTGTCCACCATCCTCTGTCGTCTGTCCATTGTCCTCTGTCCTTCATCACTGTCATCGCTGGGCACATCACGGCTTGTACGAATCCTTGAGCGTGACAGTGCGGTTGAACACCGGCGCCTCCGGACGGAAATCCTTCGCGTCGGCACAGAAATAGCCCGTGCGCTCGAACTGGAACCGGTCTCCCGGCGCTGCCGCCGCGAGAGCAGGCTCCACGTAGGCCGTCACGGTCTTGAGCGAATCAGGATTCAGGTACTTGAGGAACTGATCGCTTCCGTCCTGCATCGGGTTCGGCACGGTGAAGAGACGGTCGTAGAGGCGCACCTCGGCCTTGACGCCTGTCGCGCAGTCCACCCAGTGGATCGTGCCCTTCACCTTGCGGCCGTCGGGCGCGTTGCCGCCCCACGAGCCTTCGTCCCACGTACAGCGAATTAGCGATACGTTGCCATCGGCGTCCTTCTCGTAGCCGATGCATTTTACGATGCATGCGCCCGCAAGGCGCACCTCGCGGTCCGGCCCTAGACGGAAGAACTTCTTTTCCGGGTTCTCCTGGAAGTCGGCGCGGTCGATCCACAGTTCGCGCGAGAACGATATCTCGCGCGAGCCGCTCGCCTCGTCAAGCGGATTGTTCGGCTTCGTGACTGTTCTAGTGCTTGGTGCCTGGTGCTTGGTGCTTAGTGCGTTGCTTCCGCTCATGTCCTGGTGCTTTTGCTCCGCACCAAGCACTACAGCACCAGGCACTAAGCACCCTGTATTAGTATCTCCATTATCTGGCCAATTCTCGATCACCAGCTTCACCGGGTCGAGCACGGCCATGCGGCGCAGGGCGGTCTTGTTGAGCTCCTCGCGCACGCACCACTCGAGCAATGCTGTGTCGCTCTCGCTCTCCACCTTCGTAACGCCTGCGCGGTCGCAGAACTCGCGGATCGCGCCAGGCGTGAAGCCGCGCCGACGCATTCCGCACACCGTCGGCATGCGCGGATCGTCCCAGCCTGACACCCGCCCTTCAGTCACCATCTGGAGAAGTAGACGCTTCGACATCACGGTGTACGTGAGGTTGAGGCGCGCGAACTCGCGCTGCTGCGGACGGATCTTGACGCCGTTGCGGACGACTAGCATTCCCATCTCGTCGAGGCGGTCCACCACCCAGTCGTAGAGCGGACGGTGCACCTCGAACTCGAGCGTGCACATGGAGTGCGTCACGCCCTCCAGCGCGTCCTCGATCGGGTGCGCGAAATCGTACATCGGGTAGATGCACCACTTGTCGCCCAGATGGTAGTGGCTCGCGTGGCGGATGCGGTATAGCACAGGATCGCGGAAATGGATATTGGGCGAGGTCATGTCGATCTTCGCCCTGAGGCACCACTCGCCGTCGGCGTACTTGCCGGCGCGCATGTCGCGGAATATCTCCAGGTTGCGCTCTGGCGACGTGTCACGGCTTGGCGAGGGACGCCCAGGCTTCTCAGGCACACCACGATACTCCTTCCACTCGTCCTGCGTGAGGTTGCAGCAGTACGCCTGACCCGCCTTGATCAGGTTCTCTGCGATCTCGTACATCTTGTCGAACATGTTCGACGCGTTGTAGAAGCCGGCCTCGGAGCCGTCGCCTGCACCAGACCACTGCCAGCCGAGCCAACGGATGTCGTTCTTGATGTTCTCGGCGTACTCGTCCGACTCCTTCGTCGGATTGGTGTCGTCAAGCCGCAGGTGGCATTCGCCGCCGAACAGCTTCGCCATGCCGAAATCCACGCACACGGCCTTTGCATGGCCTATGTGGATGTAACCGTTGGGCTCCGGCGGAAAACGCGTGACGACGGTACCGCCCGTACGACCCGCCGCCACGTCCTCTTCGATCCACTGCCGCAGGAAGTGGCGGCTCGTGTCCGATTCCTTGATTTCGTCCATATCAGAAGCCAATGTTCAGGATCGGCAACACGCAGAGCGACTGGTCCGCAACCACGTTAATCAGGCCCAGCTGCAGACCGTCAAGGTCATCCGCCCAGTTGAAGAGTCCAAGCTGAAAACCTGCGAAATAACCAGCGGTGTTGACGATACCCCACTGCGTGCCATAACCATGGCCAACATGATTCCACGCGCCGACCTGCATACCGGCAAACTCGTTCTCTACCACATTCGCAAAGCCGACCTGCAGTCCGTTGGCATTGTTTGCAAGCTCCAACACCCCAGCGACCGACAAGCCGTTGAAGCTCTCGCGCGTACGGTTTACGCCAATGGCGAGGTCAAGGCCGTTCAGGCGAGGGTAATCGCCATAGAACAACGTGCCACGCACGCCCCAGATGACCGAACTAGACGACATCGGCATCTGGCCAGGCGCCCATGCGCAAAGCGCAGCATAGTAATCGGGTTCCGCATGCAGGACGGAAACCGAACAAAGGACCGCAAACGCCATCAACAGCTTTTTCATGATCTTGAATCTCCAGTTGCTTTTTTGGTGTGGGAAAGATTATACCCTTCTCGCGGGGAAAATGGAAGCGTGATTTACATGTTTTCACATTTTCCGTCCAGCGGGAAGTTGTGGTATAATCGTCCCCAGACCGCCCGCCTTTCCGGCGAGCGGCAAAATGAACACACGGAGAAGCACGATGACGACAAAGACTATGATGGGCGCGCTCGCGCTGGGAACCGCGATCTGCGCATGGGCGCGGCTGGAGCCGCTGGACCTGAACGGCAGCTGGGAATTCGCCTTGGCGGAGGGAAAGACCATCGAGACCTCGGGCGGACCCAACTTCGCAGCAACGGACCGCATGTCCGTTCCCGGCTGCTGGGACATGCAGCCGAAGTGGCTCTGCAAGCGCGGGACCGGACTCTATCGGCGCACGTTCACGCTCTCCGAGGCGGTCGAAAACGCATGGATCGTCGTGGACGGCATGGGCCTGCGCGCGCAGTTCGCCGTCGACGGCAAGCCGGTTGGCGGCATCCAGCCCTTCCCGTGGGCGCGGCTCGAAATCCCCACCGGACCGCTCGCCGCCGGCTCGCACACCCTCTTCGCCGCGCTCGACAACGTGCTCGACTGGTCCACGCAGAAGCTCGCCCTGCCGTACTACGACTTCTACCTCTACGGCGGCTTCTACCACGGCGTTAAGATGGTCTTCGACAACCGCAAGCTCTTCGTGCGCACGCGCGACTACAGGACGGGCACCGTAGAGATCGAGGCTGTCGACTTCGCGAAGGGCGACTTCGAGGCGACGCTTGTCTTCGACGGTGCAAATGAGGTGAAGGCATCCTTCCGCAACTTCCGCGCGACAGTACGCGTGCCCAACTTCAAGCTCTGGTCGCCTTCCTCTCCCAACCTCCACACGGTAACGCTGGGAGGGTCGTGCTCCAGCGCAACCGCGACCGCAACGGACGCGCAGGAGCGCGTCCCTCCCGTGACGGCACGCTTCGGTATCAGAGAGATCAAGGCTGAGAAGAAGCGCCTGTGGCTGAATGGGGAGATTCTCTTCCTGAAGGGCGCGAACCGCCACGAGGCGCACCCGCAGTTCGGCGCGGCAACGCCCGAGGCGCTGATGGTGCAGGACATCCAACTCCTGAAGTCGATCAACGGCAACTTCTTCCGCGGCTGCCACTATCAGCAGAGCCAGCGCTTCCTCGACTACTGCGACGAGATGGGCGTGCTCGTGTGGGAGGAGTCGCTCGGCTGGGGCAACAACGCGAAGCAGATGGGCGACCCCGAATACTTCCGCCTGCAGGTGGAGCAGACCCGCGCGATGGTGCGCGCGAGCTTCAACCATCCTTCGGTGATCATCTTCGCCTTCCAGAACGAGAATGCCTCGCAGACGAAGGAGGGCAAGAAGATGAACGACGCACTCATCGACGCGATACGGTCGCAGGACTCCGGCCGCCTGATCACATTCGCCTGCAACCACAACAACGACGACATCTCGAACGAGAAAACGGACCTCATCTCGTTCAACACCTACCCTGGCTGGATCGGGTCCGACGCCGGCACGTTCGAGAACCAGAAGCAGCTCATCGACACGCGCGTGACAACAATCATCTCCCGCTACCGCAAGCTCTACCCCGAGAAGCCCATCATCGTCTCGGAGATGGGTACCACCGCCATCTACGGCCACCACGATCCCGCCGCCGGACAGGGCACGGAGGAGTTCCAGCTCTACTACAACAAGGACGTTCTGGACCGTATCTTCGCCGATCCCGAGATGGCCGGCCTCACGTTCTGGCACTTCGCCGACGCGCGCACGTACCATCGCGGTGGCTCCAACATCCGTGCCAAGCTGCTCGCGGAGAACATGGCCGGCATCTACGACGGCTACCGCCGCGCGAAGATCGTGACGGTTGCCATCAAGGAAGGCTTCGCGCGCGCTGCAGCCGGAGAGAGTCCCGCGAAATAGTCCGCCTACTGTTCGGTAGAAGCGGCCAGCTCGCGGATGCGGCGGGAGGTGCGCACGGCGCAGAACTCCTTGCCGCACATGGAGCAGTGGTCGTCCGTGTGCGCCTCGTCCGTGAAAGCGCGCGTCTTGAGCCAACGCGACTTCGCGCGCTCAGGGTCAAGGCATAGCGAGAACTGGCGATCCCAATCAAATGCCGCGCGCGCATCGGCCATCGCATCGTCCCTGTCGCGCGCACCTGGAAGCCCGCGCGCCACGTCGCCCGCGTGGGCGGCGATCTTGTAGGCGATGCAGCCTCGATGCACTTCGTCGCCGTCAGGGAGTCCGAGGTGTTCGGCGGGCGTCACGTAGCAGAGGAGCGAAGCGCCGTATGTCGCCGCCGCAGTGGCGCCGATAGAGCTCACGATGTGGTCGTAGCCCGGCGCGATGTCGGTGACGACCGGACCGAGCACGTAGAACGGCGCGCCCTTGCAGGAGACCTGCTCGCGCTCCACGTTCATCTTGATCTGATCGAAAGGCACATGCCCGGGCCCCTCCACCATCACCTGCACGCCGCGCGCGCGGCAGCGGTCCACAAGCTCGCCAAGCACGTCCAGCTCACCGAACTGCGCCGCGTCCGACGCGTCTGCGAGGCATCCCGGACGCATCCCGTCGCCGAGCGACACGGTCACGTCGTGTTCCGCCAGGATGTCCATCACCTCGTCCCAGCGCTCGTAGAGCGGATTCTCCGCCCTGTTCTCCATCATCCATTCGGCCATGATGGAGCCGCCACGACTGACAATGCCCATCTTGCGCTTCATCGCGGCGGGTATCTGCTTCAAGAGCAGGCCCGCGTGGAGCGTCATGAAGTCTACGCCTTGCTCCGCCTGCTCGCGGATGACGTCGAGGAGAAGCGAGGGATCCATGTGCGGGATGTCGCCCTTGAGGCGGCTGATCGTCTCGTACACGGGCACGGTGCCGAGCGGCTTGGGGCTGGCGTCAAGCATTCCCTGGCGGATCGACTTCACGTCCTCTCCCACAGAAAGATCCATCACGAAGTCCGCGCCCGCCTTGAGCGCTATCGCGAGCTTCTCAAGTTCGTCCCCCTTCCCAGAGTGCGTCACGCTGCGGCCGAGGTTCGCGTTTATCTTCGTCGTGAACATCCGCCCAACGCCCACGGGCTGGCAGTTCGCGTGCGCGGGATTGAGGGGGATGACGGCTGTTCCGTCCGCCACTGCAGCGCGCACAATCTCCTCGGCAACTTTCTCCTCCGCCGCGACAGTCTTCATCGCATCGGTCACAAGGCCATTCCGGGCCGCTTCAAGCTGTGTCATATCGTCACGTTTCCTGTTTCTAAATTAGCTTCCCCAACCCACTCACCACCAACCACTAACAACTAACCACTAATCATTACCCACTAGCGACTAACGACTAGCGACTAGCGACTAACGACTAACCACTAACTACGCTCCCGCCGCTATTATGAGCCCAAGGCCCGCGAGAAAGAGGACAAACATCAGCAGGTTGAGGCGGCCCGTCGCCTTCGACGCCCCCGCGAACTCCTTCCACACGAGGATGCCCCAAAGCGCCGACACGAGCGTCGCACCCTGTCCGAGGCCGTACGAGATCGCCGCGCCGGCCTTGCCAGCCGCCACCAGGTTGAGTCCATTGCCGAGTCCCCAGATGAGACCTCCGAGGATGCCCACAAGGTGGATCGAGAAACCGCCCCTGAAATACGCCTTCTCGTTGATCGGCTCGCCTGCGACCGGATGCCGCATGGCGATGCCGTTGAAGATGAACGTGGACGCGAACACGCCGAGCGCGAACACGAAGAGCGCGCTGTAAGGCGTGAGCATGCCCGCCTTCGGAGCCGCCGCCGTGAAGTTCATGTCCATCGCCGCAGCCACGAACCGGTAGAAGAATGCCATCAGGACGCCGCAGGCGATGGAGAGCACTATGCCCTTCACAGGCACCTTCTTCTGGTTGCCGGCCTCCTTTAGCTTGTAAGCCCAAGCATTGGCGACGATCGCCGCCGAGATGAGCGCGACGCCGCTGAAGAGGAGCGCCGCGTTGCCCTTCGGTGCGCCGATGTAGTTCACCACCACGCCCAGCACGAGCGCGAGACCGATGCCCACGGGGAACGCCACGCTCATGCCCGCCACGGCGATCGCCGCCGCCAGCAGGATGTTCGCAGCATTGAACACGATGCCGCCCAGGAACGCGCTGCCGAGGTTTGCGGCCGACGCCTGCTTCAGGTTTGCCACAAACCCCCACTCGGGCGCACCGCCGAAGCTGCCGAAGGTCAAGCCCGAGACAAGCGCGAACAGCAGTACGCCCAGCACGTAGTCCCAGTAGAACAGCTCGTAGCGCCACGTCTTGCCAGCGAGCTTCTGGGTGTTGCCCCAGCTGCCCCAGCAGAACATGGTGATGACGCAGAACGCGACGGCAAGCGAATAGTTATCTACAAAACACATGGCATTTCTCCTTGTTTGTCACATCAATGTTTTGCAGCGGCGGTTCCATCCGCCGCCACTTCCGAACGGTGCGGCACAGACGATTGCGCACCTGGGCGCGTGACGGCAATCGATGCGGCCTTTACCGCGAAATGCACCGCCTCCACCACGGATTGTCCTTCCGTGAGTGCCACCGCGAACGCGCCGTTGAACGTGTCGCCGGCGGCAACCGTGTCCACGGCCTTCACCGGGCACGCAGGCACGCTGCCACAGCAGCCACCCTCGGACCAGAACGCGCCCTGCGCGCCAAGCGTCACAACCACGCCCTTCACTCCTCGCGCATGCAGCACGGCGGCGGCATCCTTCGCAGACGCCGCATCCGTCACTTCCACGCCAGTGAGGAGCTTCGCCTCCGTTTCGTTCGGCGTGATCCAGTCGAGATTTG
>Ga0310690_10001365_pt1 | contig 43314 bp, 43 predicted proteins | sample AusTroGonzalo_MG_2_FD_207661 | JGI IMG/M metagenome (GOLD analysis project Ga0310690, IMG submission 207661) | Bovine rumen microbial communities from tropical cattle in Woodstock, Queensland, Australia - Gonzalo_04 (v2) (version 2) | ecosystem: Host-associated > Mammals > Digestive system >... | reverse complement strand
AAACCCGAACCATAGACACCGATTGTGTTCTCCAACTTGACCTCATAACCTTGGCTCTCCAGCAAACCATCCGGGTCACGGTAGCCCTGGTTATAGACATAAACCGCGGTGTTGGGCATCTTCACTTCCGGATAACGTAACTCATACGTCTCGCCGTCAGCGAACTTATTCCCGTGCTCATCGGTCGCCGTCTTCCAAGTGACGGTGATCTGATCGGGGTCCAGCGGTGCCTTGAAGGGTGCAGCACCGAATAGTTGCGGCATGCCGGCTAACCAAGGCACATAAGCCTGCGTGGCAGGGTTGATGACCACCAGCAGCGTACCGTTACCTACATTGGCAGCATCGTACTTACCTGCCGGAACAGAGGTGCCGTGCGAGTAGTTGGGGTGACAGTGCTGGCAGGACGAACGCACATAGACAGGACCCAAGCCGCGCTGACGACCCGTCTCGTTGGTAACGAACGGTTTCTCGGCGATCTGGTCACCTTGTGCGAACATCGTTCCCAGACCGGCTTCCTCGGTGGCAGGCGTCGGCTGACGGAAGGTCATGGACGACAGGTTCTCGGTTGTTCCTAACTTGCCTCCGGTATAGTACCATTCCGGCATTTGTGTCTCGGGTTCAGGACCCGGCGTCGGCTCTTTCTTACAGCCTGCTAGGCCTCCTAGGATTCCTAGGATAACCAGGCTGTCTAGTAAAAAATTCTTTTTCATACTATTTGCTTAATAAGGGTAACACTTCATTGTCCAGTACTTCTTCGAGCGCAGATACTTGGTCGATGGCCGCTTTCACCTGCGGGTTGCCTTTGGCAGTGTTCTCGAAATCTTCAATCGCTTCAATGGCAGCAATAGCGTCTTCGATGGCTTTGCGCACTTTGGCATCCAAATCTGCGTCTTGCCGATAGACATAATTGGAAACCGAATAATCGCCGGCTTTGGCACCGCAGTAAGCATGTTGGATAGAGCGGATGTTATCCGCAAAATCGATGGTAGAGGTGCAACTGTACGGGCTCTCGATATAATCGCGTTCTTCCGGTGTACTGCTGATATAGGGGTTGCCCATCTTCAGGTCGGCTACCTCTCCGGCGATGTCGATAGCACCGGCAATGATCTCTTCCGCTACTTCCTGATACGTCACATAGATCGACCCTGCTTTGCCGGCATGGTTCATCTGGTCTCCGTACTTATCCTCATAAGGCTCTATCTCTGCCTCTTCGAGCAATGCCATTTTGGAGGCTGTTATCTCGCCTGCCCAGGCGTACTCCAGCAAGATGGCTTGTTGGGTCAGGTCCTCCACGATAGCATTCAGATAAACGGCCTCGGCATGCGTCAGGTTAGCCGCGTGCGGTTTACCCGTTCCGACAGCACGACCGTCTTTAATAACCGACTCAAAAAGCAGATACTCGGCAGCGTGGAAGCCTTTGAGGGCGTAACCTAATTTGTCACCCACATACGCACCGCCTTCCTCCTCTATCTGCGCCATGCGTGCTGCGTCATGCAGCAGTGCGTTCATCGCATTGAAATCGAGCGGCCACGAGTCGATATGCGGGTCGATATTATGCGCACTCGCCGGACCATAAAGAAAAGCCTCACTCTGCTCCCAGTGTTTACGCATCAGACGCCAAGACGCGTCTGCCTCTTTCATTAACTGCGCATAGTCCTGTTGCTTCTCCACGTTGTCAAGGATAGCAGCCGTCTGCTCCAAGAGCGTCAGTCCGGCATCTGCCATGGCGCTATAGGTCGCTACAACCGTGTTGTTCACATACGGCGTTACAACCTGCTGCAGCGCCGCTTCCTTGTCTGTGGTGGGCTCTGTCTCACCACCTTTCGTGCAACCAACTCCGAGTACTCCGATCAATCCGAGTACTCCGAAAAATAACAATTTCTTTTTCATATTATCTAACAATTTAACAGTTTAACAATTTAACAGTTTAACATCAGCTACAGCTGATAAAACCCCGCATAAACGATCCCTACCGCTATCTGCGGTTCATCGTTGTATATCTTCCCGCGCGTACCGTCCGCACGCGTTCCTTGTTTGAGTATCCCGTACGAGAACTCGGCTTTCACGGCTATCTGCTTGATCGGGAAATAATTGATTCCCACCGCCGCACGATGCCTACCACACCACGCGTACATATCCGTCGGTTGGTTGTCGTAACGGAACATCGAATCGTAGTAGTCATAACGCCCGAAGAGATACAGCTGTTGGCTCTTGGCTTTTAGCTTTTGGTTCAGACTAAAGAAATCATAGCCCGCTTCTATGCCTGCTGCGAGGGCGTCGGATGCCACCCATTGTTTGCTGCTTACCGAACCCTTACGCATGGATATGTTATACTGCGTGATAGCCGCTGCATCGCTCAGATGACCGTACATGAACGTTCCGCGCGTAACGAAACCGTACCCCTTGTACGCAAAGTCAAACGCACCGATCGAGACCGTGCCCTTGACGTCTTTATACGCACTCGCATCCAGTTCGGCATTCGTCTTGCTGAGCGTGTTACGGAATGAGTTTCCGCAGTAACCGCTCAGGCTCAGACGCAGACCCTCCACTCCCGTATAATCGACCCGTGCCGCACCGGCAAACACATTCGCCAACTTGAACTCATACGGACTGCCTGCACCGGGTTTGACCCAGTTCTTACGATTGAAACGGTCGCTGTCCAAACCCGGAAGGAACATAGCCTGATAGTGCCAACCATTGGGGGTACTGCCCATGAACGTCAGCGCCACCTCGTGCCAGGTGCTCGGGATGATAGTGAACTCGCCTTCGTTACGATAAACGCCGAAATACTCCGTCGATTCATGGTGGGCATTCAGTCCTCCGACGGGGATCACCTGCATACCCGCACGGAGGATGGCATAGGGGTTGAACTCTTTCTGCAACCAGAACTGCTCGATCGCCACTTCACCGCCGCGCTCGATCTCCGATTCGTACTCTCCACCCTCTTCTTCCTCTATCTCGATAGCCGACTCCGTACCGCCGTGCTCGAACTCGATCTCCGTGCCGACGCTCCAACCCTTACCGAAATCGTAACCTAAATAGATCACCACATGCGGCAGGTCAAACTCTCCGTAATGGTCGTTCGCATATTTCTCGGGGTTCTTACCGTAACGCAGGTAGTTGTTCGAGTACCAACAATGCTTGGCGGTCACCTCGCCGTACCCGCCAATCGTGAACCTGCCTCTCTCGGCTCTCGACTCTTGGCTCTCGGCTTTCGTCGTGTCTTTCGGCATCTGCCGCGTCGCACCCGACACTGCATCTACTCCCAAATTATTGGGATGCTCCGCTTTTTGCTCCAATCGCTCCACGCGTTGAAGAAGGGCTTTCAAGTCTGCCGCACTCACCGTTATACTGTCCTCCGCATGCACCGTTAACGCACACGAAATCAACAGAATAGATATGATCAAACGAGTTTGCTCCATTGTTTGTTCTTCCTCTTTCAAAATCAATGCAAAATTATAAAATTTCCCGCACATATAAAATACCTAAAAATAGGGAAAAAATTTCGTTTCTCTTGCATATATTGGAAAATCTAAAGCGTTTTGACCCCTTTGTATGAAACTAAAATGCCCCCTCTGTTTACACTACAGAGAGGTCATTTCAATATTTTTTTAGGGGGTTTATTTACTTTCAGAGAAGGGGGGCAATTCAAACCATATTTTCCAATCCTCCTTGGAAGATGGTCCCGTGATGGTCTTGTTCTAGAAAGGCAATTAGCAGCTTCCTGCCTGCTTTAATAATTAATTTAAATAAATTATTATTTTCTTTTTTTTAATGTTTAGTCCTGTCCTTGTCCGTCAATATATTATATAACTTAATAATAATTTTAGGGGTTATCCTTGATTTGAGGAACTTAGTTGTTGTTTACGAACTTGTGCGATAGTGAATCCGCGGAGAGTTTTGTAGTTTTGTCCTCCGACGGTTATTGCTTCGTGCCATTTATGGAGCCACTCATCGTGCTTGATAGGGTCGTTGAGTTCGGTGTCAGCGATGAGACGCGCTTGCGCGAACTCGTCATTGGAAGCCTTTTGGGGTTCTGTAAGGGAGTCCGGATCACGATGCATGGGATAATGGGAGATGATGGTTTCGCCGTAACGGTTAGTGAGATAGAAACGACTTCCGTCGGGCGGAGGTGTACCTGTGTACTTCTCGTACTTCTTGTTTAGTTTAACTCTTGCCATATTGGTTGTTGATTTAGTAGGGAATGCCCCCTATTTACTACCGACTTAACCCCGTTCCGATTCCGTGTCGAGTCCGTGTCGTTGCCGTGTTTTGGGTATATATCATGGACAAACGGGGATATTTTTGAAATCAAGTGCAAAGGTACAACAAATTTTTGGAATATGCAAATTTTGGATGAGATATTTGTCAAAAAAGATCAAAAATGATACAAAAAAATCCGAGGCGCGGGGTGCGTCTCGGAAAGTTGAGCGGGCGATAGTATCGTCCTGTAAGAGACGAAACTTTACTTCACCTCATGGCCGGTGAGGGTGTAGGTCTATATTTCAATCTATTCTACCTGCTTGAATGTTTTTCCTATCAGTACTTTAGCCCGCGCAGCCTCGTTAGTTGGAAGATTTTGGGAAAATGTCATCATTGTTAATGCGGATAACAAAATTATAAAATCTTTTATATATATATCATTATTGAATGTGTAATTCAATATTTGTACTTTTTGTTTGTTGAGGAATAGAATATGAATATACTGTTGGATATAAGATGTACCCATTACTTTGAGTAGCCTTAAGAGTTCCGTATAGATTTTTGGAGACCGTAAATGTGTGCCATCTGCCTCCTTGTACATATCCTAACATGTTATCTCCAAAATGGATTTTATATGTACTATTCTTATGATTGTAGACTGTAATAGAATATGTAGGATTTGCACTTCCTGTAGTAAGAACATTGACTAATTCAGATATTGATTCTGCAATATTTTCGGCAGACTCTTGTATTTGCTGTTGTTGTTCGATTCTTCGCAACTCTTCTTCTTTTTGCTGTTTTATTTGTTCTTCTCTTTCTGCCTGCTCCCTTTGAAGTCGCGCTTCTTTTTCTGCTTTAATACGAGCATCCTGTGCTTGCTCTTCAAAAGTTCCTTGAGCAAGATTTTGTGCTATCTCGTTTGCCATCTTTAAACAGCTATTCATATCAATCATTGGTCCACCAACATCGTAAGAGTTAACAACTTCTGCTGTCTCTACATTAATCAAACGTGCAGAAATATATTTCTCGCCTAATACATCAGAGATATCAGCTACGCAAACATATTCTACTCCAAATTGTTTTCCCAAGCGAGACAATTCATTGTCATCTACTGCACCCGACTGTTGATAATTCTGTTCCTTGCTTAATTGCGACAAGAAACTATTAGTTCGTTCAATAGCTATATATCGTCCGCTATTAGTAAAGCCAGCAACCAATTTGTCACCTAGTACTCTTCCAATGTCTTTTCCTGCATCATTTTTAACTACATATACCGCAACTTTCTTAGAATTGGATAGCGTCCCTTTCTCTAAATTAGCAAGCAAGTTATCTGAAACCGAATTAGCAGCACTAACAAGGTTTTCTAAAGATTGGATAGCACCACTACTACTGGCAGTGCGTTCAACTTGTGCACTTTCTACGTTAATCAAACGAGCAGAAAGATATTTTTCATTAAAAGCTTCTGTGACGGCAGCAACACAAACATACTGAACGCCGAATTGTTTTCCCAAGCGAGAGATTTCATCATCATCAACTGCGCCGGTACGTTGGTATTTTTGCTCCTTGCCAAGTTCGGATAGAAATGCAGCAGTACGTTCAACTGCAGAATACTCTTCGCTACGAGCAATCGCAGTAACCAATTTGTTACCGAGTACTTTGTTAATGCCTTCATCATCCCCCATAACATAAACAGCTACTTTCTTTTGCTGTGCGAATGCAGTTAAAGAGATGATTGATAGCAACAAAAAAACTATTTTTTTCATATTTGTAGATAATATTAATATTTGCACAATAAAAGCGTGCGTTTTCGTTCGCTTCATTTGATTGTTTGAGGTTCTGGACTACCTTAGTAATTCAAATTTACGCACGGAAAACTCACGCTGATACGTGAGCGTGCATAAACCGTACTTGAATTACTAGTTGATTTGTTGAAAGTGTCCAGTTTTCAAACAATCAAGTATTTGGCTTATTACGCTTTTTTTCAATATGTCTGCACAACGCTTTGCGCTTGTCGCCCATTTAACGTCTAAGACCTGACGGCCGGTTTTACGCTCCGGCGCAGCGAGAGGTTAACAGCCGAGCAAGTACTCGGGAGCGAAATCAGCACCGTTCTCCCACTCAATCGTATTATACGCGATGTGGAAGTTCTTAAAGAACGCCAAATCATGCAACGGCTCAAAGGCAGCACCCTTCAGTTTGTCGCTGAAATCGACCACCTTATCCACATTGTTGTTGAACCAGAGATGAATCTTGTGGTCGCCAACGTATTGTGCTTTTGTAATCTCCAGAAAATCCATAATCGTATTTATTTTAGTGGAACAATATGCTTTACCATGTCACCGTTTTGTGCACGATCCCAGTTCTCCAACAATTCGTCACGGTGCAAATCCAACCATTCTAGTACCATGCGCAAGGCACGCCCAGGCATTTCACCTTTCACAACACCGTCTTTGATGCTGACCATAATCTTGTAGTCGCCATACCATGCATGGAAATGGGCTGGAGCATGGTCTTGAAAGTTCATAAAAATAATGATTCCATAAAAAGTACTAATCTGTGGCATACTAGCGATAAATTTATTTTGCGCTGCAAAATTACTATAAATTTTTGAATTATGCAAATAAATTTGTGTTTTTCTTGCATATGTCAAAAAAAAGTAGTACCTTTGCGCCCGATTTTATTTTGCGGTATTGTGCGCATACGTGTACGGGTATATATGATAATGGCGTTCCTGCTCTCCGTTATAACGGTTAGTGGTGAGGGGTTAGTGGTTAGGGGAGATTCTCTAATGACGGATTCTATACCTAATGGAATACAGAGCACAGACCGCTTTGCTGACAGAATACAGACCGATTCAGTTGGGATGGATTCGGTTAGTGGTGAGGGGTTAGTGGTTAGGGGAGATTCTCTAATGTCGGATAGTTTAATGACGGACAGTACGTTCATGAAGCCAAAGGAGCCGAAGGTGAAAAACAGTAATTCGCTGAAGGCACCGGTGCATTATCAGGCGAAAGACTCGATGATCATGACGGGTAACGGTACCGCCTACCTGCACGGAAAGGGTGTGATGACCTATGAGTCGATGGAGCTGAACTCCGAATATATCCGCATGAACATTGACAGCAGTCAGATCTACGCCCGCGGCGTGTTTGACACGATCAATGAGGAATGGGTCGGACGACCGATCTTCAAAGACGGCAAGGATGAATACGAGACGAATGAGATCACATACAACATCCGCACACAGAAGGGTTATATTCGTCATGTCGTGAGTCAACAAGGCGAAGGCTATATCATCGCGGACAGGACAAAGAAACTGCCGGGAGACGAGATGACGATAGCGGGCGGTCAGTACACGACCTGTGATGACCATGAGCACCCGCATTTCTACCTGAAGATGACGAAAGCGAAAGTGAAACCGGGTGAGTATATCGCCGCCGGACCGTCGTATATGGTGGTAGGTGACGTCCCGTTACCGCTTGCCGTACCCTTCGGCTTCTTCCCCTTTACCAGCCAGTACTCGAGCGGTATCATCATGCCTTCGTTCGGCGACGACTACACCCGCGGTTTGTATCTCAATAACGGCGGTTATTACTTCGCTATATGCGACTATGTCGATTTGCAGTTGACGGGCGATATCTACACACGCGGTACGTGGGCGGTGCGGGCGCAGAGTAAGTACCTTTGGCGCTACCGCTTCTCGGGTAACGTCAATATCAGTTACCGCAACGACGTGACGAGTGAGAAAGGCATGCCGGACTATGCTACCAACAAGAACTTCCAAGTCCAATGGACCCACACGCAGGATCCTAAGTTCAATCCCTACTGCACCTTCTCGGCGAGTGTTAACTTCGCCACGAGCGGTTATAACCGCAGTAACATCAACAGTTATTACAACCCCGACCTGTACTCGGAGAACACGAAGAGTAGTAGTATCAGTTACACGCAGCGTTTTCCGGAGAGTCCGTGGAGCCTGAGCATGAGTGCTAACTTGACGCAGCGCACGAAAGACTCAACGCTGTCGCTCACGGCTCCGGAGTTGGCGATCACTATGAGTAGCGTCTATCCGTTCAAGCAGTTGCGGCAGGCGGTACTCAAGAAAAAAGGCAAAACGGCAGGCAAGGAGCAGTTCTACGAGAAGATCAAAGTGAGCTACACGATGAACGGCAAGATAGGCGTAGGAAGCATCAAAGAGAACCAGTTTCTGAAATCAGATTTCTTACGCGACTGGCAAACGGGTATTCGGCATAACATGCCGGTGAACGCCAGTTTCACGGTACTCAAATACCTCAATATCACCCCGCAAGTGCGCATGACCGACCGTATGTATTTCTCGCGTATCGACCAGCGCTGGGACGAAGAGGCGCAGGCGTTGGCGCGCGACACCACGACCGGGTTCTATAACATCTTCGATTTCGACGTCGGCATGAGTATGCAGACGAAATTATACGGATTCTTTACCCCGCTCAAAAAACTGTTCCCCAACAGTAAGGTGGAGAAATTCCGTCATGTAATGACGCCTACCGTCAGTATAACCTACCACCCCGACTTCGAGAAGAGTTTCTGGGGCTACTACGGCAGTTATGAGCAACCGATGTACGACGGAACGGACAGCATCACGGGACGGCAGATACAGAAAGTTGACTCGCTGGGCAACCCGATGTACCAGCATGTATCGTACTCGCGTTTCCAAAACGGTATCTACGGCAATGCACCCAAAGGGACGTCTGCTACGCTCAATTTCGGCCTGGCTAATAACCTCGAGATGAAAGTGGTCAACAAAGCCGACACAACGGGCAAGCAACCCTACCGCGTGGTGAGCCTGATTGATAACTTCGAGGTGACGGGCGGGTATAACTTCGCTGCCGACTCAATGAACTGGAGTAACTTCAATGTGAACCTGCGTTTGAAGTTCCCAAAGCTCAATAACTACAGCCTCAACCTCAACACCCAACTGGATCCGTACATGTACGAGCTGGATTGGTCGGGTCATCCGGTGCGCACCAACAAACAGTACTGGAACAACGGTCGTTTCCCGCACTGGAACGGTCTAAGGTGGAGCTTCAACTACACGATATCCGACCAGACCATCAAAAAATGGAAAGAGAAGATCAACGCCCGTAGGGAAGGACGTGCCGAACGCAAGGTGACGGACGATGAGGCGAACGGTGAAGGGGAAGAGATGTCTTCTATCGAGAAGAACGAAGACGGAACGGATAAGAATGCCAAGCAGGAAAAGAAGAAAAAAGACGATGAGGTGGACGACGGCTATATCAAAACCGAGTTCCCATGGAGCGTGTCGCTCAGTTACTCGCTGGCTTACGGTAACGGCCCGGAGTTCGACTACGAGAAGATGTATTACAAGATGATCTTCACGCAGTCGCTCAGCCTGAACGGTAACATAGGTCTGGGCAAAGGATGGAAAGTGAGTGCGTCCATGACCTATAACTTCGAATACAAGAAAGTGACGGCATGTAACATCAATATCAGTCGCGACCTGCACTGCTGGAACATGACCGCCAGCATCAACCCTATCGGACCATTCAAGAGTTACACCTTCCATATAGGCGTCAATGCGTCTATATTGAGTGACCTCAAATACGATAAAAACAGTAATGAATCAACAAATAGCAGAATATCATGGTGGTAGAAAATCAAAAAGTAGTAAGTGCGACGTACGAGTTGTATATCGCAGGTGAAAACGGAAAAGAAGAGTTAATGGAGCAGGCTACCGAAGCTACTCCGCTGACGTGGTGTCAGGGCGAAGGGATGATGCTTCCTGCGTTCGAGGCACAAATGGCAGGCAAAAACGAAGGAGACTCGTTCGACTTCGTGCTGAAGGCTACCGATGCCTACGGCGAGTACTTACCTGAAGGCCTGATGGACCTGCCAAAGAAAATGTTCTTCAACGGCGACGGCGAGTTCGACGAGGAGCGCGTGTATGTAGGCGCTATCGTACCGATGAACACCGTCGATGGCCAGATCGTCAAAGCGCAGGTATGCGAGATCACCGATGAGCAGGTGACGATCGACCTCAACCATCCTTACGCCGGCGAGGACCTGCATTTCAAAGGCAAGATCCTTGCTATCCGTGACGTGACGGAAGGCGAACTCAAAGCAATTCGAAACCCACGCGGATGCGGTAAGTGTCACGGCAAATGCGATGATTGTGACAGCGGTTGCGGCGGGTGTAATTGATAGTTGATAATTGATAATTGATAATTAAAAAATTATATATCTATGGCGAATATTGTGGCTATAGTGGGTCGTCCCAACGTCGGGAAATCGACCCTGTTTAACCGCTTGACGGGTACCCGTCGAGCGATAGTGATGAACACTGCAGGTACGACGCGTGACCGTCAGTACGGCAAAGCCGAATGGTGCGGACGCGAGTTCTCGGTGATCGACACCGGAGGATGGGTCGTGAATAGCGACGACACCTTCGAGTCTGAGATCAACCGGCAAGTGGACCTTGCTATCCGTGAGGCAGATGTCGTACTGCTCGTGGTCGATGTGAACCAAGGCGTGACCGAGTTCGATACCGAAGTAGCACACCTGCTCCGGCAAGCGAAGAAACCGACGATATTGGCGGTCAACAAGGTCGATACCTTCGAGAACCAATACGGTGCAGCTGAGTTCTACAAACTCGGCTTGGGCGAACCTTTCATTGTGTCCGCGGAGAACGGTTTAGGTACAGGTGACCTGCTGGACGAAGTGGTGGGTCGTTTCCGCAAGGAAGACAACAGCGACGAGGAACTGGATGACCTGCCGCGTTTTGCGATAGTAGGTCGACCGAATGCCGGCAAGTCCTCTATCCTCAATGCGTTCATCGGCGAGGAGCGCACGATCGTGACGGACATCCCGGGCACCACACGCGACAGCATTTACACGCGCTATAACAAGTTCGGTAAGGACTTCTACCTTGTCGATACCGCCGGCATCCGCAAGAAAGCAAAAGTGACGGAAGACCAGGAGTACTACTCCGTGGTGCGGTCGATTCGTGCGATCGAGAATAGCGACGTCTGTATCCTCATGATCGACGCGACACGCGGCATTGAGGCGCAGGACCTTAACATCTACTCGCTCATCCAGAAGAACAAAAAAGGTCTCGTGGTCTGCATCAACAAGTGGGATTTGATAGAGAGCAAGACGAATGCAGATATTAAAGCGTACGAAGCGGCGATTCGCGAACGCATTGCGCCTTTTACGGATTTCCCGATCATCTTCACCAGTGCCCTCACCAAGCAACGTATCTTCAAGGTGGTGGAGACGGCGATTCATGTATATGAGAACAAATACAAGAAAGTGCCGACCGCGCAACTGAATGAAAAGTTCCTGCCGCTCATCGAGAACTATCCGCCCCCTGCATGGAAAGGTAAGTACATCAAGATCAAGTACTGCACGCAGCTGCCGAACACGCAGATACCGACTTTCGTGTTCTTTGCGAATCTGCCCCAGTACGTGAAAGAACCCTACCGCCGCTTCCTGGAGAACAAGTTACGCGAGTGGTGGGACTTCACCGGTACTCCCGTACAATTATTTATCAGGGCTAAATAACGGTTAACGGTTAGCGGTTAGTGGTTAGTGGTATTATTTTTAAGAAAAAGTTATACTTTTTGCTTAAACGCTTGCATAATTGAAAAATTTTTTGTACCTTTGCACGCTTTTTGTAGCGTAAATGAAAATTATCGGCTTTATATATCACGATGGAGGCACGGAAATGGTGCTCAAAGGCGACAGTTGTCTGCTGAACGGACGCAAGCCGTTCTTCATGCCGGACTGGACCAATGAGATAGGCGTTACTCCTTGTATCATCCTCCGCGTGAGCCGTTTGGGCAAAGAGATAGCACTTGAGTTTGCTGACCGTTACTACGATGCGGTGGCGCCCGGAGAAGATTTCATTGCGCTGGATAAGGCACGCGAGTTGGCTGCAGCCGGTAAGCCTTGGACTCCGGCACTCGCCTTTGACTATTCGCTGGCGATCGGTGAATGGATAGATAAGGATGAAGGCTTAACAGTGAACGGTGACCGTATGGACGGCGTTTGGCTGTTATCGCCGAACGAAGCCATTGAGCAGGCGAGCAAGGTGATGACCATCCGTCAAGGAGACCTTATTTATATCCAAGCCATGCAAGCGCCGCAACCGGTACAAAAAGAAGATATCATCACCGTGGAGGTGAACGGAGAAGAGAAATTATATTGCAAGATTAAATGAGAAAGATTCTATCCATACTGTTACTGATGGCATTGAGCCTGCCGATGATGGCGGGTATCCACTCGTACACCGACCGCTCCGTGTTGGCGGACGGTTCGTGGGTGAAGATTCGTGTGAGCGAAACGGGTGTATGTCGCATGAGTTTCAGCGAGATAGAGAGCGCCGGTCTGAACCCGCAACAGTTGCGTGTGTTCGGTTATGGCGGAGGACAGTTGGAGCAGAACTTCCAAAAAACCAAGATAGACGACCTGCCGCAAGTGCCCGTTTATGTGGGTTCGGACTATGTCCTGTTCTGGGTACAGGGCCCTATCAGTTGGACTTATAACGGCACGCGTTTCGCCCACACGCGTAATACCTATTCGAACTACGGTTATTACCTGCTGAGCGATAATGTAGGTTCACTGTTAGAAGCCCCTCTGAGCGAGGCTGTCGAAGGAGAACCGACCGACCTCACGTCGTATATCAACTATCAGGTACATGACGTCGATTCGATCAACCTCATTGACCGCACGGGTGTCTCGGGTGGCGGACGTACGTTCTATGGCGAGCAGTTCCGTGCTAACCAAACCCGTTCGTTCACGTTCAACACTCCGAATGCGTTGGCTGGCGAACCGAACAACATACGTATCGAACTGGCTACCTACTCTACCGGTACTTCTGTTTTTGCATCAAGCGTCAACGGCGAGGCTGCCGAGAGCGTTACTATTCGTCCTTATTCCGATTTCTATACTTTCGGATGTACGGGCACTATCAATTCAAAGCGCAATGCGGTAGCGGACAAGCAGCAGATTAAACTGACGCTGCAGAACAGTGTTGCCAGCTCGCTCGGATGGCTCAATTATATTGAGATCAGTACGCCGACAGCGCTGACGATGGTGGGCAACCAAATGCCTGTCCGCACCAATGTCAATTATACCTCTCCTACTCCGGTACGTTTCCACTTGAGCGGAGCGACGGAGAACATGCTGGTTTGGGACGTCACTTATCTTGATGCCATCCGTCGTATGCCGACGAGCTTCGAGAACGGCGAACTTGTATGGACCGGCACGCAGAAAGACGAAGTTCATGAGTATATAGCCTTCAACCCTTCGGGCTCCAAATGGGTCAAAGCCGAAGTAATGGGAGCAGTCAAGAACCAGAACCTGCATGCTTTGAGCAATATCGACTATGTCATCATCTGTCCTGAAGGATACGAAGAGGTGGCGCAAGACTTGGCCAAGGAGCATGAAGCGAAAGAGGCGATCACCTGGGCTGTGGTCACCGACCAACAGGTGTATAACGAGTTCTCTTCCGGAACACCGGACGCTACCGCCTACCGCTGGCTGATGAAGATGTTGTATGACCGTGCAGACGGAAACGGTATTCAGGCTCCACGCTGGCTCTTGCTCATGGGGCATGGTTCGTTCGATAACAGAAACCTCTTGGGCACCACCTCCGGAACGAAGTTACTGCTTACCTATCAGGCAAAGAACTCCGAGAACGAAGTGAACGCCTACTGCACCGATGACTATTTCGGTTTCCTAGATGACAACGAAGGCGAGACCGATACGCAAGGACGCATGGATATAGGTGTGGGTCGTCTGCCGGTGGAGAGTGTCGATGAAGCCCGCGCAACGGTGGATAAGATCATTCGCTATATACGCAACGAGCAAACAGGCAAATGGAAACAACAACTGGTGTTCCTCGCTGACGATGGTGAGCACAGTACGCATACGGAGACAGCAGAAGGAAGCTCTGAACTGGTGCGGATCAAGAACCCCGATTTCGTGGTGAATAAGATCTATCTTGATGCCTATCCTCAAGAGGTGAACGCCAGCGGTGAGAGTTATCCTTTGGCGAAGAACCGACTGATTAACCTGCTCAAGAACGGAGCCCTCTTCTTCGGTTACTCCGGTCACGGAGGTTATAACGCGATCACCAATGAGGGAGTCTTGAACCTCAAGGACATAGAGAATATGTCGAATAAGAACCAGGCATTCTGGCTCTTCGCTACCTGTAACTTCGCGCAATGCGATGCCGGCAAACGGTGCTCTGCCGAAGCGGCGGTGCTCAACCCCAAGGGTGCAGCGATCGGTATTCTGTCTGCCACCCGCACCGTGTATGCCACGCCGAACACCGAACTGTACCGTGCTGTGACCGATACACTCTTCGGGCACAAGGATGTGTTCAGTTATAACACCACACTCGGTGAGGCTGTCTCGATAGGCAAGAACCGTCTGGGTTCGGACATGAACAAGATGGCGTATATCTTGTTGGGCGACCCGGCTCTGCGACTGAATTTCCCGACCGACTACCACGTAGAGACCACCACAAAGATGGACACGCTCAATGCGCTGGCCGTACAGCACGTCGAAGGACGTATTGTCGATGAGGACTACAAGACCGTCGAAGATTTCAACGGCGAGGTGGATATAACAATTTACGACAAACTGCAGGTCATCAAGGTGCGGGATAACGACGAGAAAGGGGATGAGGTCAAAGAGATGAGCTATAACGACTACCCCAATACGATCTTTACCGGCTCGGCAGTAGTGACCGAAGGACTGTTCAACTACTCCTTCATGGTACCCAAAGACATCCGTTATAACTATGGCAACGGACGCATCGTCTATTATGCGCAGACAACGGATGAGGGTGCAAAAGCCGAAGCGGTAGGTCATTTCGAAGACTTCATCGTGGGCGGCAGCAACAAGAACCTGATAGCCGACACCGTCGGACCGCAGATGATCATTTATCTGAATACGCGTTCCTTCAAGGACGGTGACGTCACGTACGCTACCCCGCGTTTCTATGCCGAACTGTATGACGAGAACGGCATCAACACGGCAGGCGCAGGTATCGGTCACGACCTGATGCTCATGATCGACAATGACCCCAAACAAATCTATACGCTCAACGAGTATTTCATGGCCACGAACGGCAGCTATCAGGCAGGCATGGTGAACTACCTGATGGAAGCATTGCCGGACGGTCCGCATACGTTGACCTTCCGCGCATGGGATCTGCTCAACAACAGTACCACGCAGACCATCAGTTTTGTGGTGGACAAAGATCTTGACCCGTCTATCGTGGATATCGATCCCTATCCTAACCCTGCCGACGAAGAGAGTATCGTCAACATACAAGTGGATTACGACCAGAAAGATGCATTACTCTCCACGGAAGTCTATCTCTATAACATGAGCGGACAGATGGTTTATAGTCATCAACAAGATAACCCCGACCGTGTGGCAATCGACTTATCGACACTCGGTATCCATGCTGGAATATATATTTATACAGTCAAAATAAAAACCGCCTCCAGTCGTTATAGTACGGCTTCGGGCAAACTAATCGTCACCAAATAGCCTATGAAACATATCGCTGATTAAAGTTGAAAGTTTAGAGTTTAAAGTTTAGAGACTAATAAAAACAACAATAAAACAAATGAAAAAAATTCTTATTTCTCTTACGGCTTTGGTATGCGCCGGCATGTTAGGCGCTCAAGAGCGTACACCAAACCCCGTTATCACGGCAATGCCGTCTCTCTCTATCGCACCGGATGCGCGTGCAGCAGGTATGGCAGATGTCGGAGTGGCTACAGAAGCGGATTTCAACTCGCAGTACTGGAACCCCGCCAAGTATGCTTATATGTACTCAAAAGGCGGTATCACAGCCAACTACACCCCGTGGTTGCGTAAGTTGGTAGGTGACATCGACCTCGCTTACCTCGCAGGATTCTATAACTTCGGTGAACTCGCCGGAGGTATCGGTGCCAGCTTCACCTATTTCTCGATGGGTGATGTGTCACTGACCGACATGAGTGGAACGGTGCTGCAGGACGTTCGTCCGAATGAATGGGCGCTCGACCTTAGTTATTTCCGTAAACTGCATGAGTACGTATCGATGAGTGTAGCTGTTCGCTTCCTCTATTCGGACCTCAACAACGGCTATAACAGCTCTCAGACAGGCGGTACCGAGATGCACCCGGCATGGACAATGGCCGCAGACATCGGTCTGTACTATCGCCAGCCGCTGGAGTTACCGATGGGAACGAGTCACCTCGCTGTCGGCTTTACGCTCAAGAACCTCGGTGGTAAGATGACCTATGCGGACGACGGTAGCAGTAACTTCATCCCGACCAGCGGAAACCTCGGTGTGAGCTATGAGCTGCCGTGCGATAAGTATAACTTCCTTACCTTCAACCTCGAAACGAATAAACTGCTCGTACCGACCCGTAAGTCGCGTTTCACCGAAGGCTTCGACAAGAATAACGAAGAGACTTGGCAGATGAACCAGACAGCGTACTCAGAGTTGAACCCCGCTAAGGGTTGGTTCCAGTCGCTCAGCGACGCTCCGCTCGGTTCCAAAGAGGAGTTCGAAGAGGTTCGTTGGGGCGCAGGCATTGAGTACAGCTACAACAAGCAATTCTTCGCCCGCATGGGTTACAGTTACGAGAACTACTACAAAGGCAATCGTAACGTGCTCACCTTCGGTGCCGGTTTCCACCTCTCGATCGTAACGCTGGATGTATCCTACTGCGTCGGTCTTGCAGCCTCTAACCCGCTCGACCAGACCATGCGTTTCACGCTGGGCTTCGACCTCGCAGGTATCAAGGATCTTGTTAACAACAAGAAGTAAGTGAGAATAGGTTTCGGATATGACGTGCATCAATTCTCCCCTGACCGCAAGTTGTGGTTAGGGGGGATTGAGGTGCCATATGACAAAGGTCTGTTGGGGCATTCGGATGCGGATGTCGTCATCCATGCGCTATGCGACGCGCTGCTCGGTGCTGCAGCCATGCGCGACATAGGCTACCATTTTCCGGACACCAAAGGCAATGAGTTTGAAGGCATCGACTCGAAGATCCTGCTCCGCCGCGTGATGGCTATGCTGCGGGAAGCGGGCTATGAACTCGGAAACTGCGACATCACTATCTGCGCGCAGCAACCGAAACTGAATCCGCATATAGATGCTATGCAGGCATGTTTGGCTGATGTGATGGGCGTAGCGCTTAACCAAGTCAGTATCAAAGCCACCACCACTGAGCATCTCGGATTCGTCGGACGCGAAGAAGGCATAGCAGCCTACGCCGTCGCACTAATCACCAATCAGCAATAACCAATCACCTATCACCAATGCTCCCTTTTCTTCTTGAAATAGGACTGACGCTCATTGCCGATTTGTTTCCCTTAGGCGGTATGCCGGCTGTCGTGGAGCATGACGGCTCGTATGAGAAAATAGCGTTGACGGACAGCACAACAATCGAGTTGTATCAAGCCGACACTATCACGGTGGTCTTCACCGCTTGTGCGCCGCAATGTTCTTCACGCGCGCGTATATATAATAAGGAGTGGGTGCTGCTCGGCGATATACCGGCTCCTATCACTTCTATCTTTCCCTTGGCGACGATGGACCCCAAGACCGGTCGCATCGAATGGACCGATAACGATACCTGGGAATACTGATGACTCTTCCGATTTATTTGGTTGGATATATGGGTGCGGGCAAGACCACCGCAGGACGTTTGTTGGCAGAGAAACTCGGCTGGCGCTTTGTGGATTTGGACGAAGCCTTCGCACAGATACACGGCTATTCGACCGCCGAATATATCCGCACGTTCGGTATCGAGGATTTCCGCAAGAAAGAGAAATATGTGCTTGAAGATCTAGCGGATCAGATCCCGTATGAGAAAGTGATCTACGCTACCGGCGGCGGCTATCCGTGTTGGGAGGATAATATGGACTGCTTGCGGGAGTTAGGTACCAGTTTTTATATCCGTTGGGCGCCGGAGCATTTAGCCAAACGGTTGAGTCTGACCGATCTGAGTGAGCGTCCAGTCTTGCAAGGACGCACAGAAAAGGAGTTACTTGATTTCATAACTCCTCAATTACAAGCGCGGGAACCCTTCTACTGCCGCGCTAATCATATTCTTGATGTTGATATCTGCGATGAAGACTCAGACGAGCGCATCGCCGAAGAATTAGCGGTTTTTATACGCGAGCGCGTATAACTTGATCTGCTTGAGCATGGCTGCGATGCCGTTACTGCGCGTCGGGCTTAAATGTTCACGCAAACCAATGCGATCGATGAAATAGAGATCCGCTTCGATGATGTCTTGCGGTGTCTGGCCGCTCAACACTTGCAGCAGTAAGGCAACTATTCCCTTCACCAAGATCGCATCCGAGTCTCCAGTGAAGAACAACTTCCCCTCCTCTACCCTACACGTAAACCATACCGTCGACTGGCATCCGTCGATCAGGTTTTGGTCGTTCTTATCCGCTTCGGGCATCGGTTTCAGTTGCTTGCCATAGTCGATAATCAACTGATAGCGCTCAAGCCAATCATCGAAGAGTTCAAACTCCTCAATGATCTCTTCCTGTATATCATGAATGGATTTCGCCATTTTCAAAGAGCCATTTCTTACCCGGATATTTCTCTGGCCATTGAAGATTATGGGTGGACATTAGCACGGTGATGCCGGCTTGCGAAATAGCATAGAGCAAGTCCATGATCTCCTTGCCTGTCTCGGCATCGAGGTTACCTGTAGGCTCATCTGCCAAAATCATCTCGGGTGAGTTGAGCAGTGCACGAGCAATAACCACACGCTGTTGCTCTCCTCCGGACAATTCATAGGGCTTCTTATAGGCCTTGGTCTCCATGCCTACCTGCTCCAGCACTTCGCGCACATGCGTCTGCATCAGTTTTTTGTCTTTCCATCCGGTGGCACGTAGCACGAACAGCAGGTTCTCTTCTACCGAGCGGTCGGTAAGCAGTTTATAGTCTTGGAAGATAATGCCGAGTCGGCGACGGAGGTACGGCAGTTTACGGCGACGGATCTGCATCATGTCGTAGCCCAGCACCGTAGCCTCACCTACGGCAATAGGCAGGGCACCGTAAATCGTCTTCATGAACGACGACTTACCGCTGCCCACCTTGCCTAACAGATAGATCATCTCGCCGCCTTCCACCGCTACATTCACATCATGCAGCACAATCTGGTCAGCTTGATGGATCTCTACGTTCTTATATACAATCAGTTCAGCCATTAATCTTCCGCATCCATCTTGGCTTGGATCTCCTCCAGTTGCTTCTTGAGGTCATTGATCTTCTTCTGCATGCTCTCCACCAGTTTATTGGCGGTCTTGGATTTAGCAGTGAAGAAGAGGATATTGTTCTCTGCGGTCTGGATCTCTTGTTTCAAGCGCTCATGCATACGACGGAGGTTATCACCGCCTCTTGCTGCGGCAAAGGCCTTACGTTGCTCTTCGCGCTCTTTAGCCCGTTCCTCGCGTGCTTTCTGACGCTCGAGATACTCTTTATGACGCTGCTCACGCTCTTTACGACGCTCACGGAGCTCGATGAAGAACTCTTTCTTGGTAGCAAAGAAGCGGTTGCACTCAGCGCGATACTCATCGTAGATGGGTTGGTTGAATTTCTTGGGTGCAAAACCGATAGCGCGCCATGCGTTCTGCAGTTCCTGCACCTTTCCCGACAACTCTTCCCATTGTTTGGCGGTCATGGGCTCACCATTGACGATAGGCTCGTTAATGGCTTTCAGTTGCTCGATGATTGCACGCTTGGCTTCGAGGTTCTCTTGCTCTTTGGCATGCAGTTCATCGAAATACGCCTGATGTTTCTTATTGATAACAGTAGAAGCAGCTTTGAAGCGGTTCCATAAGTCCTCGCGTAACTCGCGTGCTACGGGACCTATCTCTGCCCACTCGTCGTGGAGCTGCTGCAACGCACGGGAAGCCTCTACGATACTCTCGTTGTTCTGCAGACGCTCAGCAGCCTCGCAAAGCAAAGTCTTGAGTTCAAGGTTCTTCTTGAAGTCCAAGTCGCGCAGCTCGATATTGATCTTCACCAGGTCGTAGAACTGCTCCTGGTACTGCTGGTAGGCCTTGCGTACCTCCTGCATCTTATCTGCAGCAACCTGACCGATCTTCTTCCATTCGGCTTGCAGGTCACGCATCTTCTGCAGGTTAGCCATGACGCCGTCTGCGCTACCGCTCTCAACCATTTCTTTCATCTGGTCGAGGATTGCTTGTTTGCGGCTAAGATTCTCTGCCTGCTCTTTAGCCTGCGCAGCAGCACTCTCCGCGCGCTTGGCTTTGTATTGGGCCAACAACTCTTTGAAAGCCTCTTCCTCAGCCGCATGCGCCGCTTCGTCCTCTATCTCTTCGTTCGCACTATAGAAACGGGTTTTCAGATGATCCACCTGTTCCTTGATGTCCGCACTGTCCTGCTCAAGCAACTGCTTGAGTTCATCAATGATCTCTTGTCTCATACTTAATTAGAATTCTACTTTAGGAGCATGTTTAGCCTCTTCATCTGCCTCGAAGTACGGTTTCTTCTCGAAGCCGAAGATTGATGCTACTATATTACCCGGGAAACGACGGATTAAGGTGTTGTAATTCCGTGCGTCCTCGTTGAACTGCTGACGAGCGATCGTACAACGGTTCTCCGTGCCTTCCAGTTGTGACTGGAGGCTGAGGAAGTTCTCGTTGGCTTTGAGTTCAGGATAACTCTCTGCAACAGCCATCAATCGACCGAGAGCCTGGCTCAACTCGCCCTGTGCTTGTTGATAAGCCGCTAACTGCTCAGGCGTAGCGTTCGCAGGGTCGATAGTGATCTGCGTTGCTTTCGCGCGCGCTTCCATTACACCTTCCAATGTTGCCTCCTCATGCTTAGCGTAGCCTTTAACGGTTGCCACCAAGTTAGGCACCAGGTCTGCACGACGCTGATATTGGTTCTCTACTTGCGACCAAGAAGCCTCTACTACCTCTTCTTGCTCTACCATTCTGTTGTAGGTGTTCATTACCCAAAGAACTGCAATACCCAGTACTGCCAGGACCAAAATCCATCCAAATGCTTTTTTCATAAATATAAAATTAAAATTTCAAATATCAAATATCATATTTCAAATATGCGCAGCATCACCATTTTCCTCCTGCGCCGCCACCGGAAGTGGAACCGCCGCCCCATGAACCGCCTGAACTGCCGGACGAGTATGAACTGCCGCTCCAGGATGAACTGCTGCTTGAACTGCTTGAGGAGACGGTTAGTTTGGGCGTCGTATAAGGCACAGACCATTCATGGCCGCATTTAGGACACTTATAATGGTAGATACCGCTACCGCCATGCTTGTAGTTGGCGTTCTGTTTTACTTCGTTTTTGGCTAGCTTCGTTCGCTTGCCGCACTTGGGACATTTCTTGCGCAGCAGCCATTTCTCGCGGATGCCGAGGAAGATAAGGAATGCCACAACGAATGTGAGGATCCATCCTTCGAGATCCCACCCGTCCTCATCGTCATCATCATCATCGTCAGCCGCCATCTGGGCGTACTTGCCGCGGTTGGTCACCGATTTCATGTTTTTCAACTCCTCCGGTGCCTCACCGTCTGTACAGATCTCATAGATCCGCATTGCTCCGAGGCATAGACCGCCACCGTAGTCACCGGCACGGAAAACAGGGACAAGACTGCGGAAGATCTCCGAGCAAAGCGCATCGGTCAGTACTCCTTCGATACCCGTGCCTGTCATGATACGAAAATCATGGCTGTCAAGCACGAAGATCATCAGCACACCGGTGTTCTTGTTCTTACCGCCGATACCCCAGCGCTGGAAGAGCTCGTACGAGAAATCGAAACAATCCGCATCGCCGATCGAACCCAACGCTACCACGCATAACTCCACTTGTGTCTCTTTCTCCAAACGTTGCGCGCAAGTGTTAAGAAACACGACATCGCTGTCCGCAATAATGGCATCGGGATTAGACACGTAAAACTCTTGTCCGTCCTTCTTCGGATCAGGCACCGTAGCCGGCGTATAGTCGATACCATACACCCAACAGCCTACTGATAAGAGGACCAATAGAACCGATTTACGAAGCATTTTTTGCATAGTATTATCAATTACGGGCGCAAAGGTACAAAAAATTTTTGAATTGTGCAAATAATTCGTAATTTTTCTTTGGGGCAATTATATTTTTTTTCATTTTCTCTTGCGTATATCAAAAAAAAGTTGTAATTTTGCAGCGGATTTTGAAAAACATTAAAAATTAGATATATTATGCGTACAACATTTAATCGCCTTCGCGCAGTCAAAGACAGCCTTCCCCATGGTAGTATGGATGCAATTGCAGCCGAACTGAATCTCACCGGAGATGAGGTAAGAGCATATTTCAATGGAGAAGGCACAGCGGACTACCATATGGAGCCGGGTTTTGACGGCGGTATCGTGGAGTTCAGTAATACGCGTATTCTGGAAGTAGCTCTCCGCCGTGCGTGGGAAGCACAGAATGCGCTTTGAGGAAGTTTGAAGGTTTGAGGGTTTGAAGGTTTGAAACTAACAACCTCAAACAATATCAAACGATGTCAAACAACATCAAACAACTCAAAAAGGTACTTGCTCTGACGCTTTGCGTTGGGGCGTTACCTTTTGTAAATAACGCGCGCATATATGCGGGCGACAAGGTGGGTCTGACCTACGGCGTTTCGCAGACGGTGCAGGCGGCGTATATATGGCGCGGTTATTATGCCGGAGGTCCAAACACGCAGATAGATGCGAACATAGGCTACGGCGGAGCGTATGTCGATATGTGGTGGAGCTTGGGCGCGACGGATATTCATTGCAGGGCGTTTCAACCGGAGGTGGATATCACGGTAGGTTTCAAGCGCTGGGGACTGAATATCTTCGCACTCTATATCCATAACTTCAACTGCGGGTTCTTCGATTTCCGCAATTATGCCGACAAGGGAAACCGTTTGGAGCTGGACGTCAAGTACACAATCAGCGACAAGATCCCGCTCACATTTACCTGGGCGACGCGCGTCAGTGCGGCTGACGGTTACATCAACAAAGACGGCAAGTTGGTGATGGCGTATTCGAGTTATGCGGAGATCAGTTATCTGCAGCAACTGCAAGGCGGGTTCAGTATGTACTATGCGTTCGGTATCACGCCTTTCAGGAGTTGTTACACCAACTACGAGAAGGACTTTGCGCTGCAGAACATCGAGGTTCGTCTGCGCAAGGACTGGGATATCCACGAACGGGTCGGACTGATGGCTTTCGGACAGATAGCAGTAAACCCTTGTTCGCACCTCAATTTGATTAATCTAAACACAGGAATAGGTTTTTATTTGAAATGAAAAAGGTATTAGTTTTAGTGGTTGCCATGATGGCAACAATGCTGTCTGCGAAAGCAGAAGTTGAGTTCGCGTACGAAGCAGGTGCGGAACTCGTGAGCGCCTATCTCTGGCGCGGTCAGTACAACGGTGGTTTGTCGCTTCAACCCGAAGGATTAGTGGGCTTTGACGCATTGGACGGAGCTATTGAGTTCCGCGCAGGCGTATGGGCTAACCTCGGTGCCAGTGACTGGAAATTCAAGACGAACGGCATTGCACTGGAGGATTACAACCCCAACACGCATTTCATGCCGGAGGTGGATTTCATCGCTTCGGTGAGTGCGTACGGTGCAAGCGTCGGTTACAACGCGTATTACTACTGCGATGACGGTAGCAGTCACACTTCGGAGTTGTGGGCCGGTTATAACTTCGGTCATTTGTTCGGAGAATATGCCGGAGCATATATCAACTGGTACACAACCATCGGAGGCGGTGGTGACCAAATCATTGACACCGACATCCGCAGTAATGTGCAGGGTGATTTCTTTAAGCAGGCGTTCAGCTCGTATCTTGAGTTAGGCTACGACTATACGTTTGAGGATTTTGGTCTGAAATTGGGCTTCAATATGGGTATGAGTCCGTGGGCAAGCCCTATCTACGGCAATGAGAAATTTGCTGTGGTTAACCTTTCCCTCAATATCCACAAAGAATGGGAAATCGGTCCGTGTACGCTGGATCTTTTTGCTGTCGGTAGTCTGAACCCGGATGGTCTGGACAAGGATAATGTGTATATCAACGAAGCAGGTGACGACAAGCTCTATAATCAGAAGTTGAACGGTTGTATCGGTCTCGGTGTCTGGTTCTAAGAAATATATTACCCTGATAGTTATCGGACTAATCGTGGCTGTGCTGGTTGCAGCATGGGCACAGGCGGAGGACGAGATGAAATATCACCGTAACGAAGGAACGGTGTTCGGTACCTATTACAATATCCGTTACAAAGCCGACGAGGACCTATTGGACAGTATCCAAGCGGCTCTTTCGGCATTCGACAACAGTTTGAGTATGTTCAATCCGTCTTCGACGCTCAGCGCTATCAATGCCAATCGCAACACCACAACCGATGCGGCTTTCGAGGCAATGTTCGCCGAAGCGGCACGGGTGTATACGTTGAGCGGCGGGGCGTTTGATGTTACGGTGGCTCCTTTCGTAAACTACTGGGGCTTCGGTAGAGTACAGAAGACAGACCGCTCCCAGGATGACCTCAGAGTACAGACCGATATAGAAGCCATGCGGGCGTTTGTGGGATTCGACAAAGTGCAACTGATAGACCACAAAGTGGTCAAACAGGACCCGCGGGTGCAGATAGATGGCGGTGCTGTAGCCAAAGGGCAGGCATGCGACATGATCGCTGCAATGTTACGCCGGCAGGGGTGCAAGAACTACTTGGTGGAAATCGGCGGAGAAGTAGTGGCACACGGCATCAATGACAAGGGTAGTCCGTGGCATGTAGGCATCACCAAGCCGAGCCTCAATAACGAAGGCGCAGAAGATGAGTTACAGGAGATACTCGATGTGACTGACATCTGCATGGCGACAAGCGGTAACTACCGCAATTACTACTACGCAGACGGTGAACGGAGGAGTCACACGATCGACCCGCGTACCGGCTATCTGGTGCAGCACTCGCTGCTCAGTGCTACGGTGGTCAGCACCAGTTGTATGCGTGCCGATGCTCTCGCTACAGCCTGCATGGTGATGGGCGCCAATGAGGCACTGCAGATGGTCGAATCAACGGATGATGCAGCATGTTACCTCATCGTAGCGGTTAAGAACCGTTTGGCGGTCATGCGCTCCGCAAATTGGGACGAAATGATGGCTCAGCAGACAAAAAATAGCAAAAAATAACGATTTTTCTTGCATATTTGAATAATTTGTTGTAATTTTGCAGGCTAATTTGGAATAATGCGCAAAAAAATATACGTCATACTATTGTTTATGCTGGTGCTTTTCACGGGTTGTGGAGAGTATCAGAAACTGTTGAAATCGCGTGATCCGGAGGAGAAATACCAGGCGGCATTGCAGTATTTCAATGAGAAGCAGTATGTAAAAGCGCAGACACTGCTGGATGACGTAGCCGCTTACTACAAAGGTACGGAGCGTTCGGAAGACGTATTGGCATACCTTGCTCGCAGTTATATGGGTCAGAAAGCGTACGAGTCGGCTACCGACTACTATCAGGCGTATATACGTAATTACCCAAAGGGTAAATATGCTGCCGAAGCGTATTTCCAAGTGGGGCATTGCCAGTATCTGGACTCACCGGATCCGCGACTGGATCAGGAAATCACCGTCAAAGCGATCGAGGCACTGACGCTGTTTGTGGAACTCTACCCCGAGAGCCCGTATGCCGAGCAGGCGTACAACGAGATAGATGAGTTGAATAATAAATTAGCGCTGAAAGAGTTGAAGAGTGCGCAGTTATATTACAACCTCGGCACGTATTTGGGCAATAACTACGAGAGTTGTGAAATCGTAGCAAAGAATGCCCTTAGGCGCTATCCGAGCAATAAGTATCAGGAGGAATTGAGTTGGCTCATTTTGCAGTCCAAATACCAGCAGATGATCAACTCGTTCGAAGAACGCAAACTCGACCGTGCGCGGGATACGCAAGACGAATACTATAATTTCGTGACGGAGTTTCCGTCTTCCAAGCACCGCAAGGAAGCGGACAAAATGCTCACAGCGATAAAGAAAATACTAAAAGACTAACTATATGGATTACAAAAATTCAAAAGCACCGAAGAACACGGTGACGCGTGATGTAAACAAACTCGTTGAACCGGTAGGTAACGTCTATCAGACGGTGGCTATCATCGCCAAGCGTGCTAACCAGATCAGCAACGGTATCAAGAAAGAGTTGGACGCCAAGTTGCAGGACTTCTCTATTCCGCAGGACAACCTCGAAGAGACCTTCGAGAACAAGGAGCAGATAGAGATTAGTCGTCAGTACGAGCGTCTGCCGAAGCCGACTCTGATGGCTACGCAAGAGTTTATTGACGGTGACCTCGTTTACCGCGTAGGCAACCGCGATGACGCTCTCAAATAAACACATATTAATTGGCATCAGCGGAGGCATTGCGGCGTATAAGATCCCGGAACTGATTCGTCTGTTGGTTAAAGCAGGCGCAGAGGTTCGGGTAGCGACCACACGTAATGCCCTGCAGTTTGTTACCGAGACGACGCTGCAGACCCTATCGGGTCACAGCGTCTATTCGGATGTATTCGCCTCCATCAACGCGCATGCCACGGAGCATATATCGCTGCCCGAATGGTGCGATGCGATGATCGTGGCTCCTGCTACCGCCAACGTGTTAGCCAAGACGGCAGCGGGCATCGCCGATGATGCGTTGACCACCACTATCTGTTCCTGCATCACACGCAAGCCGATTCTGTTTGCTCCGGCAATGAACGACAAAATGTGGGAGAACCCTGCTACGCGACAGGCGATAAAGACTATCCGTTCGTGGGAGAACGTACGGGTGATTGAACCCGAAGAAGGTCCTCTTGCGTGTGGTACGTGCGGCAAAGGACGCATGCCGGAGCCGGAAGAACTCTGTGAGGCGGTGCATTATCTGTTGGAGCCGCAGTCCTTAGCCGGACAACGCATTCTAATCACCGCAGGCGGTACGCAAGAGAAGATCGACCCCGTTCGGTTTATCAGTAATTACTCCACAGGCAAGATGGGTCTCGCGTTGGCGCATGCCTGTGCCCGTAGGGGTGCAGATGTGACGCTCGTTTGCGGCGCTGTCTCTGCCCCACTCTATGATCCTTTCGGTCGAATCCATCGTGTCGACGCCCTCTCTGCGCAGGCGATGTATGAAGCGTGCACGGATCTTTGGCCGCAGATGAACAAAGCCATCCTCTGCGCCGCCGTAGCGGATTTTGCACCTGCAAACGAAGCTACGCAGAAGATTAAGAAGGACTCAGGAGTCAGGAGTCAGGAGTCAGGACTAACCCTTTCGCTCAAAGAGACGCAAGACATCGCGCGAGCATTAGGTGAGACCAAACGTGCTGACCAACAACTGGTCGGTTTTGCGTTGGAGACCGAGCATGAAAAAGAAAATGCGCTCCATAAGATGGAACGCAAAAATCTGGATGCGATAGTGCTTAATTCACTTCGCGATAAGGGCGCAGGTTTCGGAACGGATACCAACCTCGTTACTATCCTTCAATCCGACGGTAAGGAGACTCCCCTACCCCTGCAATCCAAAGAACTTATTTCCGCAGAAATCCTAAGAGTCCTTTTTTCTTAGACTCTTCTTCCTCTGCTTCAGCCTCAGCATCTTTGGCTTCCGGAGTCCATTCCGGACGCTCTTCGATCGTACCTAACTTGTCCTGAACGTAAGCAATAACGTCCTGGAGTCCTTCTGTAAAGTGAGCAAAATCTTCTTTGTACAAGAATACCTTGTGCTTCTCAAATGAAGGCGCTTCTCCTTCTTCGCCCTGACGACGTTTGCTCTCCGTGATACAGAGATACAAATCCTCATTGCGCGCCTTACGAACATCTAAGTAGTAAATACGCTTCCCTGCCTTGACGGAACGGCTGTAAACGATTTCCTGATCCCGTCTTTCTTCTTGATTCTTCTCCATTTTTCAAAAAATTTAACAAATTCGGTGCAAAATTACAATTTTTCTTGCACATATGCAAATTTTTTTGTAATTTTGCGCGATTTTTTAGATAAAAAGGGTCTATGATTAATCGAACGATGGTTCGAACACGTGTTATCCAGACGTTGTTCGCCTATTACAAAGACGGAGACAAGACGCTGCTAACGGCGCGTAAGGAGTTACGCAAGAGCTTTGCAGACACGTATGATCTCTATTTCGTATTGTTGGATTTTGCCAATGAGTTAACGGCGTATGCTCAGAAACAGATGGAAGAGCAGATGACCCGTGCCCGTGCTACGCATTCCAACTGGACTCCCAACAGACGTTTCGTCAATAATCGTTTAGCCGCACAGTTGTTTGAGAACCGTGCGTTGCGTGCACGTATGCAGGAACAACATTTAGCATGGGACAGCGGTATGCCTGCCGTGATAGACACCTACCGCCGCCTGACGGAGAGTGATTTCTATAAGTCGTATATGGAGGCACAGAGTTGTACGTACGAAGACGATAAACGTCTTTGGCGGCAGATTTACCAGCACCTGCTTCCTGACAGTGAGACGCTGGCAGATGCACTGGACGAGATGGAAGTGGTGCTCGACAAGACCAACTGGACCGTGGATGCCGATATCATCCTCAGTTATGTGGTCAAGACCATCAAACGTTTCCGCGAAGACAGTACGCCGGAAACGCCGCTGCTGGAGATGTTTGACAACAACGCAGAGGAGCAGTTCGCGCTGGATCTGCTGGAGCGGACGCTGGAAGGGCATGAGCGGTTCGAACAGTTAATCAACTCGCACCTCAAGGGCTTTGATGCCGACCGTATAGCGTACATGGACCGCATCATCATCGAGACAGCACTCGCCGAGATCGTCAACTTCGAGGACATCGCCCTCACCGTTTCCATGAACGAGTATATCGAGTTATCCAAGACCTATTCGGGCGATAAGAGTTATATGTTCGTCAACGGCATCCTGACCGAGATCCTGCGCGACATGAAAAATGACGGAGAGTTTTTCAAAGTGCTGGCGCTGAAATGATCTCGTGATCACGTGATAACGAAAAAAAATTTAAAACTACAATAATTATGACATTAGATTTGATTTTATTGCAAGCCGAAGAGGCTGCACAGCAAGGTAGTCAATGGTCCTTCTGGATCATGATGATTTTGATTTTCGTAGTGTTCTATTTCTTTATGATTCGTCCGCAGACCAAGAAGCAGAAGGAGCTGCAGAAACAACGCGAGTCGATGAAGAAAGGCGACAAAGTAGTGACCGCAGGTGGTATCTACGGTGAGATCAAAGAGGTTCAAGACGCTGCTTTCATCATCACGATCGCCAAGGACGTTACTATCAAAGTAGCCAAAGAGAGTGTCTTCGCTGACGCAGCTGACGCTGCTCCTGCTGCCGAGCAGAAATGAGACGGGATCTCCTGACATTCATACTCTTCTTGCTGCTTGCCACGGCTATGTGGTACGGACACGCAATGCAGTCGGTGCGCAACACGCGCGTGCCGGTGCTCATGCAGTATACAGGTAAACCGGGCGCTATCGGTCTGGGCGAAGAAGGCCTGCCGGACACCGTGATGATTGAAGTGCGCGATGCAGGTGCCAGACTCAATGCTTACCACCGCGAACCGCTGCATCTGACGATTGATCTGCGGTCTTATATCCACGGAGACAAGGGCACGATACATATTCCTTCGGATGTGCTGCGACGCAGTATAAGCGATATATTGCAAGGCACCAGTAAGTTGGTTGATACGCATCCCGACGAGATCACCTGCGCCTATTTCACGGAGCAGGAGAAGACGGTGGTGCTGGCTTTTGCCGGTGAGATAGAATTGGCAGATGAGTACCAGATGGTAGGTCGTCCTACGCTCAGCCGTAAGACCGTCAAGCTCTACGGGCAGGACAAAGCGCTCCATGCCATCGACACCCTTTATACGGTTGCCGAGGAATGGACCGAGGTGAGCGACACCGTCGTTCGTCGTCTGCCGCTCGCTATCCCCAAAGGTATGCGGGCAGAGGTGGACAGCGTGCAGGTACAGGTCATCGCCGAACGTTTCACGGAAAAGAAGATGCTTATCCCGCTGCAGGTTAAGAATGCACCGGAGGGCTTTCGCGTGCGGCTGTTCCCCAAAGAGGTGGAAGTGACTGTACGTCTGGGCATGACCCATTTTGCCCAAGTGCGACCTTCGGACATACGCGCCACCTGTACGTATGTGCCGGAACGGCAAGAGACGATGGATGTTGAGTTATCCTACTCTAACCCTTATATCACTTCCGCTTGGGCATACCCGGGCGTAGTGGAATATTTATTGGAACAATGAGAAAAATTCAAATGGTTGACCTGCAGGCGCAGTACGCGCGTATCAAGCAGGATATAGACGCCGGCATTCAAGAGGTGATCGACAGTGCCGCTTTCATCAAAGGCCCCAAAGTGTCGGCTTTTCAAGAGCACCTGGAGGCTTATACGGGTGCCAAGCATGTGATCAACGTCGGTAACGGTACCGATGCGTTGCAGATAGCTCTCATGGCGCTGGGTCTCAAACCCGGAGACGAGGTGATCACCCCTACCTTCACTTTCATCGCCACGGCTGAGGTGGTGGCTTTGTTAGGCTTGACGCCGGTGGTAGTCGATGTCGATTGGGAAACGATGAACATGGATATCGAATCCGTTCGTCGCGCTATCACTCCGCGCACCAAAGCGATCGTGCCCGTGCATCTGTTCGGTCAGTGTGCCGAGATGGAAGCGCTTCTGGCGTTGGCCAAGGAGCATGGTCTGTACGTGATTGAAGACGCTTGTCAGGCGATCGGGGCACAATATACCTTCTCCAACGGCGAGACCAAGCAAGCCGGAACGATGGGACATATTGGTTGTACCTCTTTCTTCCCATCGAAGAACTTAGGTTGCTACGGTGACGGTGGAGCTATCTTCACCAACGACGATGATTTGGCAGCGCAGATGCGGGCGATAGCGAACCACGGTATGGTTGTTCGGTACCACCATGACCGCATCGGTGTCAACAGTCGTCTGGACAGTATCCAGGCAGCCGTGCTCGACGCCAAACTACCCCACCTCAACGAGTATATAGCCGCACGTCAACGCGCTGCCGCGTATTACGATAAGGCGTTTGCGGGTTGCGAAGCCCTGCTTGTTCCGGGTCGTCAGGCGCATTCTACGCACGTATTCCATCAATATACGCTGCGCGTAGTGGGAGCCGACCGCGACAAAGTTCGTGAGGGTTTGGCTGAACGAGGCATACCGGCAATGATCTACTATCCTGTGCCGCTGCATCAACAAAAAGCGTATCTGGATCCTCGCTATAAAGACGGTGATTTCCCGGTAGCCGAACGACTCGCTTCATGCGTGCTCTCGCTGCCGATGCATACGGAACTTGATGAGGAACAATTGGCATTTATCACTTCCAATGTCTTGGAACTGATAAATATTTGAAATTTGAAATTTTAAATTTGAAATTTTATCATGCAATCCATCGGTCTTCAACAGAATCTGACGCAGACAACGAAGTTGTCGCCTACTCAGATACAGGTGATCCGCATGCTCGAGATCCCATCTATCGAACTGAACCAACGCATCAATGATGAGTTACAGGACAACCCTGCGTTAGAGGAAGGTTTAGGGGATGAAGGGGTAAGTGGATTAGGGGATGAGGCGTTAGAGGATGAAGGGTACATGCCGGATGACGGATACGATGAGGGACGGCAACGCGACCCGCTGCAGAACGAAGACTTTAATTACGAGCAATATGTGTCGGACGACGAGACACCGAGTTACATGTTACGTCCGACCTATAACCCTGTTGATAACGACCAACGCGAAGTGCCGATCATCGGGGGCAGCAGTCTGATGGAAGAACTCAAATCACAGGTCTATCTGACGGACATGACCAAGCCGCAGCGGCATATAGCCAAGTGGGTACTGGGTAACATCGACGATGACGGATATTTGAGACGCACGACCGAGCAACTGGTGGATGACCTTATGTTTCAGGAGCAGATCACGACCACCGATGCGGAAATGGAGGAGATAGTCAAGAAGATCAAACGCTTCGACCCGCCCGGCATTGCTTCGGCGAATCTGCAAGAGTGCCTGCTCAGGCAATTGGATGTCAAGCTCGAAGAAGACCCTGACTCGGAGAGTCTCGCTCTCGCGCATGCCATCATCGAGTTCTATTTCGAGCCCTTCACCAAGCATCATTTCGATAAGATCAAACAGCGTTTAGAACTGGAGGACGAGGATTTTCAGGCAGCCGTGCAAGAGATCGTGCGCCTAAACCAGAAACCTGCGAACGCTTTTACCGGTAATATATACGAGACCCAACAAGAGACTATCATCCCGGATTTCATCATCGAAGAGCGGGACGAAGAGTTATATGTGGTGCTCAACACGGGTGACATCCCCGAACTGCATGTGAGCCGGGAGTACAGTGCGATGCTCGATTCGTACAGCAAGGCACCCAAGACCAAAGAGAACAAAGAGGCGGCGGCTTTCATCCGGCAGAAGATGAACGCAGCGCAGTATTTCATCGATGCCATCCAACAGCGCAACGAGACGCTGATGAAGACCATGACCGCTATCCTCAAAGCGCAGTATGAGTTCTTCCTGGACGGCGAAGAGTCCAGTCTCAAACCCATGCGTATGCAAGAGATAGCCGACCGCACGGGCTACGACATCTCGACCATCTCGCGCGTGAGCAGCAGCAAGTACGTGCAGACACGATTCGGCATCTATCCGCTGAAATATTTCTTCTCCGATGCGATGACGAACATCGACGGCGATGAGATCTCTACGCGGGAACTCAAGAAGAACTTGCAAGAACTGGTGGATAACGAAGATAAACAAAACCCCTTGACGGACGAGCAGTTAGTTAGTCTCATGGCGGAGCACGGTTACGTTATCGCGCGACGCACGGTAGCCAAATACCGCGACCTGCTGGGTATCCCTGTTGCCCGACTGCGCAAACGCATATGAACCGTCTTTTAGACATAGTAGCCAAAGCGTTGAGTATTCTTCTCTACCCGCTTTTCGTGCCCACGTACGGGGTAGCGCTGTTCTGCTATGCCTACTCGCTGCATGCCGATACGCTACCGTGGGTATGGACGTTGATCGCTATCCTCGGTACACTCCTTTTCACCTGTATCCTGCCCGTCACGTCCATCTGGATCCTGATGCGCCGCGGTCAGGTGAGCAGCATGCAGATAGAGAACGCGCGCGAACGCACGATGCCGTTCCTCTATACCATCGTCGGTTTCGGTTTCTGGTGCTACCTGATGATCAACATCTTGCAGGCACCCCTTTTCATGGGTTTCATCACCATCGGTGCCACGGTCGCTATCGGGTTGGTGGCGCTCATTAACCGTCATTGGAAGATCAGTGCGCACCTTACGGGTTTCGGAGGTTTGTTCGGCGGGTTGATGACCTACTGCCTGGCGTTAGGAGCGATCCCTACATGGGGAACGTTTGCGCTCTGGTTGAGTATATCCCTTATACTGATGTACGCGCGCCTGCGCCTCAACGCCCACACGCCTGCACAAGTGTGCGCGGGTTGGCTGCTCGGACTCGCATGTACGTTCCTTCCTTATTGTATATACGCGTATGCATAAGCTTCGTCTCTATAGTATCCTTCTCTGCTTTGTCTGCTGCCTCACGGCACAAGCAACCGGTCTAAGCGAAGACGCCCGCGTGTCGCTCTATACCTGCGCACCGGGGGACGAACTGTACGCGCGTTACGGGCATACGGCGGTGCGCGTCTATGACCCTGCCAACGATCTCGATATCATGTTCAACTACGGTATCTTCTCCTTCGACACCGATCATTTCTATTGGAAGTTCGTGCGCGGCGAGACGTGGTACGAGTTGGGTGCCGAACCCACACACTGGTTCATGCGTGCTTATGCGGAAGATCATCGTCCGGTGTACGAGCAAGTGCTCAACCTCACGCCCGAACAACGTGAAGCCGTTTGGCAGGCATTGGTGGAGAACTACCAACCGGAGAACCGCAAGTACCTATATAACTTCGTTTTTGATAACTGTGCCACAAGGCCTTATCTGTTGATACAGAATGCCTTAGGCGAACCTATCCTCTCGGACTACACCGGTGCTACGGGCATGACCTATCGCAATTTTATTCGTCATTATACGGGTGCGCTCACATGGGCGAATGCGGGCATCAGCCTGCTCTTTGGTCCGCGAGCCGACCAGCCCATGACATCCGACCAACGGCTCTTCCTGCCCGAAGAACTGATGTACTACATGCAGCATGCGCGTTTGGCAGACGGTACACCGCTCGTGAGCGAGAGTAACATCGCACCTTTCGTCATCGACCGCACTCCGTGGTACGCTTCGTGGCCCTTCGGACTGATATTGTACATCGCCCTCGTGGTCGGTATCAGTCTGTACGACAAACACCGCGGCAAATGGTCGTGGCAACTGGAAGCAGCAGTAGCAGTACCCTACCTCCTGCTGCTCGCTATCGTGACGTTCCTTACGTTCTTCTCCTGTCATCCGCTGGTAGGGTTCGGATGGCGTTTACTCATTCTTCCTTCTGTACATCTATGCGCAAGATTCATTTATATATTCCGTTGATACTGAGCCTGTTGGCTCTCTCTTTGTCTGCCATGCCGCGTTTGACGGTGGTGGCTATAGTGGACGGCATGACGACCGAGGACCTGAATGCGTTGCGTCCGTATTGGATGCAGGGCGGTATCCGTACGCTGAGCGAAGAGGCGTTTCAGACGACTGTGCAGTACCCGCATCTGGTGTACGGTGGTAATGAGACCACGGCAACGCTCGTCACCGGTGCTACACCCGACAGGCATGGGTACACCATGGACTCGTATTACCTCAGACGCGACCGTAAGACGCACGCCATGCTCGAAGACGCGGATGTACACGGCATCGGTACAACATTGCAACTGTCCCCGAAAGCGTTGCTGTCGCAGACCATGACCGACCGTCTGCGGGTGCGTTATCCGGGAGCGAAGATATACGCTATCGGTATTCATCCCGAGACGACGGTGCTGCTGGCAGGACATGCAGCGAACGCATGCTGCTGGATCGACAGCGAGACACAGGCATGGGTGGCGACAGCCGCTTATAGCGAAGGACTGCCTGCAGCGGCATTCGAGCAGAACAATGCCGAACGAATCAAGACGCTCGCTGCACGTACATGGACACCGCGCATGGATATACCGACCTATATGTGCCCGACAGCCGACGAACGCAAGAAAGGTTTTTCGTATGAGGTAGCTGACGTGCTGCGTCAGGCTCCCGAAGCCAATACGCTCGTCATCGAACTGGCTCTCGCCATGCAGCAGACGGAGAAAATGGGTACCGACGCTACGCCCGACATGCTCATGCTCCAACTCAATACGCTCAGTCCGGCTTCTTGCTCTGACCGCATCGCCAATGCGGAACACGAAGACATGTACCTGCGGCTTAACCAAGACCTCGGATTCCTGATGGAACAACTCGATAAACGCATCGGGCGCACGAACTATCAGATTCTGCTCATCGGCAGACCGGTCTTGGGCACCTCTCCGCAGACGCTGGCTGACCTGCATATGCCCGTGCAGCAGTTCAATACCGACCGGGCGGCAGCGCTCACCGGCACCTATCTCATGGCGCTCTACGGACATGAACGATGGGTGGACGGCAGTTACGGACAGTCCATCTATCTCAACCGCACCCTCATCGAGCAGAAACGGCTCAGTCTGGAGACGCTCCAACGGCAAGTGGCTAATTTCCTGATGGATTTTGAAGGCATCCAGATAGCCATGCCCGGTCACGAAGCGATGCAGTATCCGATGCTAAACACGACCCTTAACAAACGCCATGCGGGTGACGTGGTCTTCCTGCTCCAACCCGGTTGGCAACTGATGCAAGACGACCGGCGCAGTATCGACCAGATAGTCGATGACAACCCTGCCTCTCCCGTCCTGCTCTGGAGCGGCACGATACGCCCCATGCCCCAAAACCAACTCACCGCTACCGATGTAGCCGATTTGATATTTCACTAAACACTAAACATTAAACATTACCAAGATATGATTTTTCACGAGATTAAAGTTAAGTACGAGCGCCAAACGGGTGAAGACAACCCCAGAGCCGCCAAAGAGATCTACCTGATTGCAGATGCCGTTTCGTTTGCTGATGCAGAGAACTGCCTGCTGAGCGAGATCAAACCATATATCATGGGTGAGTGCGAGGTGCAGAACTGCAAACGCAGCCAGTTCTTTGAGGTCTTCCCCAACGAAGGCGGTGCGTTCTGGTACAAAGCACGTGTGGAGATGATCACCATCGACGGCGAGAAAGAGACGCGTAAGAACGTAGCCGTACTAGTGCAGGCGAACATGTTGGACGATGCGGTCTTTGCACTCAAGCAAGGTCTGGGTTCGTACGACTGCGAGATCATCTCGGTGGCCAAGACCCAGATCATGGATATCCTCCATGCAATTTGATATACGGGCTATATTGAAGAGCAAAGCGCCGAAAGCGCATGTACCGGGGTTCATCATTCGGTACCTTGAACGCATCACGCACATCAAGCAGATGAATGCGTTTCTGCGTAAGTACCCGGACCTCAAAGGCTACGACTTCATTCGGCTGGTGGTCAGCGAAGAATTAGGATGTACGGCATCCATCGACGGCACGGAAAACATCCCTGCGGACGGTCGCCACGTCATCTTCGTTTCCAACCACCCCCTCGGTGGCCTCGACGGCATGATCATCGCCCAGATGATTCATGATACTCGGTCTGTCAGTCCGAAGCGGTCCCTAAAAGTCATCGTCAATGAACTTTTAATGTACATGGAGCCGATCAATGAACTATGGGCACCGGTGAATAAAGTGGGACATTTGACGCGTGAGCAAGCACAAACGATGCAGCGCATGTGGGAGTCGGAAACGGATGTACTGACCTTTCCTGCGGGTGCCTGCAGCAGGCTCCAACGCATCAACGGCAAATGGCAGATAGCCGACCTTGAATGGCAGAAGAACTTCATCCAGCGTGCCCGCGAGTACCAACGCGACATCGTGCCGATACGCTTCGAAGGACGTAACAGTCGGTTCTTCTATACGCTGGCACTCATCCGCAAATGGCTACATATCAAACTCAATATCGAGATGCTCTACTTGGTGGACGAGATGTACGGGGCGCACGGCAAACACTTCAAGGTGCATGTACTGCCACCTATCCCGTACACGACGTTTGACAACAGCAAATCACCCAAAGAATGGGCACAATACGTAAAATCAATTGTCTATGAAACAAATAATACCTCCTGTTGAAACGGCTCTGTTGCTTCAAGAACTGGACGGTCATTTACTCCGTCCGACCAACAAAGCGGATAATCTCATCTACGACGTCACGGCGCATGAATGCCCGAATGTGATGCGTGAGATAGCGCGTCTGCGCGAGATCAGTTATCGTGCCGGAGGCGGTGCTACAGGCAACGAGATGGACATCGACGAGATGGATACAATGGCCAAACCCTACCACCAACTCATCCTATGGGATCCTGCCCGACAAGCGATCATCGGAGGCTACCGTTATCTCTTGGGCTCGGAAGCCGAGATACGAAACGGGCAACCGTTTATCACCTCTGCGCACTTGTTCCGCTACTCGGAGCGTTTCATCCGTGACTACCTGCCCTACACCGTTGAGTTCGGTCGCGCCTTCGTGCAACCCGAATACCAACAACTGTCGGCAGGCATCAAAGCACTCTTTGCGTTGGATAACTTATGGGAAGGCATCGGGGCATTGCTGCATAATAACCCCCAACTCAAATGGATGATCGGTAAGGTCACTATCTACCCCGATTATAACGCGCAGGCACGGGAACTCATCTATACCTATCTCGACCGCTATCATCGAGGCGAAGAAGGTCTCTTCGGGCCTTATCATCCGCTCCCCCTAACCCCTAATCCCCTAACCCCTAACCCCTTCGTAGGCAACGACCCGAAGGAGAACTACCACATCCTGTTGCATGCCTTGCGCGAGATGGGAGCGGTGATCCCGCCTATGTTCTCTGCCTACCTCAACATCACCAACGACCTGCTGTTCTTTGGTAACGCCATCAATGACGAATTGGCGAACGTCTATGAGACAGGTATCATGATTAAGGTGGATACAATTCTGCCGGAGAAGCAAAAACGATATATAACCCCGTATATAGAATGGCTTCAATCGCAGAACAAATAAAAGATATCCGGGCACATATACCCGAGCATGTTACGCTCGTGTGCGTGAGTAAGTTCCAACCCGTAGAAGCGATTCGTGCGGCGTACGAAGCCGGTGAACGGCATTTCGGGGAGAGTCGTGTGCAGGAACTCAAGCAGAAAATCAACCAATTGCCGGCAGATATCAAATGGCATTTCATCGGTCATCTGCAAACGAATAAGGTGCGTGACCTTCTCAAGTTACACCCCTACCTCATCCAGTCCGTGGACTCCGAGCGTCTGCTGCAAGCTATCAACGATGAAGCGGCACGACTCGGCATCATCCAAGATGTACTCCTCGAAGTTCATGTCGCAAAAGAAGAGTCCAAAACAGGCTTCTCTCCGGAAGAGATTTCAAATTTCAAATTTCAAATTTCTTATCCTGACGGAACGATTATTTCAAATTTTCCGAATATCCATATTCGGGGTCTCATGACCATGGCAACCAACACCGATGACGAATCCGAGATCCGCAGGTGTTTTAGTCTAACAGCGAGCGCAGCTCGCGATCTAACAGTGGAACGGTCTGTCAGTGAAACGGTCTGTCAGGCGAAGCCGGTCTTGAGTATGGGCATGTCCGACGACTATCGTCTCGCCATCGAATGCGGCTCTACCATGGTCCGCATCGGCTCTTCGATCTTCGGCGAAAGAAGTCTGTCAGGCGAAACAATCGTACCCCCTGCGGGTAAAGAAGCCGGTCTGTCAGCGAAGCGGTCTGTCAGTGAAACGGTCTGTCAGGCCGAAGGCCGGTCTATTAAAGCTGTCTTTTTCGACCAAGACGGCGTCTTGTACAACTCGATGCCTTACCATGCCACGTCTTGGGCTTGGGCGATGACCAAGCACGGTCTGCCTTATACACCCGAAGAGTGTTACCGCAACGAAGGGCGCACCAGTACGGGCGTCATCCAAGAGTACCACGAGCGCATCTTCGGCACACCTGCTTCGCCCGAACTGATTGAAGCCATTTATGCCGATAAGTCGGCACGCTTCACTGAGATGACAGGCGGTTTCCCGGGCATCATCCCTAATGTGGACAAGGTACTCCAATGGTTGCATGAACAGGGTATTCAGTGTTGGGTCGTCACGGGTTCGGGACAACGTAACCTCATCAACGCCCTCAACGAGACTTTCAATCATGTCTTCACCGGCATCATCTCGTCTTTCGATGTGACCAAAGGCAAACCCGATCCCGAGCCCTACCTGAAAGCATGGGAGCGGTCGGGATTCAAGAAAGAAGAGTGTATCGTCGTGGAGAACGCACCGCTCGGTGTACGTGCTGCCAAAGCGGCAGGACTGTTCACGATAGCCGTTAACACGGGTCCTCTACCCGACTCCGACCTCTACGACGAGCATGCCGACATCGTGTTGCCGGACATGAACGCGCTCTTGTTATTCCTGCGGGATAAGTTGGATAGCAAACCCGCCTCCTGATGCCATCCACGGATGGAGCGTGTCTGTCGCCCATACATCCGCTTCTTCGTACGCCGTACCCACAGGCTTGGTCTGCCAGTCGGCATCATCGCTGTCGTGCCAGATGAAAGCACGATAGGTTCTATCGGGATCCAGCATCGTCAAGGGCAGCGCTAACTCGCGCGGTTCTTCATTGTTGATACCGCCTATATACCAGTCTTCCCCGCCTCTTCGTTGCCGTGCAAAGACGCAGAACTGTCCTATCTGTCCGTCCACGAGCATCGACCGTTCCCAGTCGCACGGTACCTGTTCGATGAAACGGAACCCTTCGGGCTGCTGCGCATAGTGCTCCGGCAGGTCACACGCCATCTGCAGCGGACTATAGAGGCACACGAACAAGCCTAACTGGTTAGAGAGCGTTGAGTGCACCCGCGTGCCCGGCATGACCGGGTTATCAAAATCGAACACGCCCGGTGTATAATCGACGGGTCCCGCCATGATGCGGGTGAAGGGTAAGATCGTCACATGGTTGCACGGACTGCCGCCGTCGGCGCTCCATGCGTTCCATTCCTGCCCGCGTACACCTTCCTGCGTCATCAGGTTCGGCCACGTACGCTGCAGACCGGTCGGCATGACGGGTTCGTGGTTATCAATGCATATATGATACTTGGCGGCTGTCTCTATCACCTTGCGGTAATGGCGTACACCCGACTGTCCTTTGTTCCACTGCAGACCGTCCACCGTGCGGATGATAGGCGCTACATACCCCGTCTTGATGGCATGGATACCGTGCGCCTGATGATACGCGTACGCCTCGTCCAACACCGCCTCGTAGTCGGCTGCATTACCGCCTGTCTCGTTATGACCGATGATCTGCACGCCGAGACTGTCTGCCAAACGGCTCAGATAATCCATGTCCCAGTCGTCGTAGGGTTCGGTGAACGAGAAATCCGTCCAAGTCTCCCATCCTTTGTTCCATCCTTCGGCAAGTACCGCCTGGATACCGTGCTCGGCAGCAAAACGCAAGTACCGCTCCATGTTAGCCGTTGTCGCACCGTGTATCGGGCCCTGTTCCCAAGTCATTGATTTCATATGCATGCCCCACCATATGCCGATGAATTTCATCGGCTTGATCCATGAAGTATCTTCGATACGACAAGGCTCGTTGAGGTTGAGCATGATACGCGAAGCCACCATCTGTCTCAGGTCCCGCGCCATGATCACAAACCGCCACGGAGAGGAGAACGGCATCTGCTCTATTCCCCTAACCACTAATCCACTAACCCCTAACCCTTTATCACCCATCCAAGGCGTCAGATAGGTGCGCAAAGCTCCGTCTTGCATGTAGAGGTTCTGCGCCGGGTAATCGGTCAGCGCCGCTTCATGAACGAACGCATAACGGCCGTTGGCTAACTCGATCGTGATAGGTGAACAGAGCGTGTCGCTCTTGGCACTCAGCGGCGCTTTCGTCCATAGGCCTTCGTAGTACTCCGTGCGCCAAGGGATCGACCATGCCTCCGCATCTTCCTTGAACCGGTACTCCGTCGCCTCATCCGTGATAGTCAGCTTACCTTCTTCCGGAAAAGAATATCGGAACGCGAACCCGTCATCGAAAGCGCGGAAGACAATATCCATGCGTACGCCGGAAGCGTGCTTTAAACCGACGGTTAACTCATTGTGTTTATCGCGTATCAGGCGCTCTTCGCCCCATACCGTCTCCCAGGTCTCATCCACCGCGCGCGTGATACAACGGGTCTTCGTAAAACCGCTGCGCAGATCCTGCTCTGCACATAGCATACCCATGCAGGACCAGTCTATCACGGTGTCCTCATCTTGCACCACGCAGTACTGCGGTGCACCCCCTTCCGCCAAACGGAAAGAGACGCTTAACGTACCATCGGGAGAAGAGACATTCAGTTGCGTACAACCGACTATGAGTGTACACAATACAAGCAATAAGCAGTTTCGTTTCATAGTATGCCACATCAATTTCGCTGCAAAGATACTGCTTTTTTTTCAATTATGCAAGAAAAACAAAAATTTCCGTCTTATTTTATGAAATGCATGGCTTGGCGAGGTTCGTATTCAGGTTTGGGCTGGTCTTTCGTGGCCTTGAGCAGATACGCCATGTTCTTGGCCAGCGACCGCATCGTCTGCATGCCTTCGGCATCCAAAGCGGCTTCGCCTTCCAACCGACCATAGACGATATTCCAGTACTGACTCGTTACGATGGGCATGTTCAGCAACTGAAACGGCATATTGAGCGTCTGTAAGGCTGCCGTAGCGCCTCCTCGCCGACAGACAGCAACCCCGGCTGCAGGCTTACCGTTGAACGCCACTCCATTCGAATACAACATCCTCTGTACCAACGAAATAACTGTCCCGTTCGGCTGACCATAATAAACAGGCGAACCCACTATCAAACCGTCGCACGAAGCCATCTTCGCACTAACCTCATTGCAGATATCGTCGTCGAACACGCATTTGCCATTCCCCTTCGTCTTACACGTCGAGCAAGCAATGCAGCCTCTTACCGGCTTTGTTCCGACACCTACGATCTCGGTCTCGATGCCGTTTTTCTCCAACTCCTGCGCCGCTTCCTTCAGCGCCAGATACGTATTCCCGCTCTTCCGCGGCGAACCATTAATCAATAGTACTTTCATATTTGCACGATTTTGCGTGCAAAGGTACACAAAAAAAATGACATACGCAAGTACGCATGTCATTTTTCTCATTCATTCGTTAATTTATTCCTGCATCAGCAACTGCATTACCACTTTCGCGCTATAAGCGACAGGAGTTCCCGGACCAAAGATAGCCGCTACGCCTGCCTTATACAAGAAATCGTAATCTTGCGCAGGAATAACGCCACCGGCGGTGACCATGATGTCAGGACGGCCGAGTTTCTTGAGCTCCTCGATGACCTGCGGGATGAGGGTCTTGTGACCTGCCGCAAGGCTGGAAACACCCAAGACATGGACGTCGTTCTCAACAGCCTGTTTGGCTGCCTCGGCGGGCGTCTGGAACAAGGGTCCCATATCGATCATCGAACGCTGCGTTTAAGCGAGGGCAGAGCGATATGCACTTGTATATATCCTATGCCGAGCGAAGCAGGGTCTCTAAGCCGCATCGTGCCCCCCGACCGAAGGAAGGAATAAGGGGCTAAGTTTTAGCGAGGACTCCCCTCTTAGGCGGAGGCCGCTTCTCCCGCTTCAACGGGAGAACGCTCCGGGCTTAGAGTAGATGGGAATGGTACAGACGACCGCACAGAGGCAGCCACAAAACAGGCGGGGAAAGAGGGACATGGATGGGGTGTTGCGTGGGGACAGGGCATAAGAGAGACTCAGACCGCAAGGGGCAGCGAGGATCGCTAAAGAAAAACGGACGTCCCACAGACATAAGGGGCACCGCACGGGAGGTGTTCAGACCCGCACAAAGGAATAGGACTTCTACAGAGACGGTGTAAG
>Ga0310690_10001361_pt1 | contig 43372 bp, 45 predicted proteins | sample AusTroGonzalo_MG_2_FD_207661 | JGI IMG/M metagenome (GOLD analysis project Ga0310690, IMG submission 207661) | Bovine rumen microbial communities from tropical cattle in Woodstock, Queensland, Australia - Gonzalo_04 (v2) (version 2) | ecosystem: Host-associated > Mammals > Digestive system >... | reverse complement strand
CTGCTCGTACAGGTCGTAACCCTGCTACAGGTAAAACCATTAAGATCGCCGCCACAAAAGCTCCTAAGTTCAAAGCTGGTGCTTTGTTGAAAAAGGCTGTGAAATAAGTTTATACCTTATTTGGAAAATCCCCCTCGTATTCGTGGGGGATTTTTTGAAAGATAACGTTTTTTAATACTAAGCAGGAAGATAATATGATTTATTTAGTAAGACACGGGCAAACGGATTGGAATGTAGAGCATAGAACCCAAGGACATTTGGATATCCCTTTGAACGAAACGGGCAGAAACGAAGCCGAGATGTGCAAAAAGCAGTTGTCTCATATCAAAATTGATAAAATTATTTCTTCTGATCTGTCTCGTGCTAAAGAAACGGCCGCTATTATTAATGAAAATTTTATGCTTTCAATCACTTATGATTCTAGAATTAGGGAACTAAATTTTGGCGATCTACAGGGTGTATTGGCAAAAGATATCTCTGAAAAACATTGGTATCTTTTAAACCATGAACCACACAAAATTCATGCGGAACCACTGGTTGATGTTTACAAAAGAATGAAATCGTTTTTTGATGAAATAGATATGGATAAAAATGTTTTGGTTGTTGGTCATGGGGGTACGGTTAGAATGGCCATGTATTTATCCCATAATTTACCTTCATTTAATCAAGAAGATTTTGAAAGAATTTGTTTGGGATTTAAAATAAAAAACACGGAAATCTTTAAATGGGATAAAGAACATTTATTGGAAAGTTTGTCCCAATAAAAGGCAAAACTGGCGCGCCTGGCGAGATTCGAACTCACGACCTTCGCCTTCGGAGGGCGACACTCTATCCAGCTGAGCTACAGGCGCAAAGCCCCTTTATTATACAATCTTTAAGTAAAATAATCAAGTTTTTAATCTTTATAGGGTGGAAAAGTATAGCCTTTGGGCGATAAGGTGAAAATTTCATACCCTGTTTCAGTAATACCGATCATATGTTCAAATTGGGCAGAAAGACCTTTGTCCCGCGTAACTGTTGTCCAACCATCTTGCAGTGTCAAGGTATCGCCCGAACCCGTATTGACCATGGGTTCCACTGTAAAAACAAGGCCTGGGACTAATTTAACACCTTTACTGCGGGTACCATAATTCAAAATATTTGGCGCCCCATGAAAGACACGTCCACATCCATGACCACAATAATCGTAGACGGTGGAAAAACCTTCACCGTTTGCAACTTCTTCCATTGCTGCTCCAATATCCCCTGTGGTTTTACCGGGGGCTGCTTCTTGAATACCCGCCATCATCGTTTGATAAGTATTTTCAACCAACCGACGCGCTTTTATGGAAGGTTTGCCCACATAAAACATGCGCGAAGTATCCCCATACCAACCATCTACAATAACAGTTACATCAATGTTGATAATATCGCCTGATTTTAAAATTTTATCAGCCGATGGAATCCCATGACAAATTACATGGTTGGGCGAAATGCAGGTACATTTAGGATAACCATGATAACCACGACAAGCACTTCGGGCGCCTTGTTTGATGATAAATGCGTCCATTAAATCATCTAGATATTCGGTGGAAACGCCTGGTTTGACAAAAGGGGTAATATAATCCAGCACTTCAGCAGCCACACGACCCGCTTTGCGCAGGGCTGGGAAATCCTTTAAAGAATAAATCGTTAAATCTTGCATAGACTTATTATAAGAAAAATTTCAAAAAAAAGCAATTTTTTTGTTGACATTCTTTAGGAAGCAAAATAGGATGGAAGAAAAACTAACCAGGGAGGTTTGTATGAAAAAATCCATTTTAACATTTTTTGCCGGCGTTATTGTAATGGGATTAGCCCTTGTTACAACGGATGTTTCGGCGGCAACCTCATGTCCAGCGGGCTGGTATTTAAGCGGAAAAACATGTAAGGTTTGTCCTGATGGGCAAATCAGTGCCAAAGGAGATAATGTTTGTAGAACCTGTGCAGCAGGTCAATGGGCATACAACTATACACAATGTAAGGCTTGTCCTGCGGGAAGTGTTTGTATTAATGGTATTAAAAAGGCCTGTGGAAATGGGTATATTAGTGGGGCCAATGCAAGTTCTTGTACCATTTGTCCTGAGGGTCAGTATGAAAAAAGCAATACCAGCTGTGTAGCTTGTCCAGCGGGGAGCTATTGTACTAAGGGTATTAAGAAGGATTGTACGAATAAGCAGTATTGTCCAGCTAATTCCACAGCACCGATTGCTTGCCCGGCCAATGCGACATGTACTGGAAAAACATTTACGTGTAAGGCTGGATACGAAAAAGAAGGTAATGAATGTGTTGCGCGTTGTGCTATAACTCAATACTTTAATACGACGAAAAAAACTTGTATGGTGTGTGAAGAAGGATACTATTGTGCGGATGGGAAAAATCGTAAAAAGTGCGCCGATGGCTATGTTAGCTCATCAGGAAAAAGCGTTTGTACAGTTTGTGCAGAAGGAAAATATGAAAAGGATAACAAAACATGCGTTGGTTGTCCAGCGGGTAGTTATTGTACCAAGGGTGTTAAGAAAAATTGTACAAATAAGCAGTATTGTCCAGCTAATTCCACAGCACCGATTGCCTGTCCGGCCAACGCGACCTGTGATGGGAAGGTTTTTACTTGTAACAAAGGCTATGACAAAGAAGGCGATCAATGTGTCGCCCATTGCGATAAAGGACAATGGTATAATCAAAACAAATGTAATCCCTGTACGGCGGGTTATTACTGTGCCGATGGTAGAAATCGTGTAAAATGTGCAACTGGATACACAAGTGTAGCCGGTAAGGATGTTTGTACCATTTGTCCTGATGGTCAGTATGAAAAAAGCAATACCAGCTGTGTAGCTTGTCCAGCGGGTAGTTATTGTACCAAGGGTGTTAAGAAAAATTGTACAAATAAGCAGTATTGTCCAGCTAATTCCACAGCACCGATTGCCTGTCCGGCCAACGCGACCTGTGATGGGAAGGTTTTTACTTGTAACAAAGGCTATGACAAAGAAGGCGATCAATGTGTCGCCCATTGCGATAAAGGACAATGGTATAATCAAAACAAATGTAATCCCTGTACGGCGGGTTATTACTGTGCCGATGGTAGAAATCGTGTAAAATGTGCAACTGGATACACAAGTGTAGCCGGTAAGGATGTTTGTACCATTTGTCCTGATGGTCAGTATGAAAAAAGCAATACCAGCTGTGTAGCTTGTCCAGCGGGCAGTTATTGTACCAAGGGTGTTAAGAAGGATTGTACGAATAAGCAGTATTGTCCAGCTAATTCCACGGCACCGATTGCCTGTCCGGCCAACGCGACCTGTAACGGAAAAACTTTTACTTGTAACAAAGGCTATGACAAAGAAGGCGATGCTTGTGTTGAGCATTGCGAAGTAGGGCAATATTTTGCCAATAACAAATGTAATCCCTGTACGGTAGGTTATTACTGTGCCGATGGTAGAAATCGGACCGCTTGTCCAAAAGGGACTTATAATGCTCAGACGGGATCAAAAACGGCCACCGCTTGTTTAGCTTGTGATGCAAATAAATATACAAGCACAACAGGACAGAAAGCGTGCAGTATTTGTTCGGGCTCTAATCAAAGTGTGAATTCTGCTCACACGGGGTGTGAAAATTGTAAGGCTGGATACAAACCCAACTCTGGACATACAGCTTGCGAGTTGAGATGTGCGGAGGGACAATGGTGGAATAGCCAAACATCCAAATGTGAAAACTGTTCCGGTAATTATTATTGTCCAAATCGCTTAACACGTACAGCTTGTCCAAAGGGGCAGGTGCCGACGAAGGATCGTACAGCCTGTGAAGTAAAATGCGAAGAAGGCTTTTTCTTGAATGCGTCAAAGCGTTGTGAAGAATGTCCGGCTGGTTTTTACTGCCAAGATGGCAAAAAAACAGCTTGTCCAAAAGGTCAATATCAAAATCAAATGGGGCAATCTGCATGTTTGGCTTGTACGGGCAATAAATATACCAACACGACTGGTGCCACAAAATGTGCTGTTTGCTCAACAGCAAATTATGCAGTGGATGCAAATCATACCAAGTGTACGGCTTGTGCTATAGATAAAGAAGCCAATTCTGGTCATACGGCCTGTGTTGCATGTTCAAAAGTGGTATATAACGGCATTTGTGCCGCTTGCAAAGCCAATTATCCCAAAAAGAAGGCCTACGCTTGTACATCGAAAGATAAGCCCATTTGTGATACAAAAACAGGCTCTTGTGTTGCTTGTACGGCAAACTTTGGTGCTAAATCTGGTGTGACATGTGATGAAGAATTGCCCGTATGTCAGAAAGGTACATGTGTTGCCAGTAGTTGTCCAACAGGTGCCGTTTGTTCCAATGGGGCAATTACTGGTTGTAAGGAAGGCTACTTGATGTCCTCAGATAAGAAGAGTTGTGTGGCCTGCCCAGCTAATGGTGTGTGCTCGGGGGGTGCTGTGACAACCATGTCCAGTTGTATTTCGGGGTTTGAATTGTCCTCAGATAAAAGAAATTGTATAGCTGTACATGCTGGTGATTGGTGTAAAACCAATTTTACAATGGAGAAAGGAGCGAAGGATTTTTGTCCAATTGCAACCCCTATTTGTAAGAACAGTCATTGTACAAAATGTACCAGCGATTCAGATTGCTTGTTTGATATAGGTAATGGGCTACACCACGAGGGTGCACGTTGTGAGGCTAATGGTACGTGTACATGGGCTGAAAGTATTGGTTGTGGTGATGTTAATGCTGAGGTAAACAAACAGACATTGAAGTGTGAATGCAAGAAGGGATATGTTATGCAGAATGGTAAATGCGAATTCGAATCTCCCAAATGTAGTGGTGATTTTACCTCGAATGCATTGAATTCCTGTTCAGAAAATAAGCCAATTTGCATTGAGGGTGAATGTGTTGATGCAGCAGTGAGAGAACAGCAAGAAAGTTGTCTCTTTACGGGAGATTCAATTGAGGTTGACCATAATAAGCGTTGGGTGATATACAAACATAAGATTGTTTGTGGTGGTGATACGCCAATTTGTCGAGCCAGTGATGGTGAATGCTATGCAGAGCGAGAACCCGAAAAGACATGTTCAAAGGATCAGTACGCTATTGGATGGGCAACCCCGAACTGTGTGGCACCAAAAGGATTTATGGGGACATTAGATTGTGGTTCAGCTGTTCCGCGCTGCGCTTCTTGTCCAGCAAATGCAACCTGTGATGGTAAAAGCTTTATCTGTCAAAATGGCTATGAAAAGAAAGACGGTAAGTGCGAATTGATTTGTTCCAAAAATCAATATTATCAAAGCGGGAGTCGTTCTTCCATATCTGATACAGCTCTTGTTAGTAATGGTTTGGCAGGATCTGCAATTGCGGGGAGTTCTTCTGCCTCATCCGATGCAGGTCTGGTTGGTAGTGGTTTGACTGGCTCAGCAGTAGCAGGATCTTCTTCCTCATCTAACATAGGTTTCATTGGAGATGGCTTAGTAGGAACAGCGATAGTGGCCTATGGAACTTATAGGACCCTTGCTTCTTGTGAAGATTGCCCAGCAAATGCAACATGCGACGGTATTGATTTCACTTGTAAGCCTGGCTATGTAGCCAAAGATGGTCAATGCGTGTTAGAATGCAATGCCTGTCAAACACTGGTGAATGGTTCTTGTCAGTATAAGTCTTCAGGGATGACAACTGTTTGTGGTGAAAAATGTTGTTCAAAGTCATGTAATCACAATCGGACGGAATGTTGTAAAAATAGGAGTTTTGGAAATAAAGTTGAATATAAGGAAGGTTATAGGTATAGTGAATCGACTCGGTATACTGTGGATTCCGATAGTGATATGCGCTTAGACATTAGTTTTGTTCAGATCGTAGGCGGATATCCAAGGTTAAGTGTATGTGAAGTGGGTGGCTCTTGCTTGTACAATGGTGTTTTAACTTCGGGAAAGGCAACATCAGATAGCCCGGGCTCTATTTTGAGAAATTTGACACTAAAAGCTGGGCATACATATGATATTGATATTGATTTGTATACCAAGTGTGGTTCTTGTAATATGACTGCATATTGTCAGGGTGGTTCTTCCAACACCAAAGTATGTGATGCATCCAATTTGGGACAGTGCCAAGTTTGTGCCAATAACGGTGTGGAAAACAAACCCGATGGATCAGAATGTCATGGAGATATCGGATATTGTTTGAAAGGGCAATGTGTTACCTGTCCAAATAATGCATACTATAGTTCCAAAGAAGGAACATGCATTTGCACGAATAATATGGTTATGGTGGATGGCCAATGTGTGACAAAAAATTGTGACGAATTCCCACAAATAGGGGATTCTTGTGCTAATTCTTCCTGTGCATACGAGCGTTTGATTTGTCAAAATGGCAAATGGGCTCCAAACTGTCCGGATGGCTACTTCTATTCCTATGAAGGGGACACTTCTTTCTGTGTGAGCAATAGCAAGGATTGTACAGGATTTGAATTAATAACAGGAAATCGTATAATTGCTGCGGATGGTGCGCGTTGTGGTAGTAATGAACAAGGTGTTTGCCTTGGTGGTCAATGTCAGACATGTCCGGATGGTTATCATTTTGAGGGAGGTCATTTCTGCGTGAACCCGGATGTGTGTGTGGGTGTGATTGATCTTATAACTGGTGAACGAAATCGCGCAGAGGAAGGCGAGAGTTGTCAATCTTCAAATGGTGAGGGTATTTGTCAAAATGGTAAATGTGTAAAAAAACAATGTCCTGATAAGTTTGTTTTGAGAGATGGTCAATGTGTAGCCGAATGTTTGGGCGTCTTAGGATACAGTTGTAAAAAGTGTAATCCAGAAACGGGTGATTGGGATCCTGTGACTGCCGAAAATATTCGTAGTGATTGGGGCGCATTTGGTAGTTGTCGTGATGGTCAATTTTATCCCAATTGTCCAGATGCAAGCTCGTTACAGCCATGTTATTTCTGTGATGAAAAAACAGGAAGTGTATCTGTTGCATCCGATGGCTATAAATGCAATGGTGGCCAAGGTACGTGTCTGCAAGGTAAATGTCTTGTAGAGTCTCCTGTCAGAGTTGCAGAAGTTCCAGCCACATGTGGTGACGGCACATACTTGAATGCTGGCGTATGTGAGGTATGTCCGGCAGGTTCATATTGTAAGAATGGTGAACGGAAGCTTTGTAAAGCGGATACTTGGAATCCTAGGTCTGGTGCGTCAAGCGAAGACGCATGTGTAATTTGTGCTTTTGGTTCTCAAGAGGGTGCAAGTACTTGTGGTAGCATGAGGCGGAGATCTTAAAATAAGGCCGGATTTTCCGGCTTTATTTTTTTAATCGTTGTTTTCTGGAAATATAACTTCTCCTGTTGTATTGTCGATGATCACCCAGTCTTTTGGCTGGGGTTTTGAAGTCGCATTTTGTTTTTGAAACTGTTGGCACATGGCTGCAAATTTTTGAGGGATATTCACATCATATAAAATGAAATTAGGTTTCAGTGGGTCCTTTTTGTTTTCTTGCATGTGCTATCCATTTCATCTATTAAGATAATAAAATTAATATATGCAACTTTTGGGTGAAAACAAGTTGAAAATTAAAAAAAATATACTATTTAACAAGTGTTGATTTATTAAAGGAGGAAATATGAACTGGATTACAAAAACTTGTTTATTATTAATGGTGGTTGGCGGATTAAATTGGGGAGCAATCGGATTGTTTAATTTTGATTTAGTAGCCTTTTTATTTGGTCCTATGAGCATTTTATCCAGAGTTGTTTATATCTTGGTGGGGTTGGCGACACTTTGGGCTATCATTGATTATTTTTATTCACCCAAAATAATGGTGGAAGAATAAAGACTCCGAGCCCGCTGAAACGGCGGGTTTTTTCTTGACTTTTTTATGAAAAAGAGCTATACTCCTTCCTATCAAAAAGGAGTTAAAATGGCCTTAAATCAGCAAACAATTCAAAATTTATCATGGTTGGCGAGGTTAAAATTACCCACTGAGCGTGAAGGAAAGATTTTAAACGACTTACAAAGCATCTTAGATTGGGTGGAACAATTGAAGGAAGTAAATATTGAGGGTGTAGAACCATTGGTATCTGTCACTGACGGTATTGCGCCTATGCGTAAAGATGTTGTAACAGAGGGTGATCAGCAATCAGATTTAATGGCCAATGCTTCTGAATCGGTTCAAGGATTTTATGTAGTGCCAAAGGTGGTGGAATAATGACAAATTTAACTGACTTAACAATTACAGAAGCTGCCGAAAAATTGGCCAAAAAGGAAGTTTCTTCGGTGGAACTCACAAAAGCTCATTTGAACGAAATGGCAAATGCGCGTGTGTTAAACGCTTTTATTACCGAAACACCAGAGCGCGCTTTAGAGGATGCAGAAAAATCAGATGAGCGTCGGGCTAAAGGTGAAGTTTTGGGTGCGCTGGATGGCATTCCTATTGCCAATAAAGATTTATACTGTACTAAAGGGATTCGGACTACGGCTGCCAGTAAAATTTTATCCAAGTTTGTGCCACCCTATGAATCCACGGTGTCACAAAAATTAATTGATGCCGGAACAGTGATGTTGGGTAAAGTCAATACTGACCAGTTTGCGATGGGTGGGTCCACAATGACCAGCTATTTTGGAACAACCAAAAATCCATGGAACTTGGATTTGGTACCTGGGGGATCTTCAGGTGGTTCAGCGGCTGCTGTTGCAGCGGGGCTTTGTATGGGTGCCACAGGTTCTGATACTGGTGGGTCTATTCGTCAGCCAGCCAGTTTTTGCGGCATTACAGGAATTAAACCTACTTATGGTCGTTGCTCACGTTATGGGATTGTGGCCTTTGCCAGCTCCCTGGATCAGGCAGGTCCGATGGCGCGTTCAGTGAAGGATTGTGCTCTTATGTTGAACGCGATAGCTGGTTATGATGAAAAAGATTCAACGGTAGCCAATGTGCCCGTGCCAGATTTTACTAAGGCTTTAACAGGTGATATTCGTGGTAAGAAAATTGGGATTCCTAAAGAATACAGATTGGATGGACTCAATGCAGATGTCCAAGCGACTTGGGATAAAGGAATTCAACTTTTAAAAGAGGCGGGAGCTGAAATCGTGGATGTGAGTCTTCCTCATACCAAATACGCTTTGCCAGTTTACTACATTGTGGCATGCGCTGAGGCGAGTTCTAATTTGTCACGTTATGATGGTGTGCGTTATACCACGCGCGTGGATGGTAGTTCTTTGGATGAACTTTATGAAAATTCTCGCACTGATGGTTTTGGGGATGAAGTCGTGCGCCGGATTTTATTGGGGACCTTCGTTTTGTCTGCAGGCTTTTATGATGCTTACTATACACGTGCTCAACGCGTGCGCCGTTTGATTTATAACGACTTTATGGAAGCCTTTAAAACAGTGGATGCTTTGTTGGTACCAGCAGCTCCAACAGAAGCATTATCAGAAACCGCTATGAAAGCCATGAAGCCTATAGATGTTTATGCTGGTGACGTGTTTACAACGCCCGCCAGTTTGGCTGGTGTGCCAGGGTTGTCTTTACCGGTTGGTTTGTCATCCAATGGTTTACCGATTGGGTTGCAGGTGATTGGTAAGCATTTTGATGAAAGCATGGTGTTCCAAGTGGCTGATGTGTTGGAAAAAGCGGCCGCTTTTGACCAGAAACCCCATCATGTGAAAGGATAAGAACATGTATACGATTCAAGGAAAAAACAACGATTGGGAATTGGTCATCGGGTTAGAAGTCCACTGTGAGATCTTGTCAAATGCCAAAGTGTTTTCGGGGGCGAGTGCGGTGTTTGGTGGTGAACAAAATACCCACGTTTCTTTTATTGATGCGGGCTTTCCTGGGATGCTCCCAAAGGTCAATGAAAAGTGTATTGAACAATGTGTGAAAACGGGTTTGGGTTTAAACGCTAAAATCAACAAGTATTCCCGTTTTGATCGTAAAAATTATTTCTATGCGGATTTACCTCAGGGGTATCAGATTTCTCAGCTGTATCATCCGATTGTGGGTGAAGGTTTTATTGAGGTGACAACCTCCGAAGGTACTCGCAAAATTGGTGTGGAAAGATTGCATTTGGAACAGGATGCCGGTAAATCCATTCATGATATGAGTCCCACAAAGACTTTCATTGACTTGAATCGTGCTGGTGTTGGTTTGATGGAAATTGTGTCTAAACCCGATATGCGTTCCCCCGAAGAAGCGGGCGAATATCTGCGTCAATTGCGCGCTATTGTGCGGGCGCTTGGTACTTGTGATGGGAACATGGATGAAGGTTCTATGCGTTGTGATGTGAACGTGTCTGTGCGTCCTGTGGGTGAAGCAGGATTTCGTACCCGTACAGAAACAAAAAATGTGAACTCAGTGCGTTTTGTGATGCATGCGATTGAAGTGGAAGCGAAGCGTCAGGTTGAAATCTATGATAATGGTGGCACGGTTAAACAGGAAACACGTCTATATGATTCCGATAATGGGGAAACACGTTCTATGCGCGGCAAGGAAAATGCTAACGATTATCGGTATTTCCCTGATCCTGACTTATTGCCCGTGGTGTTGACGGATGAATACATTGATAATATTCGTAAAAATTTACCGGAATTACCCGAAGCTAAAAAGGCGCGTTATATTGCTGAACTGGGATTGACAGCTTATGATGCCTCCGTTTTGACGGCCGATATGGAAACAGCCACCTACTTTGAAACGGCAGCTAAAGGACAAGATGCCAAAAAGGTGGCAAACTGGGTGATGGGCGATTTGTTTGCCTATTTGAACAAAGAATGTTTGACAATTGCTAAAAGCCCTGTCAGTGCTGAAAATTTGGGTGCTTTGGTAGGACTCATTGCTAACAATACTATTTCTGGAAAAATCGCCAAAGATGTGTTCCAATTCATGATTGAAACGGGTAAAGATCCTGCAACAATTGTAGAAGAAAAGGGTTTAAAACAAAATACCGATACGGGCGCTATTGAAAAAATTGTGGATGAAGTAATGGCGGCCAATCCCGCACAGGTGGCTGAAATCAAAGCTGGTAAGGATAAGTTAAAGGGCTGGTTAGTAGGACAGATTATGAAAGCATCTCAAGGCAAAGCCAACCCAGCATTAGCCAATCAAATTTTGAATAAAAAATTAGGGGGGTAACTTAAAATTATGCAAGAGACCTTAAAAAAGGATAATAGGTTTGTTCGTGGCGAATTCTTATCATTAAAGCCTACAATATCCCAAGATAAGAAAATGATTTCTGAAACAAGCATGAAGCGTGCACAGAAATGGTTGGAGACATATAAAAAATTAGGTTTGATGAAAGATTGGTCTATCAAGAAACAGGGAAGTATTGATTTTGTTTTTGATGGTGGATTGCGTGTTTGTGATTTTGGAGATCAAATTGTTTTTGCAGCTGTAAATTCCAGAGATAGTGTGGATATGAATTTAGCCATTCGGGTTGTGGAATCCACAGCACATCATTTACGCCAAAATGATTGGCTAGGATTTGAGTTGGATCGTATATCAGATGGTGGTCTAACATTCTTATCTGCGTTTTGTAATTCTTGGGAACAATTTGAAAACGAACATCTATTAAATAAACATTTGAAAGACAAAAAGATAAAAGGCTATTAATTAGCACGTTATTTCTTTGAATTTAAAAAAAAGTTGCTTTTATATGTAAAGTCTGGTAAAATATAATGGTCGCGACCATGGTGGAATTGGTAGACACGCAAGCTTGAGGTGCTTGTGGAGAGATCCGTGGAAGTTCGAGTCTTCTTGGTCGCACCAGTTTAAAAAAATCGGGAATAAAAATTCCCGATTTTTATTTATCCAATCAGACGATTCCACCATCCACCTTTTTTAGGCTTTTCCTCATTTTTATTTTCAGTTTCTGTAGGGGAATTGTCTTGCACGATGGGTTTATCATCTGTTTTTACTTCAGACAAATTTGCGCTTTCCACTACTTTAAAGTTTTCTTCACCCTTATTTTTATCCCCACGGTGACGACGTTTGTGTCTATTATGATGACCAGATTCTTCGCCTTCTTTGGGTTGTTCCGGGATTTCCACGGGTTCAATCTTGAATTTAGGCATTTGTGGTGGTGGCACAACAACTTTTACCTTGTCGGCACGTATATACTCCAATTTGTAATCATCGGGACGTATAAAGGTTGTATCAGCTTGAACCTGAATCTTGACATTATATTGAGCTTCTAAATCGGCTAAATAGGAACGCTTTTGATTTAAAATATATGCAGCTACCTCTGGGGGAACAGATAAAATTAAGGTTGTCTTGTTAAAACGTACGGCTGCATCTTCCAATAAACGAATGTCATGTGTTGCACAAGATTCAGTGGAACGCATTACGCCTTTGCCATGGCAACAAGGACAAGGATGATAGCTGGATTCTAAAAAGCTTGAATGTAATCTTTGACGTGACATTTCCATCAATCCGAAACCAGACATACGCCCCACTTGAATGCGAGCACGATCTTTACGCAAAGCCTCTTTTAAACGTCTTTCAACGGCTGCGTTGTTTTTGGGTTCATCCATATCAATAAAGTCAATCACAATTAAACCCGCCATATCACGTAGACGCAATTGACGTGCTAATTCATCACATGTCTCTAAATTGGTTCGAACAGCCGTTTCTTCAATGTTGTGCTCACGTGTGGCGCGACCAGAGTTTACATCCACAGCCACCAAAGCTTCTGTTTGGTCAATGACCAAATATCCGCCTGAAGGCAATTGTACCACATTGTTATGGATAGCTTCTAGTTGAGGTTCTACTTGGTATTCTTGAAACAGAGGTTTTTTACCTTTATATTGTTTAACTTTTTTGACTTGAGTAGGCATTAACAATTTAACGAAATCGCGTGTAGATTTGAATACACCGCTTCCGTCGATTAAAATTTCATCAATATCGGGTGTAAAAACATCTCTCAGAGAACGCTTAATAATATCGCCTTCTTGATGAATGAGTTTTGGAGCGATGGATTTTAAAGTCAGTTCACGAATATTATTCCATGTTTTCATTAAATAATCCACGTCGCGTTTAATTTCCGTTTTTGTTTTACCCAAACCGGCTGTACGAATAATAACACTCATACCCTCTGGGATGGAAAGTTTATCTAAGATAGCGCGTAGAGCTTTACGGTCTTTTTGGTTAGAAATTTTGCGTGAGATACCAGAACCATGACTGTTATTGGGCATTAAAACAGAGCAACGTCCAGCTAAAGACAAATAAGTGGTCATGGCTGCTCCTTTGTTTCCACGCTCTTCTTTAACGGCTTGAATCAACATTACTTGACCAGGGTGAATTACTTCTTGAATCTTATACTTTTTCAAAAAGTGTGGACGATGACGTAATGTTTCTTCAGCTTCATGTACTAATTCTACATCAGAGGCTTGTTTTTCAGCAGAAGAGGCGTTTTCATTTTCTTCTTCTTTATTGGCTTCTGCAATTTGTTTTTTTAGTTCCTCACGATCGGCCACGGGAATTTGATAATAATCTGGATTAATTTCACCAAAAGCTAAAAAACCATGGCGATTACCACCGTACTCTACAAAGCAAGCCTGTAGGGATGGCTCTACACGAACTACCTTAGCTAAATAAATATTTCCTTTGATTTGTTTTTTGTTTTGAGTATCGACATCTAATTCTTCTACACGTCCATTCTCCAACACGACCACGCGTGTTTCTTCGGGATGCAAGGCATCAATAAGCATTTTCTTTGACATAAATAATTCTCCAATTTAAATAAGGGTTTCATAACCCAATTTTGTTTCATCATCAACGAACATGCACTGACCCATGTCAGTGCAAAGAAAACATAAAAATAAGTATTGTCTAAGTTCATTTTATATCATCCTGTTCGTTAAAAAAATAATTTTGGGCAATTTTTTTAATTGCACTTTTTATTATAACAGGTTATAGATAAATTATCAAGAATTTTTTATAAAGGGGTAAAAATTTTAGGATGTACTTACTTAGAGTTCTACTATTTTTGTGGTTTTTTCTGCTGAGTTCATTCTCGTTTGCGCAAACCGTGCAAGATGTGCGGCTGGCGAGTACGCCAGCGGATGGCGTTCGTTTTGTTGCTGAATTAGATAAGAAGGCAGAGGTGTCTTTATCAAAATTAAACAATCCACCTCGTTTAGTAATTGATTTTAAGGGAACGGATTTTGATGCACAAATTTTGCAAAAAAAGTGGCCGACAGTTGGTTTTGTGAATGCATGTCGTATGGGCGTGCCTGTACCACAGACGGCGCGAATTGTTTTGGATTTTCCAGAAAATTGTCAGTGGAGTGAGAAGCATTTCTCTCTTCCTCCTCAAAGTGCAAAAAATTGGCGTTTTGTGATTGATTTAAATAAAACACAAGATCTTCCAGTTTCTTCAAATACAACCAGTGTTGAAAAAACTTTACCCAAAAAACAAAAAGTTGTTGTATTAGATCCAGGGCATGGAGGACAAGATCCTGGGGCAATTTCCAAAAGTGGACGCTATGAAAAAGATTTGGTTTTAATGATGGCAAAAGAAACAAAGACATTATTAGAAAAAGCGGGGTATAAAGTTGTTTTGACTCGTAGCAAGGATATATTTATTCCGTTACGTGGACGCATTAAAAAAGCCCACGAAGCTAATGGAGACTTGTTTATTTCTATTCATGCGGACAGTTCCAAAAATACTTCGGCCAAAGGGTTGTCCATTTATACGATTTCGGAAAAGGCATCAGATAAAGAGGCTGCAGCATTAGCAGAACGTGAAAATAAAGCGGACATTTTGTATGGGATGGATTTGGCTGAATATCAGCAAGAAGTAAGTGATATTCTAATAGATTTAGCTAAGACAGATACGATGAATAAGTCTTCACAATATGCGGACAATGTGGTAGGGGAAATGAAAAAGAAAATCTATTTAGTGCCAAACGCACATCGATTTGCGGGGTTTGTGGTATTGAAATCACCGAATATTCCGTCTGTTTTATTAGAAATGGGATATTTATCTAATCGTGAAGAAGAAAAGCAAATGTGGCAAAAATCTTATCGCAATAAACTATCACAAGCGCTGGTTAATGCAGTGAATCAATTTTTTAAAGATAATCCTTAGTCGCGTCCGTAAATATTTGTTAATACTTTGATTCCAACCTCTTCGGGGGTTGAACGTTCTTCACTTTCATCTTGGGTTGCCATCTTGGCTGTTTCAAAGGCAGCACTTCTGCCGACAGTTTTAGCAACTTTCTTAGCAGAACTGAGTTTACGCATCAGGTTGATCATTGGACTAGCCCCAGGAACAACAGTACTAACAAACGCATCCACCATCACATCTTGAGCGACGCTGGTGGCCACATTTTGTGTTAAGCTTTCTTTTTTTTCACTCATACCCCATCCTCCCAATTAGTATTATATCACAAATTTCAAATTTGTCATGTCAAATCGTTTATTAATTTACAGTTTTTTTACGTTAAAAAAGTTGGTAGGTAAACTATTTTTGATGTAAGTCAGAAATTTTTCATGAATCAATAGGTTGTAACAAATAAAGTAATCGTTGATTACTTTGTTGGGAATTATTCTTGCCATTTCAGAAAAATATGCTATAATAAGGGTGTTGTCTTTGGATAACTATGATGCTAAACGGTCAGTGGCATAGATGTTGTGGACTCGGGGGCAGTACCCGACGCCTCCACCATTCTTAAGGGGGCGAAATAGCTTCGACACGCATAGTAAGGACTGAACCTTGTATCCGGTATGGTAGCACCGTTATCGCGCTAAAAAAAATAGATGCAAACGATAATTTTGCACCCGTTGCAATGGCCGCTTAATAGTGTCTAACGCAACAATTTAATTCCAAAGCTATTTGTACGTTTTGGTGGGGTTGGGAACGAACCTAGCAACAGAATCGTTCCATTTTTTCATTCTAAAAATAACAATTAATAAAAAAAACTTGCAAGCCGGCATATTTTATGCTAAACTCCATCCGTTCGTCCCGAAAAGGGACGTGTTAAATTAAACAAACCGCCTTTGGCCGCAAGGCTCATGAGCGATTAAGAAAGGAAAAAAAATGACAGACAATGTAGCTGAACGTGTAAAAAAGATTATCGTGGAACATTTGGGCGTTGAAGCTGGTAAAGTGCAGGATAATGCCAGTTTTATTGATGATCTGGGTGCTGACAGCTTGGATACAGTTGAACTTGTGATGGCTTTTGAAGAAGAGTTCGGTTGCTCTATCCCTGATGATGCAGCGGAAAAGATTCGCACGGTGAAAGATGCAGTTGACTTTATTGAAAAGCAAGTTTAATTGACAAATTTTTCATTCATATAAAGCGTTTTTGGTTCTTTGCATTTCAAAAAACCTGAAACGCTTTTTTTAAAGGAGATTTTTATGCGGCGTATTGTCATAACTGGGATCGGATGTGTATCGCCTTTAGGGGCTGGAGTTCAAGCAAACTTATCAGCCTTAAAAGCGGGGCGTTCTGGTATTAAAACGTTGACGCGTTGTGATTCAACAGATTTACCGGCTCGGATTGCGGGAGAAATTCCGTTAGGTAAGGAGGATGGGAAGCTAGATTTCGATACGGTGGCTTCTGTTAAAGATCAACGACATTATGATAAAGTCGCTTTATATGCGTTTGCTGCTGTACAAGAAGCCATGCAAAGTTGTGGTTATCAGCCTCAAACAGAAGATGAAAAAAATCGTTTTGGGGTTTATTTTGGTTCTGGCCAAGGAGGGGTGCAAAGTTTTTGTGATGGGATTTTAACAACAACTGAAAAGGGGCCCTCACGTGTATCACCATTTTTTATTCCGGCTATTATGATCAATCAGGCAGCGGGGCTTTTATCTATTAGGTATGGATTACAAGGGCCAAATATAGCTGTTTCTACGGCTTGTGCGACAGGAACTCATGCTATTGGTGAGGCTATGCGTTTGATTCAAGATGATTATGCAGATGTGATGTTGGCGGGTAGTTCAGAAGCTCCACTAGTACGAGCAGCAATGGCTGGATTTTCACAATTAAGAGCTTTATCTACGCATAATGATGAACCCGAAAAAGCCTCACGTCCTTGGGATAAAGATCGTGATGGATTTGTAATGGCAGAAGGGGCTGGAGCCTTAATTTTGGAAGAATATGAACACGCTAAAGCTCGCAGTGCTAAAATTTATGCTGAGGTGGTGGGTTATGGAATTTCTGGAGATGCCTATCATATCACAGCACCAGGGGGTACGGGCGCAAAAAGGGCTATGGAGATGGCGCTTAAAAATGCTGGAATTTCTCCAGAAAGTGTGGACTATATTAATGCTCATGGCACTTCTACGTCAGCGGGTGATTTAATGGAATTACGTGCTGTTAAAGATGTTTTTGGCACATCTGTGGCTATTTCTTCTACGAAATCCATGACAGGACATATGTTGGGGGCTGCAGGATCTGTAGAAGCTGTATTTAGTGTATTGGCGTTACAAAACAATTTTTTGCCACCGACAATTAATTTGGATAATCCAGAAGATGAATCAGAGGGGATGAATTTAGTTCCTCGTATAGCTCAAGACAAAGAACTGCATTATGTGCTCAGCAATTCTTTTGGCTTTGGAGGTACAAATGCATGTTTATTGTTTAAGAAGGTGGATTAATGCGTCATAGAGTTTTTCTTTATTTCGTGTTGATTTTTATAGTGCTCTCTTTAATGGGAGGGAGCGTTCTTTCTACCTATAAGCAATTTGTTGCAGAAGGTCCATTACAGGTACGAAGTGAAATTTTAATTCAACCTGGTGAATCTTTACGTAAAATTGCACAAAAGTTATATGATGAAAGTGTTATTGAAAGCCCGACAGTTTTTGAAATTGGTCTTCGAGCAATGGGACAAGGTTTAGATATAAAAGCGGGGGAATATTCTATTCCTCGGCATGCTAGTATGAAAATGGTGGCACACATTTTGACGAGTGGTCAAACGTATGTGCGACGTTTGGTTATTCCTGAGGGATTAACTTCTGCACAAGTGATAGCAACAATGGACAATGCAAAAGGGTTGATGGGACAGGTAATCCAAACACCTAAAAATGGTACTCTTTTACCGGATACATATCATTACTCCTACGGGGATACCAAAGAGGGTATGCTAAGTCGTATGAAAAATGCAATGACAACAACATTAGATGAATTATGGGCTGGACGAGATACGAGTATTTCTTTGAAAAATAAAAAGGAAGCTTTGGTGATGGCCTCTATTGTGGAAAAAGAAACCTCTATTGATAAGGAGCGTGCTCATATTGCTTCTGTTTTTTATAATCGAATAAAAAAAGGTATTAGATTACAGTCTGATCCAACAGTTATTTATGCTGTTACAGATGGCCAAGTGGACCAAAAGAAGCGAGTTTTATATGAGGATTTAAAATTTAAAAGTCCTTACAATACATATGTTGTTTATGGATTACCCCCTCAACCGATTGCAAACCCGGGGCGAGCATCACTTTATGCTGTTTTGCATCCGATGAAAACAAACGATCTATATTTTGTGGCCGATGGTAAAGGAGGTCACGTGTTTTCTGAAACATATTCTGAACATCGAAAAAATGTAAAAAATTGGCGCCAGGTAAGTAAGAAAGTTAAAGCCCAATAAAAAAATCCCCTTTTGTAAGAAGGGGATTTGAATTAAAATTATTTTATTGGTGCAACCATTAAGCTCATATTACGACCTTCTAATTTGGGCTGTCCTTCTGTTTTCGCAATATCGGCTACATCTTGAGCTGCACGATTTAAAACTTCAGCTCCCAAATCTTGATAGGACATTTCACGTCCACGAAAGCGAATGGTGAATTTAACCTTGTTGCCCTCCATCAAAAACTTTTTGGCATTACGCATTTTAAAGCCATAATCATTATCCCCGATATTAGGGGTAAATTTAATTTCTTTTGTTTCTTGAACTTTTTGTTTTTTCTTGGCTTCGTTTTTGCGTTTTTGTAATTCATATTTATACTTACCCGCATCAATGATTTTGCATACTGGCCAGTCACCAGCAGTGGAGATTTCCACTAAATCTAAGCCAACATTTTCGGCACGACGTAATGCTTCACGCATAACGACAATCCCCACATTTTGACCGTTTTCATCGATTAAACGGACTTGAGGGGACATAATTTGTTGATTGACACGAGGTTCATCTGATTTTCCCGTATTGGCCGCACGGGGAGCGGGATTGAACGTATTAGCGATAGTTTATTCCTCCAAAAAATTAAACAACACATATATTTTAATCTTTTTTTTAAAGACTTTCAAGTTTTTTTTTGCTATAATGCTTGCCATGAAGCTGTTGAGGAATATTTTTGTTGTATTTTCTATCTTGTTTTGGGTATTAAATTCCAGGGCACAAGCTTTTCCTGAAAAAGGTGTTGGACAATGGCAGGAATTGCCGTTTGCAAATGTAAGATTGTTGTCGTGTAGTACGGGAAGTCAAGGGAGAAATTTGCTGGTTGGTGGGTTGCAAGTGGAGATTTCCCCAGGTTGGGTTTTGGAAAAGCCCCAGTTAAAACCTTTGGCATCTCATGCGGTGGTTGAATATCCAATTCGTCCCCATCCTGTTAATTTTGATTCTTATACAGGGACTGTTTTATTTCCACTAATTTATGATATATCAACTAACAAAACGGATATTTTTGGAATGCAAGGAAATTTAAAAGCCTGTCGAGAGAAAGATTGTTTGGAATTTCCTGTGAAAATTGATTTACCTTTAAGCCAAAATGAGAGTAAGTATACTTCATTTTGTGCGTATATTATGAATGAAATAAATCAAATCCCTAAACCCGCGGCAATAGGTTTGGGACAGTGGATAAATGACCATCAGGCGCGTTTATTATTTTATGTTCCCAAAATTAATCAGGCATTTTTGCAAAATCAAAATGGCTTGAATTTTAAAATATTATCCATGAAGCTTTGGTCAGATCGGGTTCAAGTGACAATTGAATACCCTGAAAAATGGTTAAATCAAACCATGCAAGATTGGATTTTAATTACAGACCAAGGAGCATTTCGCGTACCCATTCTTTTACAAGATAAGCCTTTACCTTTGAGGCCTTTGCCCTTCCCATGGGGACATTTTTTATGGGGAGCTTTCGTTCTTTTCCTTTGTTCTCCTTTTCTCATTTTATGGGGTACGATATTTCCCAAAACAGTACCCAAATTGCGTCGCCAGTGTATTCAAGCGATGTGGGTAAGTGGTATTTTGATGACGGTGATTTGCTTGATTATAAAATATTTTTCTGCTTTTAATGGGGTAATGCTTCAATTTTCTCCTTATTTTTTAGTTATTCTGGGAATTACTTTGATTTTTCCGCCTAAAAATGTATGGTGGGCGGGCATTTTATTCGTTTTTTGGCCCAAGCCTTATCTCAAGGAGTTAGTGGAAAATGTATCTTTTCTTTGTTTATTACCATGGTTATTATTGTGGCAAGTTATACCTTTTGCTCTTTTATATTATCGTGCAGAATTTTGGATTAAAAAAGCACATTTAAGCTTAAAAAAATCTTTCTTTTATCATAATTTATTTTTTCTTTTACCCACACTCTGTTTATTAGTAATAGGCATTTATCATGCACAGAAAAAAATTATTTATGACAATCAAAATCCAATTGATATGAGCCGCATAAATATTGTATGTCAACCATCTAATTGTGTTAATTGGCAAGAAGATCTGTCTAATTTTCGCTTGATAAACGCAGATAGTTCATTTGGAAAAACGTTAATGGATCTTTATCAGGCTCAAGAAAATGTGATTATTTTTGATGATTCTGGGATTCAAACGATTTTAATAGACTCACAACCCCAAAAGCTTAAATTTTATCAGAAGGGTTTAAAAAATTATCGCGCTGGATACAGGCCAACTGATCCACCCGTTCGTTCTGAGGATGCCCAGCATGACCCTTCACCCAATGCCAAGTAATTTCATGTTTTTGTAAAAGAGGGAGAAGCTGTTGCCAATATTCTACATTTAAAACGGGTTTTTTATCGGCTTTTTTCCATCCTTTTTGAATCCAACCATCTAACCAAAGAGTAGCACCCTCTAGGACATACTTACTGTCCGTATAAAGGTCTACTGCACATTTTTCTCTTAAAAGCTTCAAACCTTGGATGACTGCCGTCAATTCCATTTGATTATTGGTCGTTTGTGGAGCTCCTCCAAAAAGTTCTTTTTGTATGTTTTTATATACCAACAAACATGCCCAACCTCCTGGCCCGGGATTACCAGAGCAAGCGCCATCTGTGTAAAGTTGAACATGTTTTATAGGATTATCCATCCGTATCGTTATCCAAGATAATGCTATACAATTCTTTTGGCAAATCGCTTTTACGTAATTTCTCAGTAACTTTTTCATCTCTCAATAAACGAGATAAGGATGCTAAAGCTTTTAGGTGATCTGCTCCTGCATTTTCAGGTACCAGTAATAAAAACAATAAATCTACAGGTTTATTGTCTATGGCTTCAAAGTTAGTAGAATTGGTTTTCATGAAGGCGCAAAAAATTTCTTTTAGACCTTCCAAGCGGGTATGAGGCAAAGCCACTCCGCGTCCAATCCCTGTTGTTCCTAAGCGTTCGCGTTCTACCAGGGCGTTTAGAATGATCATATCATCCAATCCTGTCTTTTCGGCAGCTAAGTAAGCCAATTTCTCCAATAATTGTTTTTTGGAAGAAGCAGTTTTCTCAACTAGAACACAATCGGGTCTTAAAATTTCTTTTATTTTCATATAAAAACCTTATTTTTTATTTTTAGGATCCACCCATCCGATATTACCATCAGCGCGACGATAGACCATGCTGAGTTCACCGTGGGCAACATTGCGGAATAACAAAGCAGGTAATCCTGCTAAATCCATATGCATGACAGCATCACTGACGGTGCAAGTAGGCATATCTGCTTGCATCTCTGCAATAATTACGGGTGCATCACCGATGGGCTCTTCTGCATCCACAGGAGCATCAATAACGGACACAGCAACCTGTTGTACGGGGCTTGCCTGACGATTTGTCATTTTATTCTTATATTTTTTGAGCTGAACGGCCATTTTACGAATGGCTTCGTCTAATGCGCCATAGGCATCGTTTGCACTTGCGCTAGCTGAAATGGTTAAACCAGAAGCAGGACGTGTTGTAATTTCTGTCAGGAATGTTTTTCCCTCGTGAGAAACGCGGACCGTTGCATCCGTTGCGTTAGTGAAGTACTTTTGAACAACCTCGGAAATAGCTTTGTCGGCATATTCACGCCAACTGGCACCTAAGTCGATTTGATGTCCGGTTAAAATAATTTGCATATTGTCCTCTCTTTCATTATAATGACAAACAATAGCTTTTTTTTTGGAAATTGTCAAGATGTCAGATTTTGGACTTTATATTCACTGGCCGTATTGTTTATCTAAGTGTCCGTATTGTGATTTCGCTAGTACACGTATTCACGGAGACATAGAGTTGCTGAAAGCAGGGTATATACGTGATATTGAGAATGCTCCCAGAGGAAATTTAGTCAGTATTTATTTTGGTGGTGGAACGCCTAGTTTAATGAGTCCTGAGTTGTTGGATTTTTTAATAAATCGGATTCATAAAAAATGGAATGTGGATAAAAATGCCGAAATCACGATGGAAGCTAACCCAGATGCGATTGATTTGGAAAAAATGAAAATTTTTAAGAATATGGGGATTAATCGTTTGTCGGTGGGCGTACAATCACTCAGGCCTGTACATTTAAAATTTTTGGGTCGTCGACACAGCGTTCAAACGGCTGTTCAATGTGTTGAAAATGCACAAAATATATTTCCTAGAGTAAATATGGATTTGATGTATGCATTGCCTCGTCAAAGTTTGAAAGATTGGGAAAAAGAATTACAAGAAGCATTAAAGTTAGGACTTACCCATTATTCCCTTTATCAGTTGACAATAGAGGAAGGGACTGTTTTTTATCATAATCATCAAAAAAACTGTTCGGATATTCAGGCGCGGCGCCTTTATACTTTAACGGATGAAATTATGAATCGGGCCAAAACTCCCGCATATGAAGTATCTAATTATGCGTATCCCGGATTTGAAAGTCGCCATAATATGTTATATTGGACAGGAAAAGATTATATCGGCATTGGTCCTTCTGCATGCGGTCGTGTGTTGGGCCATGCAACCCAAAACGCACGTTCTGTGGGGGAATGGCTCAGACAGGAAACAACAAAAGAAAAATTGACGCCCGAACAAATTCAAATGGAACACTTATTGATGGGGTTGCGTTTGCGCAGACAATTTTACTTCACTGATAATATTAATCCTCAGGCAATTCATCAGGCGAAACAGAAGGGCTGGTTGATTCAGTCAAATCAGGGGATTCGGCCGACGCTTCAGGGGACATTAATGTTAAATCAGCTGATTCAAATGCTGGCGTAAATGTCCAATTAGTTTGCTTTTTAGATGTTGAAAACTTTGTTGGAGCAGCTTGAATTTCAACGGCTTTTCTTCCCTTTTTTTGAACCAAGCGCATTGTACGGTTGTTGGTGCCGTCTGCATTTAAACGCACCAACCCATTTACTCCTGAAAAATTTTCAGCTTGCTGTAAATCAGATAAATGTACATTGCCAATTTCAGCTTGTTTTGCCACCCAGTCCACTGAATCGTAAGCCAACTCTGCTAAACGGGATGGTTTTTGGCCAAAGATTTGCATATATTGATGCGTGAAATATGTGGAAGAGTCTGTGGATAAATCCATAAATAGCATATCGTTGAACATAGGATCTTTTAAGGATTTGATGCTAGCTAAAGTGTAGATGGGGAAAACTTTCGGTGTAATATCGTAAAAAGCCAATATGGCCATTAACTGGCTTAAGCGAATACCTTCTTCAAATACGAAAAGACTGTCAAAATCTACTCTTTCTTGTATAGGAGTTGCTAAAATTTCTTCTTCTTCAGCGGTTAAGTCCTTTTTCTTTATATCCACCATTTTAGGTAGAATTTTTAAAACAGAGGGGGTCATATTTTCTTCTTTTTCGCCATAGAGAGCATACTTGGTTAAACTCATCCCGGGGCAATCTTTAATGGCTTCATCCATTGCATTCATTACAATTTGACCGACTTTATTTTCCGGACCAATAGCAGCCAAGCGATATTGTCCATTTTCGCAGGCGTATTGCACCATCTGTTGAATTTGATCGGCTATTAAAACGGCAAAAGAAGCACGCCGGCTATTTAGTAGAGTACTGTCAGAAGTGTAGCTTAAAACACCTGTTCCCATGCTGGGGAGGGCGGCCATTTCTGATGAAAAAACGGGTCCCAAAATTATATCTGAATTTTGAGCTTCAGCCCAACGATACGCTTCTTTTGCTCCTTCGGCCGTTCCTTTTGTGTCAAAGAACAATAATTTGACGGGAGCTTCAGCATTCTTATGCAAAGCAATTAGAGCAGCATTTTGCATATTTTTACCAGTTTCTTCCTGTTTGCCTGTAAGAGGTAAGAGCATAGATACAGTTGAAACAGAAGAGGTTGGTTCTGTAGGTACATTTAGGATATTTTTTTCGTGAAAAAATGACGAAATTTTGGGTGCATTGGTACAGGCCGAACAGACCAGCAACAATAAAATCCAGAATCTTTTCATGAAAACTCCTTTTGTTTTATTAAAAGATATGCTATACTAAATTTTAGTTTTTTTCAAGGGCTTTTTCAAAAGGAGAAAGGATGCTTTATTTGGTAGCAACGCCAATTGGAAATTTGGGGGATTTTTCACCTCGGGCTCGAGAGGTATTGGAAAAAGTGGATATAGTGGCTTGTGAAGATACACGTACCAGTCATCAACTTTTTTCTTTGTTAGGCGTGCATGTGAAAAAGACAATTGCCTATCATGATTTTAATGAAGAAAAAGCAGTTCCTTCATTGATCGAAAAGTTGCAATCGGGGATGGATATTGCCTTGGTTTCAGATGCGGGGATGCCGCTTATCTCAGATCCAGGTTATAAACTCGTATGCGCTTGCCGTCAACGAGGAGTAGAAGTTACAAGCGTTCCTGGTGCTAATGCGGTTTTAACAGCGCTTCAATTATCTGGATTGCCTTCTAATGCTTTTTATTTTGGTGGTTTTTTACCCCCCAAGAAAACTCAACGTGAAAGAGTTTTACAGAGTTTATCAGATTTACCTGTTTCTTTAATTTTTTATGAAACAGCCAATCGTTTGTTGGAAGTTTTGGAAAGTTTACATCGGGTGTTGGGGAATAGGTCTATGGCTGTAGTGCGTGAAATCACCAAAAAGTTTGAACAAACACAAACGGGAACAGTGTCGGAATTATTGGATTTTTATCAAAAAAATGGTGCTCCTAAAGGTGAAATTGTTTTGGTTATCCAAGGCTGCGAAGAAAAACGAAGAAAGCAGACGGACGTGTCCATTGCTGATTTGCGCACCTTTTTATCAGCTAAAGATACTGCTCAAGTTTTGTCTTTGGTTCAAGGCATTAGCAGAAAGGAAGCCTATGCGCAAGTTTTGGAAAACGACAAATTATAAGGCAGGAGACAGAGCTGAAAGATGGGTGTTGTTTGGGTTGCGTCTAAAGGGTTATTATTTTGTTGTGCGTCGTAGTATGACCTTGGTGTTTTTTGAGGTCAAAAAAAAACCCGATGAAATAATCGCATTAAATGCAACACATCCTAAAAATCAAAAATGTATTGAACGAACAAGTCAGATTTTTCTGTCTCGTTTTCCTTATGCATGGTATTCGGTCTATTTGATTTTTTTATTATTCTTTTTAGGTGGTTGTCAAATGTGGGGAACGATGATTAGTGTGACCCATTCTGTGGTGGGGATGATATCAGATGATCGGCCTCTGGATAAAGATGCCTCTGATATAGCTCTCTACACGCGAGTTCGTGAAGGGTTAGCACAAAGAGATGTTAAATCTGTTTTGGATGTCCAGATTACTGTTTTTCAAGGTGCTGTTTTGTTGACAGGAGCGTTGCCTAACTATGATGAAATTGGTCAGACGGTGGAAAAAGTTTGGCAGATACGGGGTGTTGAATATGTCTATAATTATATTCGTATGGGTAAGCCTTTAGATCCTGTACAAAGTAGTGAAGAAATTGCGCTTTCTAGTTCTATTCGTACCAAATTGGCACTAACAGAAGGGATTAAATCTTCCAATTATAAATTAGTGATGGAAAATGGAGTGGTTTATGTGATGGGACTAAAAAAAGATTGGGATGAATGGCAAAAAGCACGAGCGGTGATTACTGATACCTATGGTGTGGATGATGTTATTTGCTTAATGCAAGATTTACCAAAAGAAAATATACACTAATAGATTGTATTTAAATAATAAATGTTATTTGAGGTTGTAATTCATAAGAAAACCACTTTTCAGTTTTTCGCTTTTTGTTGAATCAGTATGAAAAAAAGTTTATTAACCCCAAAAATGGTTAATTTTAATCCTGAGGTGGTATTAAATCAAACCACTTAAATTTTGCAACATAAAAAACGCCAACATGAAGTTGGCGTTTATTTTGGCGCGCCCGGCAGGATTCGAACTTACAACCTTCTGATCCGTAGTCAGATGCTCTATCCAATTGAGCTACGGGCGCTGACGATGGAGTAATTATACTGCACTTTTAAAAAAAATGCAAGATTTTTTTGAATTTTTCTTTTATTTTGATGAAAAATAACGTATGATACAACTCAGAACAAAAGGAATATCATGGCTCATATTTTTCGTAAAATTATTGAACGCTTATATTATAAGAACATTTCTTTGACACGAAATTTATCTGGTAAAGGGGATGTTAGTGCTGATCAATTAAAGGCTGCGCGTGCCTTGTTGGGATGGTCACAAGCGGATTTAGCCCAAAAATCAGGTTATTCTTTGCCTGCGATCAATAATATTGAACGGGGACTTTATAAGGCGCATTCGGCAACAATGGAAGATATTATTCAGACTTTTGAACAAAATGGTATTCAATTTTTGGATGGACCTGGTGTGCGTTTGGAAAACTCAGGTTTACGTATTAAATGTTATGAGGGCACTGATGCCATTCATTATCTATTTAAAAAAATAGGTATTGCTTTAGAAGAAAATGGTCAAGAATTGCTAATTTGTGGAATAGATGAAAAAATCATTAAAGAGCAATTTTCTAAAGAATTAAGTAAGCTTCAAAAACAACTTAGGAACAGTAATGTACGTATTTTAACCTACAAACGTTTTAGCGATGCAATGACTTTTCCTAATTTCCAAAAACGGATTGCGCCTGACACAATGCCTTTGTTACCTTGTTTTATTTATACGGGAAGGGTGGCAACAGTTTTATTGGATAATCCGGTACATATTGCCATCTTGTATAATGATAAATTAGCACAAGATTATGAACAGTACTTCAATCATCTGTGGCAGCAGACCAAATAACATTTTTATATAATTTTTAGCATACAAATATGTAAAATCCATAGTCAGAGACTCAATGCGGTGATTTTTCTGACGTTTTTATTTTCTTTGTGATATTTTAGTGTGCAATCAATGGTGGTTGCATTAAAACAAAGGAGTGAAGGAAATGTGCTTTGGATATTTTATGAGTCCTGAAAATGTAAAATATTGGTCGCGCATCTCAGAAGATATCATCGAGATGACTTCAATGCCTGAACCAATAAAAATAAAAAAGAAAAAACAAGCAGAAAATCCTTGCCGTATTGCAAATCATAAATCGCGACAAGTTGTTTCTGCACAGTATCAACATCAATAATAAAGGAGTAAAAAATGAAAATTAATTTAGAAAAAGAATATGCGGATTGTATCAATAATCCAGCCTCAGAAGATGAAAAACAAATGGCCTTGAATGTGGGATCTGTTATTTTAACAAAAAAACTGACACCTCATGAATGGAATGTTGGTTTAATGGGGGGTGTAGAAATGTCAGAGGCGGAATTTCTGGATCCATTGGTGGAAATACCCACACCAGAAGAAGGATGGTTGGAACGCCATCGTTTGTATAAAAATATTCGTCCGGCATGGCGTACAATTCACAAAATTCATGCATGTGAATTACCTGAAGGCGTCTATGAAGGGGTAGAAGGTGAAAAACTTGCAACAACAACCTATAAGATGCTGCGGTATGCACAGGCCAAAAACATGAAAGTTAAATCTTCTATCTTGGGAATTGATTTTTATGTGACGCCGGATATGAGCGAAGAAGAAGCCAAATTGGCGCCCGAAATGGCCATCTTGAATCATGGTGCTGAGATGGAAAAAATCATGGCAACCGACACTTTGGATGTGACAGGTCATACTCAGGCTTGGACACGTGAAAAGAAAAAAGATCCAAAGAGTGCTGAATTTGCTGAACGTATGGGAAAGATGATCCAGGCCGATATGCAATCTTCGGGTAAACCCTTGGATACGCAAATGTTCGTGCGGACAGCCACTTTCCAAGACCAAATTCGGGGAGATAATGGTAGTCGCATGAAAGTCAGGGATATGTTGTTCCTTTATTGGAAACATGGGGAAGCCTTGGCTAAAATTTCCGGAGGGAATATTGAGGAAATTAAACGGGCGCGGAGGGATTGCGCTGATGTGCAAAAAAAGCCCGTCAATGACGGACCGGATATCTAAGGTCCAAAGCACCAATGCCCTAAAAAGGGGAGGGCATTGGCAAATATAAAAACACAAAACAAAGGAGTGAAAAATGACTGATGAAAAATTAACATGGGAAAATTTAGATTGGGAAAAAGCAACCGTTGAAGATGTCAAAAAGATTATTGAAAACGGCGGGGATGTCAATGACGAAATACGTTATGCATCCGGCTCTTGGCGTCAAGAACACTATGAGTGGCGTTCCCCATTGGCTCTGGCCACAATAGCAAACAACAAAGAGGTTGTGGCCTTTTTGTTGGAAAATAAAGCCGATCCTAATTACATTATTTGTAATAGGTCTAATCATTGGGGTGATACAAATTGGCGCCACCAACCTATATTGTCTTTGGCGATTAGAACAAAAGACAGGGAAATGATTGATTTGCATTTAAAATATGCAAAAAGTCCCTTTGATTTTTTCAAGCGCATAAAAATCCCCACAGATTTGACACCACAACAGCGGATGGAACTCGAAAAAATATTGGTTCAGTGTGATCACCCTGTTACAGTTGCCATTCGTCAAGAAGATCGGGAAACTTTGGACAAACTTTTGACCTTTGAACTTCCAATTCATCAAGAAAAAATTTTCAAAAGAAGATTTTTAACAGAACTTGGTCGAGATGGATTAAATTTACCACAAGATGGTATTTGGGCGTATCTTTACGGTTTTTGGGCTAAAAAAGATCGGGCCGAAAGAATAGCTTTGCGTCAAAAATTGGCTGAAGTTGTCCAACAAGGTGATCAGGAACAAAAAGAAAAGATTATAACGCAATTGGCCGGTGAAAAGGTAACAAACTATGATGGAACAATTTCTCATCGCGAAGACCCGCTTCGTCGCCAAGAAGCTAAAGAATATAAGCTTTTACGAGTAAAATTTGATTCTGAAACAGCCCGTGCAGCGCATAGAGCAGTGCAATTGAAACGCGCCCGGTTATTGGAAAAGGTAGTCGATTAAGTTTTAAAAAGGAGATTTAAAATGATCAAAACTATAAAAAATTGGGCTTGGAAGGATATTGATTGGCATCATGTAAAACTTGCCGATATTAAAAAAGTCATTCAAGCCGATGGGGATGTGAATGATGTATGTTGGGAAGGATGTCTTGACTGGCGTCGGGAATCATATACAGAACATACCCCATTGGAGTTGGCTGTACAACATGGAAAATCAATTATTGTGAAATATTTGCTGGAACGTAAGGCTGATCCAAATGTTATTTTGGCAAAAAGGTATCGTTTTGGTGATGATCGATATATTCATGATTTTCCGCTGTTTTCTTTGGCATTAGAAACAAGAAACAAAAAGATTATTGATTTACTCTTTCAATACGGTGTGAATCCTTATGCCTTTGATCCGACACAAAAGCCAAGAAAAACAGATCTTTGTCGCATGGGTGAAATGTATGTGAATTCAGATAAACCGATTGATTGTTGGGCGGATCATCCAATAGCCACAGCTATTCAAAAGGATAATCTGGATGTTTTGAGAAAAATAACTTCTGCACCCTATACAGTTCCCAAAGAGTGTGTGGAAAACATTGCATTACTGAGGGATAGAGTTAGAAGAAGCAAAAATCCCCAAACACAAAATGTGAGCATGTATTGGGAAGCTTTTGTGGATCAAGAAACAAGAAAAGAGAGAAGAAACTTACGTCAAAAATTGGCAAAAGCCCATAAAACTGGGGATCTTGTCAGGAAAAAAGAAATCATAAAACAATTAATTGATTCTTATGAGAAAATACAAGCAGAAAAAAACTCGCTTAATTCCCGATACCGTGAAGCTGAAAAATACAGAATCATAAGAAAAGAATATGATTCTGAAACAGCACGTGCCGCACGCAGAGCTGTAATGGCAAAACGTGCACAAATTTTAGGACAATAAAAAAACAAAGGAGCACAAAATGAATAAATACGAAGCAACAGAAAAAATTACAGACTATAGATTTTGGGAAGCTAAACCCACAATGGAGGATATTCAAGAATGTATTGATGCAGGAGCTGATTTAACTGAATTGGTTCGGACTAAATACGAATATACTTATCCGTTAGCGTATTATGCTGCTCAATATTTACCAGATGCGATACCCATGATGGTGAAAGCGGGTATGAATATCAATCAACCTTGTCGAGAGGGAACAGCTGTTAAATTGGCCAGTTATTGTTCTTGTGTAAAGCCCTTAGGTATGAAACGCTTGTTGGAAAATGGGGCAAATATTTATACCAAAACAGCCTCTGCTGGTTTTGGGTGCCCCAATCCAGAAGGGCAAGCCATCTTGGATAAAATTCAAGCTATGGGAGGATTTATGTTACCAACCAGTACAGATATTTCTTGTGTTGGTTGGGCCTTGCTAGAAGGGGTAAATATGTCTGATGATCCCGATTATGAAGAAGCCGAAGAACAACGTCAAAAAGTGGCAATGCTATTTGAAGCCGGCCTTCATCCTGATGCACCAGCCAAAGATGGTGAGCCCGCTATTTTTAGCACGACTTTTAATGGTTATGAGAAAGCAACCCAAATGATTTTAGATCATGGGGGAAGCATTAACGCTAAAAGTGTAAAAGGGGATACTGCACTGACAGATATGGGAAAAGCTATTGCTCGAGACTTTAAAATGAAATGGGTCAAAGAAGGTAATGTTCCCATGACAGATGCAGAAAAAAATGAATGCCTTGCCCGTCAATACTTTAAAAGGTTGAGTTTGCTGATTAGTAAAGGAGCAAGCCTAAATTTACCTGATGGTGAAGGCAAAAGCTTTGAAACGGGTCCTGCCAGTAAAATTCCTTTTGTGGCTCAACTCATCAAAGTTTATCACGAAGGTGGCAAAGAAGGTGTAAGTCAATGGATTCATAGGTGGCAAAAAATATGGTCCCAAGAAGTGCACGATCGTTGGTTTACTGCCTATCAGAAAAACAAAATTCAGGAGGCTGATCGCAGACGTGATCTTGCTGATGATATTCGCAAACAATTGCGCAAAAAATCGGCGGTGGGACGCAGGAAAGCTATGGAGCTTGCCAAAAAATTCCATGTTTTTCAGGCTGATGATAGTCATGAAGAATGGTTGGTGAAGTCGCATCATCAATTGCGTCCAACAGCTTTGCATTTTGATAGGTAAGAAAAATTGGCCTCAATTTTTTGAGGCCTTTTTATTTATTAAAATTTGGTACATTGGTTTTTTGCTTGATTTATTTACGAAATTTTTCTATCCTGCATAGCACGCTATGTTAGGAGGAAAGATGAAATTCATTTCAAAAACGTTATTATGGGGAACAGCCCTGTTGCCTTCATTGGCCTTGGCACAAGAGGTTGTGCCCACTTGGCAGTTGGAAGTGCGGGAATTATCTTTAAGTTATTCTAATACGTCAGTGAGTAATTCTCGTGAATATAAAAATTCACCCATTTCAGCTTATAGCGCAGATAGTCAATATAATATCGTTGGAAAATTAGATGCTTTTTTAAATCGTAATGATGAGACAAGTCTCTGGTCAAATAATTTAATGCTTAATTATGGCAAATTAAAGATTAAACCTGTGGACCAAAAAACTGAAACAACGGAAAGTGCTGATAAAATTTGGTTATCGACCGATTACGCTTTAAGGTTGTGGAAAATATTAGAGGCGGATGTGGGACCTTTTGTACAGTTGGCTTTTCAAACTGAATTTACTGCTAACCAAGGATCACCACGCTATAAAGCCTTATCGGGTCGAGAGGGTATGAAGCTGTTTGAAGGACAGTATTTGAAAGAACTTTATGCTGCTGTTTTGGAAGAATATGATTTTACTTATTCACGTGATCGAAATATGAAATATGGTTGGGAAGTAGGAGCACGTGCTGAATATCCCATTCGAGAAGGTGTAAAGTGGACGGGAACAGCACGTTTTACGGACTATGTTCATTATACAAAATATGTTTCTACTGATTTAGAGTACGATATGGAATTGACCACAAAATTAGAGGTTGATTTAACAGATACGTTGGCTTTTGCGCCCTATATTAGTTATCGGCGGGGTCAAGCCAGAGGTGCAAAAAAAGCAGGTTCCAATTTGATGATTGGATTACAATTGAAATACGCCGATTTGTTTAACTTATCAAAAGGAGAATAAAATGTTTAAAAATATGATGAAAGAATTTAAAACCTTCGCTTTAAAAGGTAACGTGTTAGATATGGCTGTTGGTATTATCATTGGTGCCAGTTTCGGTAAGATTGTGGATAGTTTGGTTAAAGATATTTTGATGCCACCCTTGGGGATGCTTTTGGGAAAAGTGGATTTTTCCAATTTGAAAATTGCTTTGGGGACAGAGGCTGATGCGGCAACCATAAATTATGGTACATTTATTAATCATGTTATCAGCTTTATTATTGTGGCTTTTGCCGTGTTTTTGTTGATTAAAGCCATCAATACTTTACGTGCAAAAATGGAAAAGGCCGAAGCAGCTGCTCCTGCGCCAAAGACAGAAAAAACTTGTCCTTATTGCTTTTCGCAAATTTCTGTCAAAGCGACACGTTGCCCGCACTGTACCAGTCAATTAAAAAAGTAAAGCGAAGGCGATTCACCTACAGATGGGTGATACAATGAGGATATTCGTATTTATTTTACTGTTTTGGGTTTGTTCTGCACAAGCGCTTACTCGTAGTAGTATAGAGAGCTATGTGCAGAATGCCCCAGAAATTAGAGAGCATAGTCAGATTGATTCTGTTGTAAAATATATAAGGAAGAAATATACAGCAGATGAAGAAGTTGCTTATGCTGTTTTGGCGTGGATTGTATATAACGTTGATTATGATGATTATTATTATCGTCAAGCAGATAAAGATAACAAAACTCGTCGTAATCTATCGGCTAAAATTCCCGAACAAGGGGATATCATCAAAACACGCTTAGGAGTTTGTAAAGATATTGCAGCGCTTTATGTAGAAATGTTGGCTTTGGCAAAAATAAAAGCGGAAGTTGTTTATGGGTGTTATGCCCCTAAAGCAGATAAAAAAGGATGTTTGGCTAATCCACACGCATGGAATGCTGTATGGATAAACAAACAGTGGGAATTGGCTGATCCGACTTTTGCGATGGGACAAGCTCGTGCTATGCAAGAGGTTTCCACGAAGAATAGTTATAATCGTGCTGTTAAGAAACGTCAAAGGAGAAGTAGCGATGTTTACAAGGCGCGCACAGATAGAAGCATTGATGCAACTTGGTTTATGACAGAACCATCTAAGATGGCTGAAGAACATCAACCAGAAGATAAAAAATGGTATTTAATCAAAAAAACAGACCGTAAAAGAAAAGGTTAAATCTTGACATTAAAAAAATAAAGTCGTACATTAAAGCTATTAACAAAAGGAGAATCAAATGACGTCATTAAAAGGAACCCAAACAGAAAAGAATTTATTGCTTTCATTTGCAGGTGAATCACAAGCACGCAATCGTTATACGTATTTTGCCTCTAAAGCCAAAAAGGAGGGTTATGAACAAATTGCGGCGATTTTTACGGAAACAGCAGATCAAGAAAAAGAACATGCTAAACGCTTTTTTAAGTTTTTAGAAGGTGGTGACTTGGTTATTGAAGGATCTTTTCCTGCTGGTGTTATCGGTTCTACGGCCGAAAATTTGGCGGCAGCGGCCGGCGGAGAACACCATGAGTGGACGGATATGTATCCTGCGATGGCAGATGTGGCGGACAAAGAAGGTTTTGCCGATATTGCGGCAGTATGGCGCGCGGTATGTGTGGCGGAAAAGTTTCATGAGGAACGCTATCGTGCGTTAGCAGAAAATTTGACCAAAGGCGAAGTTTTTGAAAAAATTTCCGAAACCGAATGGCGTTGTCGTAACTGTGGTTATGTTCATAAGGGTAAATCAGCTCCTGAATTGTGTCCTGCTTGTGCTCATCCTCAGGCTTATTTTGAGTTAATTTGTCGTAATTGGTAAATTTTGGTTATTGAGTATTAAAAAATCCCCGGTGACGGGGATTTAAATTAATCTTTTTCTTTCCCAGGTTGTTGGATGGGATGGGTATTTCCATATCTTTTAGGAAGGGATTTACCTGATAATATTTTTAAATAATCTTCCTGTCCAACCATACGAGGAGAAGAAGATTTAGAGGAAGGTGTATAACTTTCGCATGTTTTCTTATCACATTTAAAGACCCAAAAAAACTTCGATGATTTCGAAAATTCTTCAGCGTTTTTTGGTGCTTTTTTCAGAGCCATTTTATCCTCCTTAGGTTGATGGGCGCAACTTAGCATAAACTGATTTTTTTGTCAACAAAAATTATTTTTTATTTTTTAATTTTTTTTAAATCTCGTTTTTTTTGAAAAAAATCATGCATAATTTGGCTACATTTTGGAATAGTTTCGAGCTGATTTTTTATTTTATGATGTGTTTGAGGGTGTGTAAAAACTTTTGCACCCTGGCGTATACCGCCAGTTTTGGGATCAGTAGCACCATAATAAATGGCATCCAGTCGTGCCCAAGCAATTGCTGCGGCACACATGGTACAGGGTTCCAATGTAACGAACATGGAATACCCATCCAAAAATTTGCGGTCTAATTTTTTACAAGCCTTACGAATAGCTAGCATTTCGGCATGTGCTAAAACATCCTTCTTCTCTTCTGTTTGGTTGCGTGCTATTGTTAAAATTTTTCCTGTTTGAGTATTGAAAATGACAGCACCTACAGGTACTTCGTCGACACAGAATGCTTTTTGAGCATATTGTAGGGCTTTTTTAATAATTTTTTCACTTTCTTTTTTTATCATATTGGTATAGTATCACACTTATGATAGAAAAGAAAGAAAGAATTGCAAAAAAAATGGCGGATGCCGGTTTATGTTCACGTCGTGAAGCAGAACGATGGATATTGGCTGGTCGTGTTCAAATTAATGGAAGGGTCTTACAAACACCTGCTTGTGTGGTGGGGAGCGAAGATACTGTGTTGGTAGACGGTAAGCCTTTGGCGCAAAAATCACATACACGTGTATGGATGTATCATAAGCCAGCGGGTTTGATAGTATCTGCGCATGATCCGCAAGGGCGCAGTACGATTTTTGAACATCTACCACAAAGTATGCCGCGTGTGATTTCAGTAGGACGTTTGGATTTAAATTCAGAGGGACTTCTATTGCTGACTAATGATGGGGAATGGGCACGCAAAATGGAATTACCTGTCAATGGTTGGGAAAGAACCTATCGTGTGCGTGTGCATGGTATGCTATCCAGTGAAATGTTGGGGCGTTTATCTAAAGGCGTGAAGGTGGATGGCATTCAATATGCGCCCTGTCAAGTGGAAGTGGAGCGCAAGCAAGGTACCAATACTTGGCTTAAAATGACTTTACATGAAGGAAAAAATCGTGAAATTCGTAAATTAATGAAGTTTTTTGGTTTGGAAGTATCGCGTTTAATCCGAATTTCTTATGGTCCCTATCAGTTAGGAACGTTGAAAAAGGGTGCGGTTCAGGAGGCGCCATGCGCTTAATTTCTGGTCAATTTAAAGGGCGTTTGTTAAAGGCTCCGCCTGAGGGAACGCGCCCAACGGCAGATCGTGCCAAAGAAATGTTGTTTGATATTTTAAACGCTGCTTTGATGCGGACGCAAAAACAATGGTCACGTGTGCGTTTTGCAGATGTTTTTGCAGGATCTGGTGCTGTGGGGTTGGAGGCCGTTTCGCGGGGGGCTAAAAATGTTTGGTTGTTTGAAAAAAATCCCGTGGCACAAAAAATTATCCGTCAAAATGGGCGTGATATGGATTTTGAATTATTGGGAGATGCATTGATGCCACCGAAAATCAATAAGCCGGTGGATATTTTATTTATGGATGCACCCTATGGGAAAGGCTTATGGGAAATGTCTTTACCAGCCTTTGATTGTATGGGATGGATTGGTGAAGATACAAATATTATTATTGAGGTGGATGGAAAAGAAAGTCCCATTTTACCCCATGGATTTGCTTTACAACAAGTACGTCACCAAGGACGTAATACATTTTTATTCTTAACCAAGGAGGCTTAGGTGGATTTGAAAAAATTATCGACAACTTTACGTGTGTTATCAGCAGATATGATTGAAAAAGCCAAATCGGGGCATCCTGGAGCGAGTTTGGGAATGGCAGATATGGTCACTGTTTTGTGGACGAAGTTTTTGCGTTTTGATGCTGAAAATCCTGATTGGCCGGATCGTGATCGGGTGATTTTTTCTAATGGTCATGCATCACCACTTATGTACGCCATACTTTATATGATGGGGGTAAAAGGTATTACGTTAGATGATTTAAAAAATTTACGCCAATTGGGTAGTATTACGCCGGGGCATCCTGAACGGGGGTTAACACCGGGGGTTGATTTTTCTACAGGACCATTAGGACAAGGGCTGGCTGGGGCTGTTGGAATGGCTTTGGCTGAACGCATTTTAAATAAACGTTTGGGAAATGTAATAAACCATAAAACTTACTGTTTTGTAGGGGATGGCTGCTTGATGGAAGGTATTAGTGAGGAGGCTATTTCTCTGGCAGGACTTTGGCAACTCAAAAATTTGATTGTTTTGTGGGATGATAATCAAATCACGATTGATGGCGCAACGGATTTATCTACTAAAACAGATATGTTGGAGCGCTTTAAAGCAAATAATTGGGCTGTTTTAAGTTGTAATGGCCATGATTTTGAATCCATTGAACAAGCTTTAACTGTTGCACAAGAATCCCAAAAACCTGTTTTTATTGATTGCAAAACAACGATTGGTTATGGAGCTCCAAATAAATCGGGAAAATCTTGTGTCCATGGAGCCCCATTGGGTGAAGAAGAATTGAAAGCGTTTAAGGAAAATGTGGATTGGACTTTGGCGCCTTTTGAAGTTCCCGAAGATATTCTGAAGTTTGCTCATGAAGCGGGAAGGCGTGGACATAAAACTTTTGAGAATTGGCTGAAGAATCTTCCCAAAAACTTTGAACAAATATTGGAAAACAAAGAGCATTATTCTTTAGAAGATTTAAAAAAAGAATGGCTTGAAAATCCACCAGTTGCAGGAACGCGTAATTTATCACAAAAAGCACTGGAAACACTTTTGTCTCAAATACCATTTTTAATTGGAGGTTCAGCGGATTTGGGTGCTTCTAACTTAACTAAAACAAAAGTATCCCAAGATATTTTACCCCCGAATTATCAAGGAAATTATATCAATTATGGAATACGTGAGTTGGCAATGGCTGGGATTGCAAATGGTTTGGCTGCACACGGTGGTGTATTACCTTATACTAGCACTTTCTTTGTGTTTTCAGATTATATGAAGCCCTGTATACGTTTGGCCGCACTTACAGGATTGAAACAATTATATATTTTTACTCATGATTCCGTTGCAGTGGGAGAAGATGGTCCTACACATCAACCGATTGAGCAACTAGCAGGATTGCGCGCCCTACCAAATTTAACAATTTTTAGACCCGCAGATGCGATAGAAGTGGCTGAAAGTTATGAAACTGCTTTAACTTTAAATGGACCTTCGGCGATTGTTTTGACACGCCAAAAAGTACCTTCTGTACGTGCAAATATGGATGAAAATCTAACGGAAAAAGGTGCCTATATTATCAAAGAAGTTAAAGGTGAACGAACTTTAACAATTATTGCAACGGGTTCAGAAGTAGCACAGGCTTTACGGGTGGCTGAAAAAATACCGCAAACGGCTGTTGTTTCCATGCCCAGTTGGGAATTATTCGAAAAACAACCCAAAGCTTATCAAGAAAAAGTGTTGGGGACAGCTCCACGTGTTTCTGTTGAAGCTGCCAGTACTTTTGGATGGTCACGTTGGACGGGTTCTGATGGTTTAAACATTGGCATTGATACTTTTGGACAGAGTGCCCCTGGTGATAAATTATTTGAACATTTTGGTTTTACTATAGACAAAATTTTAAAAACAATTCAAAAATGGATGAAAAAATGAGGAAAGTAGTTTTATTATTTTCGTTATTTTTTGCGTTGTCTGCTTATGCTGAGGGCAATCAAAGTGTTCAATCTTTTACCAAAGCCAAAAATCTGCTTAAAAAAGTGGTTTATGCAGGACATAATGAAACTTTTTATTGTCGAGGCACTTTTGATGAGAATAATAATATCACTTTGCCCAAAGGTTTTACGGTACCTGCACACGAAAAGAGAGCTAAAAAATTAGAATGGGAACATGTTTTACCAGCTGAACATTTTGGGCGTGCTTTTGTTGAATGGCGTGAGGGACATCCGGGATGTGTGGATAATAAAGGTAAATCATTCAAAGGACGTAAATGTGCTGAAAAAGCAAACGAGGAATTTCGTTTTATGTTGTGCGATATGTATAATCTTTATCCTGCAATCGGGGCAGTTAATGCAATTCGCAGCAATATTGCCTATGATGAATTAAAAAGTGAAAAGAACAGTTTTGGAAGCTGTCCTTTTAAGGTAGGTAAAAATCAAGTGGAACCACCACCCTATACCCGTGGGGCGATTGCACGCACTTATCTATATTTTGATTTCGAATATCCCAAGTATCATATGTCGGACAGTACACGTAAATTGATGACGGCTTGGGATAAGATGTATCCGGTAGATGAATGGGAATGTGAACGAGCAAAAAGGATTGAAAAGTTGCAAGGCAATGAAAATAGATTCGTGAAATCTAAATGTGAAGGAATGGGATTTTATCGTTAATTATCTGGAACGTATTTTGTGCGTCTTATTAATGAAGTTAATGGAACGAGTTATAATATCTTGATGTGTTTTGTCAGGAATAGTGAAATGTTTGACTTCTGAATACTCTTTATAATGTGCTTGAATATTATCTATAAAAGGAATATTTGAAGGGCTTTGAGTATTAAATTTTTGGCACCAGTTTTGGATGTCTTCAGGTGAAGAAACTTCATCATCAGATCCCACAAAAAAGTGAACTGCGGTACTGCCTAACAGGTTTCTTTTTTCCATGCCGTGTGCATGATTATCCAAGAAATCAAGCAACATTTTTGAAGAAATGGGTAACTTTAAAGTTTCGGTTATCCTTTCAGGCATAAATTTTGCTAAAATTTTTAAAGGAAGTCTTACCTGTTTGAATTTTTCCATAGAAAAAGGCGCAACCAAGAGCATGCTTTCTGGAGAGATAAGTTTTTTTTCAAGAGCTAATAAAGAAACTAGAGCACCATAACTGTTGGCATGAATGGCAATATGCCGGGGGTCTGTCGACAATTTTTCTTGGGTGTAATCCCATATTGTTTGAAGATCTTCAATACTGGACGACAATGTCACATCGTCCTGTGTGCCATCACTTTTATTTTGATCTTTGCCATGGGCTGTAAAATTAAATTGTAAGGTATTAAAGCCAGCCTGCTGATACATATTAGCTGTTTTTATTTGACTTTCTTTGTCCATATGGGAATGTAAACCTGTGGCAATAATGACCAGTTTTTGTAAGACAGATTCATTAAAAGTGGATCCTGAAAGACGTGCTTTTAAACGTCTTTTGGATTTTGGAACTTGTATTGTAAGATCTTGTTTTGTCATATTTGTAAAATTTGAAGTGGTGACCTCGGGGCGATTCGAACGCTCGACCTACTGCTTAGAAGGCAGTTGCTCTATCCAGCTGAGCTACGAGGCCACGCTCCCTATTATACGCGATTTTTGGCTGATGGTCAAGTTTTTATTCATGAAAAGCTCGAATATCTATTTGGTGAACTTTGAGATAATGTTTTACCTGAAACAGGATGATTTAAATGTAAATAGGTAAAATCTTGTGTGAAATTTTTAATTTTTATGGGATTGAATAACATGTGATATATGGGTTGAGATTTCTTTTCCCAAGTGGTCCAGCATTGTTCGGTAAAGTTTTGCCCACTGTTTCTCTTTGTCGGCCAAAGAAATGCGCCGTCCCATTTGGACATAAGTTTTACCCGCCACAGTTAAACGATTGTTTGTGGTATGATCTTGATTTTGGACTAATTCTATATTGTAGTTTAATGTATCTTGAATATAATCAGATTGCCACCAATGTTCACTAGGTAAATTTTCGCGAATGATTTCTGCCTGATTTAAAATAATTTGTAATGTTGTATTTTGGTGAGCATCTTCTTTTAAGTTTTTGTGAATCCAACTTTGTACAATTTGTTCGGGACTTTTGGGTAATTTATTTTCAATATGATGTGCAGAATCAAATCTTTTTATGTTTGATATAAAAATAATTTGTTGAAAAGGAACTTGGTAGAACTTATCTGACTGTAGCTCAGATTCAAAAGAATGCTGTGGCACAGCCATACAGCCTGTCAAAAAGAATAAAAAGAAAATCTTTTGTAATTGCTTTTTCATTTATACTGGGGTATTATACCTAAATTGAAGGGTTTGTCAATCATGAAAAAAATTACGCATCAACGTTTAAAAAATATTGCGCTTTATTATTTGGACAGGTTTGATACTTCTAGCGAAAAGTTAAAATCCGTTTTGAAGCGTCGTGTTCAAAAGGCTGTTATGGCGGGGGATGAAGTATCGCCAGATTCATCCAATTGGATTGATGAAATTGTGCAAGATATGCAACGATTGGGATATGTGAATGACAAACGTTTTTGCGAAAACAAAATCCGTCAGTATTTAAACGCTGGTAAATCTAACCGTTATATTACAGGTAAATTATCTGAAGCGGGGATTGATTCGGAAATGATCCAATCATTTTTGCCTGCTGATGAGTTAGAACAGGCTAAAATTTTTGTACACAAGAAGCATTTGGGAAGTGATTATCAAAAAGACTTGGCTAAACTTGCTCGTGCGGGTTTTTCCTATGAAGTGACACAAAAAGTATTGAAAAACAATTGATTATTTTCTCTTAAGGATTATTTTTAATCCCAATACTGTTAAAATTTTACATTTTCTCCCTTGAATATATTCTTTGTTTAATGCGAGAATATTTTTATAAAAAGGCCAATAAGCAAATTGTTTTTTGTGTAAAACAAGGGATTTTCTTTTGTTCCTTAAATATGTAAAATAAAAAGAACTGATATATTCCATCATATAGCTGGTTGAACGGGGATACCATCCACCATTTTCATCAATTGCTTTTTGAAGACTAGGTGATGGATTGGGGTAGACCAAATTCATAACCTTTTTTTTGTCCTTTTTGATAAAGTCAAAAGCAACGGGGAAGCATTCTTTACACATATTGAAAAAGTCCTCTTTTTTCATAATGAACATATTATTACAGTAAAATTTCATTTCTTTTCTGAAATTTAAGTATTCTTTATAAAGTAGAGGATGGTATTTTTGTGATAATTCTACTGCTTTTTGCCAACCATCAAAACCAACTTGAGGAGCTGGAGGTGTCGCGTGTCCATAAATAAATTCATATTTTTTGAAAATTGTATCAAAGTTTTCTTGGGAATAACCGTGTTTGTTTAAATAATCCCCAAAACGTTTATGCTTCAAAACAGGCAATTCAAAAAAACGGCGATAGTGACATAAACCAATATAATCTGGATTGCCCAATTTATCATAATTTTTCCAAGCCCAATACAAAACTGTCCACTCGTTTAAATCCCGATTTAACTCAGAAATGTTTTCACCTGTATCGTCACCAATCATGTTTTTCATCAACCATTCAAAATCTTGGTCAGAAATGACGCCATCTTTTGATTTTACTTTTGCTACAGCGCGTCCTGCATGAATAGGAATAACAATATCGTTTTTAAATAAAGGGGATTTTTTGTGGTAAGCAACTAGTATTTTGATACTCATATTTTTTCCATTTTTTGAAGGGGTTAATTTTGGTTTTAAGTATGGTTTACCTTAAAACAACTTTTTAAAAAAGTCAAACGGAAAATGCTTAATCCATTAAAAAATGCTTAAAAAGTGTTGAATTTATCAAAAATAAAAAACTTGCTTTTTTAGGGAAATTTTTGTAGAATATTTCTCGTGCCGAGATAGCTCAGTTGGTAGAGCAACGCATTCGTAATGCGTGGGTCGTGTGTTCGAATCACATTCTCGGCACCATTTTTTTTGAGGTATATCTATGTATTTTGATGCGCACGCACATTTACAACAACTCCCCCGTCTTCAACAGGCTATCTTAGAGGCTCAAAGATCCGGTGTTCATGAAATTTTATGTAATGCCATCTATGAATCAGATTGGCCTATTATACAAAAAATAGCGCAACAATATTCGGGGGTTCACGTGGCATTGGGGGTTCATCCGTGTGCTGTGAGTGCAATTCAAAAAGGGTGGGTAGTGCGGTTAGAAAAAATATTGAAAAACAACCCCAATGTTATAGTAGGAGAAATTGGTTTGGATGCTCAATATCCTAATCTGGACGATCAAGAATTAGCTTTGCGACAGCAACTTCGTTTGGCTTGGTCTTACCAGCGTCCGGTGGTTCTTCATTGTTTTCGTGCCTGGGATCGTTTGCTACATATTTTAAAAACTCAACGAGAAAAAATACCTCCTAAAATAATGTCTCATTCGCACCATGGGAATCCAAATCTTATTCCAGAATTGATACAAAGGTACAATATGTGTTTTTCTTATTCATCTATTTTTGTTCCACAAAACCATCCCAAGGTTCAAGCTTGTTTAAAAGCGACTCCATTAGATAGATTGTTGGTGGAATCAGATTGTCCAGATTTAACAACCAGTCCAAAATCTATTATTGAACTTGTTTCGGCAATGTCTTGTTTAACCCATTATAAATCAGCTGTTTTAAAAAAAGCGTTATTTCAAAATGGTAAAAATTTTATTCGCTTTTAAATGGCTTGTTTTAAAACAACTTCAGGGTTAAAATTGATATTGGATGTCAAAGAACGTTTTTCATATTGATTCA
>Ga0310690_10001360_pt1 | contig 43378 bp, 38 predicted proteins | sample AusTroGonzalo_MG_2_FD_207661 | JGI IMG/M metagenome (GOLD analysis project Ga0310690, IMG submission 207661) | Bovine rumen microbial communities from tropical cattle in Woodstock, Queensland, Australia - Gonzalo_04 (v2) (version 2) | ecosystem: Host-associated > Mammals > Digestive system >... | reverse complement strand
GTTAAAGATTACCAAACAAGTTACCAACAGGGAAACCGCTTCTTTGGATAAGTATCTCCAGGAGATTGGTAAGGTTGAATTGATAACGGCTGACGAGGAAGTCGAGCTAGCGCAGAGAATCAGACAAGGCGACATGGCCGCTTTGGAGAAGCTCACGAAGGCAAATTTAAGATTCGTCGTCTCCGTATCGAAACAGTACCAAAATCAGGGATTAAGCCTCCCCGACCTCATCAACGAGGGCAACCTCGGCCTCATCAAGGCAGCACGCCGTTTTGACGAGACAAGAGGTTTCAAGTTCATCTCTTACGCTGTGTGGTGGATCCGCCAGTCCATTCTCCAGGCTCTTGCAGAACAATCACGTATCGTCCGACTTCCATTGAACAAGATCGGCTCGATCAACAAAATCAACAAGACCTACGCAAAGCTGGAGCAGGAATTCGAGCGCGAGCCGAATGCTGAGGAGATAGCTGAAGTCCTCGACTTGACCGAAGCCGAAGTCAAGGAATCGATGAAAAACGCAGGCCGTCACGTGTCAATGGACGCCCCTCTCGTGCAGGACGAAGACAATAACATGTACGACGTCTTGAAGAGCGACGAGGTAGTGACACCGGAGACCGAGCTGCTCAACGAGTCGCTCCGCAAGGAGATTGACCGTGCCATCTCGACTTTGACACAGAGAGAAGCCGACGTCGTCCGCTTGTATTTCGGACTCAACGGCGGCCATCCGATGACTTTGGAGGAGATTGGTGAGAAGTTTGACCTCACACGCGAGCGCGTGCGTCAGATCAAGGAGAAGGCAATCCGCCGCTTGAAACACACAAGCAGAAGCAAGATCCTCAAGAGTTATCTTGGTTAGTCTTACAATTTATTTCAATTATCAGGGATTTAACAGGGCCGGCGACGGTCCTGTTATTTTTTTTCACACTATAAACCTCATTGGATTTTCTGAAACACCAACAAATCTTTTCTAATGTGTTTCATTATATTGATGCTTTCATCGAGAGTGTTGTAGAAAAAGACCCAAATAGTCTGGTCTACATAGTCAACGGCCGCAATATACCCGTCTTCACCATTCTGTCCGGCCTCAGGCATGATTGAAGATGGCTGTCCAATCTGTCCGAACATGGTCTGAGCATCGAGCACTGTGTCGTTGTATGCCAATCCGTAATTGTTCAACCTGTCGGCGACGGTTCGCAGTATGCGTTTGACAGCTGTAGTGTCTTTAAACTCCATACCGAAGCACATATCACTCATAAAGTCAATGTCATCATTGATGATGATTGATGCATTATGGACCCCGCTATCCGATTCGAGCAGCGAATTGAGCGCCACACTGAATTCACTTATAATGGCTTGAGCAAAGACTTCTATTTCCTCGTCGCTTAGACGCTCTTTTGTATAAATATCGTCACCGACGGGCATTTGCGCATCCCAATTCATTCCGACTTCAACCGCATAATCAGGGGCTGGAATAGTATCCATGATTTCAGGTATTAGCTGTTTTGCCCCTGTAAAATCCTCTAATAGCCATTGCCAAATAGTTTCGTCTTCTGCATGAACCATCACCGTATTGATTTTATTGCCATGGACATCGAAATCACTGAGATAGGCTACAGTCAGATTTGTGCTGTCGGCGTATTTGCAGTAAAGCTCCATAGCCGGATTGCTTTGCCTATCAGAACCATTCCTACGGCAGGAACAGTTTGCAAACACCGCGAGCAGCAATAGAATCAATATGTTTAGGTAATATCTCATGTTATTATTCTTGATTGACTATTTTGTTGGCCGAGATAATGACATCCTGTGCCGAGCATCCCGAATTACAGAGAAATTTCACTTCTTCGTTTGGCAAAGTCAAGCCATATATAATCACTCCAGATAGCAGGCATGCCGCAGCTACGTAAGGAATCCAGAGTCTCTTGGTCTTTCCTTGACGTTGAGCCTTTTTCGCCATATTCAGTATGACATCATCTCCCGGGACACTATTTTGCACCTCGTTCGGTGCACTCATCCGTTTCTGCCATTGTATATCAAAATCATTAGTATTCATTTTTCCCTCCTTAATTATTTTTTTATCTCTTTTTCAAACAATTCTTTCAGCTGCTGTTTTGTGCGTGCTATGCGCATTGCCACCGCCCCCTCTGTAAGGTCGGTCATCTCGGCTATTTCTTTATATGAAAAGCCATCAAGATGAGCTCTGATTATAATGCCGTTTTCTTCAGGGAGCCCATTGATCAACTGACGCAGCAATTGGCAGTTGTCATCGACTACCTCGCTTGACATATTGTTTAATTCCCCATGGGCATCAATTTGCTCTGTCGATGGATATCTACTGTCTTTGCGACGAAGCATCAGCATGGTATTTGTAGCAACACGATATATCCACGTGCGTTCTGAACTTCTCCCCTCGAAGGTGTCGAAATAACGCCACAGGCTGACTATAACCTCCTGCATACAGTCTTCTAATTTCCATGCTTTGTCAAGACTGTAATCAGAACAGATATGCCAAATCAAAGCCTTGTTGCGCAACAGCATTGCGTCAAAGGCTTGCTCTTTGTTTGATTTATCTCTAATGTGAAACAACAAAGCGTCTTGTCTGATTGTCATTAATCTTTACAAAATACATACCGTCAATGTAATCTGCTGTTGATACGGTGATTGTATTTTCGAGGGTTTTAATCTCATCAACTTTTTGGCCAAGAGCATTGTAAATCGCGATGGTTTCAATGTTTTCACCTATGATGGTCAGCACATCTTTGACTGGATTAGGATACATCTTAAAACCATAGGTCTCGTACTCTGAAACTCCTTCAAAAGTGATGCACTCAACGTTTGTAGGGTCGCTTTCGGTATAGCCCTCACAGTTGGCTGTTACTTTGTAGCAATATTCCTCCAAATCCTCCAAATCGTTATCCACGAATGATGTCTCGTTTACAGTTGCAATCTTTGCGCCATCTCTGTATACATTATAAGAAATTGCCGTTTCTGAGGCGAACCAGTTCAATGTAATTTCGTCATTTGCCATTGTGAGAGAAAGATTTGACGGTGCGTCGCATTCGATGGTCTCGCAGCTATATTGCTGAATGCCGCCATATTGCGCAAGAGCGTTTATCACGTCACTAGTTGAGAACGGATAAAGCTGCTGGTATCCTTGAATTGTGATGCTCCTATCAGGCATGATGAGAACCAAAGTCGGGCATCCAGCGATACCGTACATATTGAAAACCTCGTTTCCACCACCTTCAAATCCAATTGTCGGATACTGGACTCCGTATTGATCAATCCATTGCTGACAGACTGTATTGTTGTCGATGTATGAAATTTCCATAAAGAAAACATCATGTTGGTTGCAACCCGTAGCAGTGTACGCACCATTAATATAAGGTGCAATAACTTGGCATTGTCCGCAAGTGTAGAAGAAGAAATCAATGAAGACTGCTTGTCCACGGTCTAAAATATCAAAAAGATGAATCTCATTGCCATGACAATCGGTAGCCGTGAAATCGACGGCTTCAGTGAGATTGGTGTACTGTGCGTGCATTCCTGCTGTTGTTGCAAATAAAAATGCAAAAATGATAAAAAGTCTTTTCATACAGTTTTTTTTAATAATTAGGTGCAAAATTATCAAAAAACTAACAATTCTTAAATATTTTCTTTTAAGTTATTTTTTAAAAGTTTTTGCACCTAACCAAGAGTCAATTTTAAAACAAATGTCTATGAGAAAAAATCTATTTTTAATGGTGTGCATCTTCGCATTTATGGGCGTAATAAATGCACAAAACGAGATTAAGATGAACGTTAACACAGTATCGAATGTGGAGTTTTCACTTGATGAAAGACCAATTTTATTATCGTATGCCCCGACATCAGTCAGTCCTATTGGAAATGCCGGTTTTGGTGGATTGGCATTTTACTGGGGCTATATGTTCCCAGCCTCAATGGTTGAGGAATATGAAGGAAAGTATATCACACAGGTAGCATATTTGGAAGGCGGTGGCGATGACTATGCCGGCGATTACTCAATCAATATTTGGATTGGTGGTGACAGCGCTCCAGACAAACTGGTATCTACCCAAGAGTTTACAGTTACATCAGGTTCCGGAACCGTGGTTACAATGCCTCTTGATAAGCCTGTTCGTATTGACGGCAATCAGAATATTTGGGTCACATTATATCAGGACGGTTCGGTTCAAGGCCCTGCTTTCGTGATGGCAGATATGGGCGATGCCAACAGCCGTTGGGCAGGATTGCCGGATTATGGCATGTGGTTTGATGTCAACCAAGCACAAGGTGGCGATGGATACAGCTTCATCCTTTGGGCTTTTGCCGATGATTACGATTTTATTGGTGAAGTCGAGAGCAATGTCGCAGTTTATCCAAACCCGACACAGAATGTAGTAAATATCTTGGCTCCAAACATGAATCATGTCACAGTTCTGAACACATTAGGACAGGTGTTATATTCCGCAGCAGCTGAAGGCAATGCGTTTATTTTGGATATGTCTCAGTACGAAGCTGGAATGTATATGGTGCGTGTCTCAACAGAGAATGGTGATATCGTAAAAAATGTCAATGTAATCAGATAATCCTCTCAGCTTAAAAATCTTTATATTAAAATCCATGCCTTTTAAAATTAGGCGTGGATTTTTTTATTTCTTTCAAAAACTTTTATTATCTTTGCAAATCGTATTAAACATTTTTAACAATGCAAAAACTTATCGCTCCATCGTTGCTTTCAGCTGATTTCCTCCATCTTTCGAGGGATATCGACATGGTGAATAAAAGTCAGGCCGATTGGTTCCATTGCGACATCATGGACGGGGTGTTCGTGCCGAATATCTCTTACGGCATACCGCTGGTGCAAGCCATTAAGAAAGAAGCACTTAAGCCTCTCGACGTGCATCTCATGATTGTCGAACCCGACCGCTATTTTGAGAAGTTCCGCGACGCGGGTGCCGACATCATCACCTTCCACTACGAGGCAAGCACCCATATCCATCGCTCGGTGCAGAAGCTGAAATCACTCGGCGTGAAAGCCGGCGTGGTGCTTAACCCGCATACCCCAGTGATGCTCCTCGAAGACATACTCGGCGACCTCGACCTTGTTTTATTAATGTCGGTAAACCCTGGATTCGGAGGTCAGAAATTCATCGAACGGACATATTCGAAAGTCAGAAAGCTGCGTGAAATGATTGACTGTCAAGGATTAAACACCATGATTGAAGTCGATGGCGGAGTGAATGTCGAGAACGCACCGAAACTGTTCAATGCAGGAGCTGATGTTTTGGTGGCAGGAAACGCTGTGTTCAAATCGGAAGATCCAATAAAGACAATAGAATTATTAAAACATTAATATCATGAATGAAGTAGTATTAAAACTTAAACCTGAAGGCGTTTGGAAAGAATTCCAAGGCATCATGGGCGTGCCACGTCCTTCAAAAAGAGAAGCCAAGATGGTCGCTTACCTCGAAAATTGGGCAAAAGACCATAAAGTGGAATACAAAAAAGAACCTTGCGGCAACATCATCATGACGGTGCCAGCCACCAAAGGCATGGAAAACCGCCAGACCATCATCCTCCAGGCTCACATGGACATGGTGTGCGAGAAAAACGGCGACAAAGTCCACGATTTCGACAAAGACCCTATCGAGGCTGTGCTTAAAGGCGAATGGCTGCATGCCAACGGCACCACTCTCGGCGCTGACGACGGCATCGGCGTGGCCGCTGCATTGGCAGTGATCACTGACAAGGACGTGAAACACGGTCCACTCGAGTGCATCTTCACCGTTGACGAAGAAACAGGTCTCACCGGCGCTGAGAAACTCGACCCGAAAGACTTCACAGGCCGTATCCTTCTCAACCTCGACTCAGAAGACGAAGGCGAGATCTTCATCGGATGCGCAGGCGGTATGGATACCATCGTCAAGATTTTCTACAAACTCGAGAACGCCCCTGAAGGCTACATCCCTTACGACATCAAGGTCAGCGGACTCAAAGGCGGTCACTCAGGCGACGACATCAACAAGAACCTCGCCAACGCTAACAAGCTGTTAACCAGAATCTTATGGCAGGCTACCAACGACTACGACCTCCGTATCTACGACATCCAGGGCGGTAACCTCCGCAACGCCATCGCACGCGAGGCAACAGCAGTCGTCTTCATTCCGAAGGACTGCGCAAAGAAATTCGAGGCAATGGTGAAGAAGTTCGAGAAGAGCTTCAAGAACGAATATCAAGTCACTGAACCAGGCATCTCTGTGAAAGCTAAGAAATCGGAGACCACAGCCGACGTCGTCATCGACGAGATGACACAGTTCGACCTCCTGAACGGCCTCCTCACCTGCCCTCACGGCGTCATTGAATGGTCACAAACCGTCCCTAATTTCGTGGAGACATCGACAAACCTCGCCTCTGTAAAGAAAAAAGAAGGTTATTTCTTCATCCAGACATCACAGCGCAGCTCAATCGAGTCGGCTAAAGAATATGCAGCAGCAATGGTCGAGGCATGCTTCAACCTCGCCAACGCAGAGGTGAAACACACCGACGGCTACCCGGGCTGGACACCTAACCCAAACTCGGCAATTTGCGCCATCGCTGAGAAAGTGTATAAGAAACGCTTCGGCAAAGACCCGAAAGTTAAGGCTATCCATGCTGGTCTCGAATGCGGCCTCATCGGTGACAAGATCGCCGGCATGGACATGATTTCATTCGGTCCGACACTCCGCGGCGTGCACTCACCTGACGAGAGAATCGAAATCGCAACAGTCCAGATGTTCTGGGATCTGCTGTGCGACATCCTTCTCGAGGCACCAAAGAAATAGTTCAGAGACAGAGTTTTCAGAACCGTACAAAAAATCAGGCCTTGCGGTAAGTGCGATAGCGCTTATCCAGACTGGTTTTTGTATGGTTTTGAAAACGATTCGATTTTACGCAAAGTGGCTTTTTTTTGCCACTTTTTCTTTTTTTGTCGAAAGTTGCAATTTTTTGCGTATTTTTGTCGTTTGTATATTAGTAATTAATTATAGACCAATGAAAAAACTATTTTTAACGGCGTTGATGACGTTAGGTTTTGCCAGCTTGATGATAGCGCAAAATGTCACCTTCACCATTGTTAAAACCGACGGAGTATCAACGAGTTACGATATGAGTAGCGACGCAAAGATATACTACTCCGACACACAGCTTTTCCTGAAAAGCAATGGAGAAACAGTGTCCTACAACCTTTCAGAATTGAGAAAAGCATATTTCACTGCACCTCAAGATGTTGAAGAAGTTGATAATCAACAACTTACCATCTATCCAAATCCTGCTAAAGATGTCTTAAGAATAAATAATTTAACTGATAATCAATTAGTTACAATTTATTCGATAAACGGCGCTGTTGTAAAGAAAATCATCGCTTCAGGCGACACCGAAATCGACATCAGCAATTTGAACGCAGGCATATATATAATAGGTGTAGGCAACGAGTTTTCAAAATTCATAAAAATGTAAGCCATGAAAAGAATAATTTTAGCTATATCATTGATAATCATAGCATTATCTGTCAAGGCACAAGATGGCGAATACCACGTGCGCATTCATGGCCAGGAAAACAAAGGCATAGTTTTGGACGCTCCCGTCTCGTCAATCGACAGCATGTACATCAATATGTCGGCCAACAACCCGATTAAAGTGCGGACTACCAACAACTTATACTCGTTTGACTTTACAGAAGTCGATAGTCTGACATTCCCTTGGGTGCCAACAGGAACAGGCGACATCGTTTACATAAATTACAACGGAACCTCTGCCGAAGTCATCAATCCCTACCCTGCCACCCAGGTCATTGTGAGCGTCAGCGAGGCAAAAGTTTCAATTACTTCGTTGAGTTCAGCAAACATAACCTATTGTCTGTCAGGAACTTCAAATCCAGGACGTTTTGCCATCGAAAGCACAACCACGCCAACGATAAAGCTGAATGGCGTGAATTTGACTAACCCGACAGGCAAAGCTATGGACTTGACATGCGACGCAGGAATTATCCTCGAAATCGCCGACGGAACCGTAAACTCACTCAGCGACGGCTCGGAAAGCGACAAAAAAGCCGCTTTGATGTGCAACAGCGACCTTGTGGTTCAAGGTAACGGCACTTTGAACCTGACAAGCTATGTAAAACACCCGATAAAAGTCAAAGGCATATGCACAATCAACTCAGGTAACTTTGTGATTACCAGCGACGTGGAGGATGTCAACGGTTTCTCAGCCGACAGTACTTTGCTCATCAACGGTGGCAGTTTCGATATCACCATGACAGGCGCTGATGCCAACTGCATAAAGGCAGACTACGAGTTGACTATCAACGGCGGATCATTCGTAATCAACAATTCAGGCAACATATCTAAAGGTATAAAGTCAGACAGCGATATCACCATCACCGGTGGAGACATCACCATCACCTCAAGCGGTGCCACAGTGATAACCGACTACGACCCGTCATACTGCACTGCCATCAAGAGTGACGCCAATATCGTCATCAGCGGTGGCAACATCGACATCAACCTTCCAACAACAAATAATGGTGGCAAGGGAATCTCGTGTGATGGCAACATGACAATCAGCGGCGACAACACCATCCATATCGAGACCCATGGCGACGGTTCAACATACACCGCATCAACTGGTACCGACACTTATTCAAGCTCATGTCTCCGCGCCGAAGGCAACATGCAGATACTGAGCGGAAACATCACGCTCAGCAGCACAGGCAAAGCCGGCAAAGGCATCAAGGTTGGCAAAAAGAATGGTAACACATATACAGGCACTTATACGCAGGGCAACCCCGATGGTACCGGTCCGACACTCACTATCTCAACCACGGGAGATAAGATAGGCTCAGGCGGCGGTGGTTGGCCTCCTGGTGGTGGCGGCAGTTCTTCATCAACAGCATCTGCAAAAGCCATCAAAGTTGGAGGCATAGCAACTATTTACGGCGGCACCACCACTGTCACTACAACAAAAAGTGGCGCCGAAGGTCTGGAATCAAAGACACAGATCAATATTGAAGGAGGACAGCATTACTTCAAATGTTACGACGACTGCATCAACTCGTCAGGAAAGATCTTCTTCAACGGCGGTGTGACAGTGTGCTTTAGCAACGGCAACGATGCTGTCGATTCAAATGCAGGACAGGCAGGCGCCGTCACCATCGGCAACGGCGTCGTTTTTGCCTACACCACCAAAGGCAGCCCTGAGGAAGGCTTCGACTGCGACAACAACAATTATATCAGGATTACCGGCACCGGCATCGGCATCAGCGCAGGTGGCTCACAAGGTGGCGGCTGGCCTGGCGGAGGAGGTGGCAGCGGAGGCACTATCACCAACCCGGCACAAGGATACAAATTCTATACCAGCAGCTACAGCTTCCAAACAGGCAAATACTACACCCTGTCGAACACCAACGGCACTGGCGGCACCAATATGGTGACATTCAGCTTCGAAGCCAACTGCAGCAGCAACCTAGCACTTATCACAGCAACAGGCATGGTAAGCGGCAGCACCTATTACGTGAAATATGGAACGGAGGCACCGACCAACCCGACAACGGCATTCCACGGCCTTTACCTCGGCGGAACATCGTCGGCATCAACGCAAGCCTTCAGCTTCACAGCACAATAAACACAGCTGACAATATCAAAACCATACAAAAATTATCCAGACTGATTTTTGTATGGTTTTGATTATTCTTTACGGCGGAAGAAATAAACATCTTTTTCCATCCCGAAACCGCTCAAGTTCTTCAAATATCTCGTATCATAATGAAGAACAAAGCGCTGCTCGTAATTCTCTTGGATATAAGGCATTTCCGCAGGAATGACAACGTCATGGCAAATCATGATCCACAATGGGCGCTCTTCTTGCAACGACGCTCTTTTTTCTTGCAGACTGCCCATCCCAAATGAAAATGGCGACAAAGATATCCTGTTGCATTGGAACAGGTTTTCACGACACAGCAAATCATGACCGCAGAGATATAAGTTATAATTATAGATGGAATCTCGCTCAGCCTCAGGAATCTCCTTTATTTTCTCATGAAAATCGGCATAATTCTGTTCAAATTTATCGTTCCCCAGAATAACTTCATAAAACAAAAATCCCATCGGTCTGACTAAAAACGCCAGCAAAATGAGTGCCAACAGACAAAACGACAGCTTTCGAAGCCAATTCTTTTGAATATCAAACGTTGAAATCGAAATCACATACAATGGAACCATCACCACCTGGTAATGCTCGATACATTTTGTGCCAAATCCGAGCAAAAACAGCAAATATGAAATCACTATCGGAATCAGCAGATGCCTCTCATCTTTCAATGAATAAATCTGTATAAACAGGAAAGCCGTAACTACTAAATAATATGATACACAAACAATTACAGGGACTTTAATATTGATTCCAAGATATTCGAACCCAGACAAAAACGTCCCGTAAACCATCCACCAAACGCCTTCATTTCCGGCTTTCAAATAGAAATAAAGAAAACACGGAACTGCTATCGTAAAAACGCCAGCAAGAAACGTCAACACATTGATTATAAATAACTTCCATTGCTTTTTCAGCAAATTACCGACGAAAAGACAAACCAAAAAACCGCAAAACGGCACCGCATTGTTGATTCGCAAAAAAGCGATAACGCCAAAACATAGTCCGATATAATATAACTCTTTGGTTCTTAATGATTTATCTTCTTTATAAGCCTTCATAAAAGCATACAAAGGATAGCAGATAAACGGCAAACTCCATTCTTCTGTCAAATCACCACCTTCGTAGAAACACAAAAGCAATACCAATCCTAACATCAAAATGAAGAACCGACTCGCCCCTTCTTTATATAAAGAAATGATTTTATCAAGAAGTATCAAACTGATTGTCAATGAGATAGCTTGAAAAACAAGTATTACAAAATCACCGCCAAGCCATAAACACAAAGCATGCAAAAAATAAAGCAGACAGCCTTTATTGTCGAAATAGTCAAGGTAAATTGTCTTTCCTTTGAGAATCGCCATTCCCATCTGCTTGAAGATGGCGGCATCATATCCCACATAAGCGTACAACGGCGACGTGGCTCGCGAGAAAAACAACACGAAAACGAATGAAATCAATGCCAAGAAAGCATAATACCACTTAGAATCTCTCGTCAACATATTTCTCCATAGCAATCGAAATAATCAGCTTGAACAATCTTCACATTGACAAAGCTTCCTATTTCTATCTTATTGTCTTTCATAGAGATAAGTACCTCATCATCGACTTCAGGCGAGTCGTATTGGGTGCGCCCAACATAATAGCCTCCTTCGGTGCGGTCGATGAGCACTTTTTCAATTCTTCCGAGACGTTTTGAATTAATTTCCAACGAGATATCCTGCTGCACATCCATGAATTTACTGACGCGCGCCTGCTTCACATCCTCCGGAACGTCATCGTCAAGTTCATAAGCTGGCGTCCCCTCTTCTGCCGAGTACGCAAACACACCGGCGCGCTCGAACCGCATCTCCTTGATGAAGTCCAAAAGTTCCTCAAACTGCTCCTCTGTCTCACCAGGGAATCCCACAATGAAAGTGCTTCTGAATGCGATATCCGGCACGTAACTCCTCACCTTCTTCACAAACTCCACCGTCTGCTCATGATCGACACCGCGACGCATAGCCTTCAAAATAGGTGTGCTGACATGCTGCAGCGGCAAGTCAATGTAATGGCAAATCTTCGGGTTGTCGCGCATCAGCTCGAGCAACTCAACAGGGAATCCCAGCGGATAGCCGTAATGCAAGCGAATCCACTCTATGCCGTCAATCTCGGTGAGTTTCTGCACCAGCTCCACGATATGCGACTTCCCGTCGATGTCGTAGCCGTAATATGTCAGGTCTTGCGCAATGAGTATCAACTCTTTAACGCCTTTCTTCGTCAAGTTTTCAGCCTCTTTGATGAGGTTTTCCATCGGCACCGACTTATGGTCGCCACGTATCAAAGGAATCGCACAGAATGCGCAGTGACGGTTGCAGCCCTCCGAGATCTTCAGATAGGCGTAATGCGACGGCGTAGAAAGCACTCGCTCGCAGCAATATTCGGCATGGTAATCCGACTTCAGGATTTCGGCAGCCACATGTTGCACCGGCTCCACCCCGAAGAATGCGTCAACCTCGTGAATCTCGGCGTTGAGTTCTTTCTTATACCTCTGCGAGAGGCAGCCCATCACATATAACTTCTTGATTTTATTGGCTTTACGTAATTCAGCATATTCCAAGATGGTGTCAATTGACTCCTCTTTTGCATCGCCGATGAAGCCGCAGGTGTTGATGATTACGACATCCGATTTCCCGTCAGAGTCGTGGACTATCTTGTAAGTGTCGTTAAGCAATGCCGCCAGATGCTCCGAATCGACTTTGTTTTTGGAGCAACCTAAGGTGACAATATTTAATATAGGTTTTCTCATATTTTTATTGGACAACGCATGCGTTGTCCCAACGGGTTGTTAAACTTTAACATCCTGTGGAGTCAAGGCATGCCTTGGCTCCTTTATTTAAATAATGAATCCACAAATTCATTTCTGTCGAAGATCTGCAGGTTCTCCATCTTCTCTCCCACTCCGATGTATTTCACCGGAATCTTGAACTGGTCGGATATGCCTATCACCACACCGCCTTTGGCTGTGCCGTCCAACTTGGTGAGTGCCAATGCGTTAACCTCGGTGGCAGCGATAAACTGGCGAGCCTGCTCGATGGCATTTTGGCCTGTCGAGGCATCCAAAACGAGCAACACCTCATGCGGTGCGTCAGGGATGACCTTCTGGCACACTTTCTTGATCTTCGATAGCTCGTTCATCAAGCCGATTTTGTTGTGCAGACGGCCTGCTGTGTCAATCAACACCACGTCGGCGCCTTGTGCCACTGCCGATTTCACGGTGTCGAACGCCACTGATGCCGGGTCAGCGCCCATGCCTTGTGACACGATTGGCACGCCCACTCTGTCGGCCCAAATCTTGAGCTGATCGACAGCAGCCGCGCGGAAAGTGTCGGAAGCGCCGAGAACCACCTTCTTACCTGCCATCTTGAAGTTGTAAGCAAGCTTGCCGATGGTTGTTGTCTTACCGACTCCGTTAACACCCACGACCATTATCACATACGGTTTCTTGTCTTCCGGAAGGTCGAAATTACTGCCGTCGCCCGAGTTGTTTTCCTGAAGAAGCGATGCTATTTCTTCCTTCAATATTTTGTTCAACTCACTGGTTCCCACATACTTATCGCGAGCCACACGTTTCTGGATGCGGTCGATGATCTTCAAAGTGGTATCGACACCCACGTCGGATGTCACCAAAATCTCCTCAAGGTTGTCGAGCACCTCGTCATCGACAGTCGATTTTCCGATTATCGCCTTCGAAATGCGGTCAAAAACGCTTGTTCTTGTCTTCTCCAGACCCTTGTTTAGGTCTTCCTTAGCTTCCTTGTCTCTTTTAAAAAACGAAAAAATTCCCATTATTTTCAGTATTAATTTCTCACAGATTTCACAGATTGCCACAGATTTTTCTTCCAAAAAATTTAGTTCGCTTCAGCGAACAGATTTTACAGATTTTGTCGTAAAATTATTCTGTGTTTATCTGTGTAATCTGTGAGAGGTAAAACCTCAAAAAGCTCTCCCGCCGAAACGGGAAAGCTATTCTAAATCAATTCAAAAAACTATATATTAGTTCTTTGCGATGAATTCCTGAGCCTGATCGATCGGGACGATGGTCTCTTCAAAATAGTAAGCACCAGTCTTTTCTGATTTCTTCATTTTGATGACCTTCGTGAATTCTTTTCCAGCTGTGTGCAATGATGCAACTACCTTCTTTGCCATATCCTAATATTATTTAATTTCTTTGTGTAAGGTCATTTTCTTGAGGATTGGATTGTATTTCATGAGTTCCAATCTCTCTGGGGTGTTCTTCTTGTTCTTTGTGGTAACGTAACGAGAAGTTCCCGGGATGCCTGTTGCCTTTTGCTCGGTGCACTCCAAAATCACTTGTACGCGTGCGTCTTTAACTTTCTTTGACATATCTATTTCCTTTCAAATTTTCGGACTGCAAAAATACACAAATTTTTAATACATTCCAATATTTTTCAGTCAAAAAATTTTAAAACTTTAATAACCTGATTATCAATTAGTTAATTACTCCTTGTTGATAATTTTGTTGACAACATCGAGGATTTCAGCCTCTTTCTTGATAGCAGCAGCCTCAATCTTTGCGCCATCGGCGACGATTTTGTCGGCAAATGCTCTGTCCTTAAGACCAGCGGCATTGATTTTCACGTTGAGATAAGCACCCATCACAGCGCTTCTGCAGCACAAAGCACCAACTCCGGCGTCTGAAACCGATGCCGGATTGCCTGTCTTTGCCATAGCCTCTACGATATCGAATGCCTCGAATGCCACATTCATGGTCTTGAACGGCACCTTTGTAGCATACTGTGATGCCAACTCAAGGGCTTCCATACGTGCTGCCTTGTCGGCGTCAGTCTTCTTAGGCATCTGCAATGCTGCCATGATCTTGTTGAAAGCGTTGGTGTCTTCGTCAACCAAATCAAGGAGTTCGTCTTTCAAAACCTGACCTCTTTCAGCCACTTTCGAGAACTCTTCCCAGCGCTCGTCCCAGCCCGGCTTGTGTGACGACAGGTTAGCCACCATCGTTGCCAATGCTGCGCCGAGAGCGCCCATGTATGCTGAGATTGAGCCGCCGCCCGGTGCCGGACTCTCGCTGGCAGTCTCGTTGGCGAAGCCTGTGCATGTCATATCAACGAGCTTCTTCTGTGTCATGTCTTCGATAAGGAATTCGATGACTTTCTCCTTCGGGTTAAACGGCTTCAAATCGTCAAGACCCATCGACTTGATGGCGATCTTCATGATCTCGTCCTCGCTAACGCCCAATGAACGCTGCTGTTTTGCGAGATAGTACTTACCAGCGTCGATAAGCACCTTCTTAGGAATCAGACCCACGATCTCGCAGCCTGTCACGCGCACTCCACGTGCTGCAGCCTTTGCGCACACCTCGTCGAAGCAGACGTGAACCGGCGAAACATTGATATTTGTGATGTTCATCGACACCTGTGCGATGCCGTATTCCTCGATAAACCAGCCGATAGCCTTGGTGCTCTTCAATGTGCCAGGAATCATGATGGTGTTGCCGTTCTCGTCTTTCATCGGTTTGTCGGTGACCTTCGGTCCCACTCTCTTCGGACGGCCTTTTTCACGGACGTCGAAAGCGATGGCGTTGGCGCGACGTGTCGAAGTGGTGTTGAGGTTATAGTTGATAGCAATGAGGAAGTCGCGGGCGCCGACCTGTGTGGCACCTGTCTGTGCGACGTGTTCGTTCCACTCATTCGGACCGAAATCCGGTTTCCATTCCTCTGTGCCGAGACGGCTCGACAATGACTCATATTCACCTGTGCGGCAATATGCCAAGTTCTTGCGTTTTGGCTGGAAAGCAGCCTCTTCGTAGCAGTAAATCGGGATGTTTAGTTCTTCGCCGAAGCGTTTTGCGAGGTTACGGGCATAAACCACCACCTCATCCATTGTGATGTTCGAAATCGGGATGAGAGGGCAAACGTCGGTAGCGCCCTGACGTGGGTGGTCGCCGTGATGGTTACGCATGTCGATAAGCTCGGCGGCTTTCTTCACCACGCGGTATGCTGCCTCGCACACGTTCTCTGGCTCGCCCACAAAAGTGATGACGGTACGGTTTGTCGTCGCACCTGGGTCAACGTCCAACAATTTCACGCCTTCGACCTTCTCGATCTCGGCTGTCACCTGGTTGATGATGTTCATATCGCGACCTTCGCTGATATTCGGAACACATTCGATTAATTGTTTCATGATTTTATATTTTATTGTTATTACTAATTTATCTTTTTATAAGTACGATTCTTATTTCCGCCTTGCGCCGTCAAATATCCGAACTCGGTCAGCTGACGCAAATAGCGCTTTGCTGAAGTGGCAGCAAAACCGAATTGACCGACTATCATTTCTGTTGTCACGACATCTTTATCGGCCACAAAAGCCAAAATATCGACCAGTTTCTCGGCCAAAGATGGTTTTATCGACCATTTATCGACCAATTTCTGTTTCAAATCTTGTTTATCGACCACTTTCTCTGTTGTCGATTTAACAAACTGGTCGATATTCGACTGAAGATGTTGAACGTGCAGTTTTGCCATGCAATTGATAAAAACATCAACATTGTCCTCTTCACGAGAGTCTTTTAAGGCTTGAATATACTCTGCTTTATCTTCTTTCAGGACTTTAGTCGGCAATACGCCGAATTCCATTTGAAGCAAATTCATCAGCAGTCTGCTTGTACGACCGTTACCGCCGGCCCAAGGATGAATGGTCACCAATTCATAATGTGCCCAAAAACTCATGTCATAAATTGCGCCTATGTCTGAAGGATTCAAACTTTTACGGCGTTTGTTCAGTTCGGCGCAAAAAGCTGCCAATTTTGTCGGTACTTTTTGATATGACATATACGACTCACCACCAATTCCAGCCGTGACATTCAATTTGCGCAGTTCTCCTCTTGCCGCAGAAAAATCGCCACCCATGGAATGATATTCACCGCCTGTGCGTGCCATGACTTTTGACGCGAGAATGATAAGCCACTCCACAGTGATTGGAGCATGAAGCTTAATCCATTGCATTCCGAATTCGTAAGCCGCCTTAAGGTCAAGGTTCATCATCTGCTCATGCATGGTTCTTTTGCTACTGGTGATGCCCTCATCAAACAAAAGCTGATTCTCAACCTCAGTAACAGTGGAACCTTCAATAGCTGTCGAATGGGTAATGATCGAGTACAGATAGAATTTCTGATAGTCTATCTGCTCCGCGATGCCCAGTCTTTTGTATTCCTCAAGCACGCTCAACAACTCGTCGGCAAGTTCCCGCTTCATTTGAATTCAATCAATTCAAACTGCAAAGATACAACTTTTAAATAAAAGATAAGAAATAAAAGACAAAAGATTTTCGGCATAAAAAAAGCCCCCTAACCGTCACGGCGGGGGCCAACAAAACAAAACTAAACAAAATAATGTAAATAAATTACATTTTTTCCTGAATTATCTCTTCTTACGAGCCACTGCGTATCCTGCGCCAAGGACGGTGAGAACGAGAAGGCCGCTGCCGAGAGGCGCCGGTTCGTTATTACCTAAACCAAAGTTGCCCATTCCCGGATTGGAAATGTTAAGAGTTGTATTGTCATCAAAAACTCTGTTGTCGTTGTCCCAGTTGCTGAAGAAACCATCACGACTTTGAGCATTGGCAAAGAGACCGACCATCATTATGAATGCTGTTGCTAATAATATCTTTTTCATTTTATATTTCCTTTCTTTATTTTAATTACTAGATTGGGGGATATTTATCTAACTACTATCTTTTGGGTTTTAATCTCTGTTCCAATGATTCTTAAAACATATACTCCATTAGATAGAGCATCAGCATTGATGGTGTTGACTCCGTTGATATGCTGGCTCATTACAAAGCGTCCCATAACATCGAAGATTTGAAGTTCACCTTCACCACGGACTATGATGTCGCTACCGCTCTGATATGCGAAGATATCGCTTTCGGTGTCGATGTTGGCTGCATTGTAGTTGAGGCGCAATACGAAACGATCTTTGCGGTCGTTTGGAGTGCCCACAAATGTGTAACTGTCTTCACTAAGCATATCCACATCTTCGCCAGTAAGTTTGTCGATGAGGTGCATATAACTGTATTGGCCTTCTGTCTTAACGCTCAAGGTGTATTGTCCCATTGTTTTTGCCTCGAAACCGATGTTAATGACTTCGGTGTCGTCGCTCATGTCGGCGATGGCGTAATTCTGACCATTGTTAATGATGTAGAGCATCGGGATTTCATTGTTGCGGTGCTCTATCTTGTTCAGTCCGTGGCCTTCCTTGAAGAGCACGTATGCCTCGTCGCTGCACTTGCTGTTCTTAACAGAGAACATGATGTTGTCGTTGGCGTAATTTATGCCTTTTGCCGCAGTGTTGTTAAATGTCACTGAAGCGCCATTGTTTGTTGCCTGTACAAAGAATGCCTGCATAGGTTTTATCGTGACGCTTCCCGATGCCACAGCCTGCCATTTGCCATGATTTGCATCTGTCGGGTCTTCATTCAAAACATAGCAGCCACCATCCTCAACATTTGACAATTCCAAATTGCTCCATGAGATGTCGTGTGTGAATGGGTTGCCCACGAGGTTTAAGCCTTTGTATTTTTCAATTCTGAAAGCGTATGACAAATTATAAGTAACTTCGTTACCAGTTACATCTCCTGCGAAGTTAATCCCTTCATCATCTGAACGATAGAGATAGCCACGGCCGATTTCAAGTACATCAAATGGATTAAGGTAAGGTGCCACCAAAACATCCGATCTGTATTCATTCCAATAGCTATTAGGCTCGTCGTAACGGTAAACGTTGTGAGTGCCTTGAGCAAATGACAAAATTGCTATATTATTAATTGGTGATGCTATTGCATAAAGGTTATTAGCTTCTGTTTTTTCCGCAGAAGAAGCAGCTGTGGTTTTTTTAACAGTAGCTTTTACAGTGTTATTGTTGTTGAGAATAAGCTGGCCGCCGTCTTCGATTATGAGGTTGTTGGAATTGCCACTGTTGGTCAATGTACCTGATACTTTCAATGAAGCACCGGACTTGATGATAATACCAGTGCTTTCCGGGATTGTAAGATCTGTTGCAGTGGCATTAGTGCTTGAAGGAATAGAAATAGTAACGTCTTCATCAAGTGTTGTAGGTAATGTTGTACCTGACATGTCTTGGTATGGACGGTATTTGACAGAAATGTTAGTAATTTGAATAGAGCCACTCGAAACAATATAACCTGTTTGATATACAACATTTGTCATATCAATAGTGATAGAAGTAGCCGCTGTGCCATTACCTCCTGTAGCAATCGGATTTGATGTACTATTGGTCGTGTTAAAATACAAATAACGGTATGAGCTGTTCACTGTACAGGTAATTGTTTCGATTTTACCATTAACTATAGGCAATTTGATATAACTGCCAGCTGCGTTACCGGTACCAGGAGTGTTTATCTGCAAATAATCCTTATTATTACTTGTATTATATGCCTTCGCTTCCCAATAATAGCCGTTAATAGTTATAGTTTTAAGGCCATCAGCATAACCAGTACCTGCATTATCCATATCTTCCATATCACCACTCGTAAGTTCAATTGTTGCATAAGGATTCACTTCTGATGTCACCGTAACTGTAACAGAACTTGCTGGCATTATGAATTTGTCATTAGTAACAGTAACAGACTCGCTTGTAGCATCATTGACAACTGAAATATGATAGACATATCCTTCTGTAACGGTAACGTTAACTGTCACTTCCTTACCAAATTCAATTTCATCATCCTCGTCAAGTTCAACATCATCAACTTCCAAAATTGCATATGAGTTATCATCGTCGGTTAATTCGTATGAATATGATTTTATTGACCACTGAGCGTATAATGTTATATTGGCTACAATGTTGAACTTACCACCTTCATCATATAGTTCAGCGCCTGGTGTGTTGCCATCTTCCATGTCGCTCCAGCAGAAGAAATCGTGACCGGTTCTTGTCATGGTACCAGGTCCGAGAACTGTAACTTCATCGCCAACATCATAATCATTGTCGTCAGTCTGTGTGCCCGTTCCACTATTTGCATCATAATAAACATGACATTTTTCTGCAGTTGGAGCGATAGAATATGTTAAATCGTTAGTGATTTGCTTGTAAAGATATAAAGAAGAACTTGTCCAACAATTAAAATAACCTTGACCTGTATGGTAACTAACTATTTTATTTGAAGAATTACCATTATTGGATATCTGAACATAACTGTTAGAAAATGTAATAGCCCATTTTTGGTAATTGGTAGGATTACCTGAAGCTGTTGCCAAACCAAGATATTGTTGGTTGCTTGTTGCAGTAAGATAATTGCTGCCATCTATTAGAGTATATGCACCTTCCGTTCCTCCAAGGACAAATTTCTTTCCGACTGCATATTCATATGAACCATCGGAAACAGTGTTACCCGTGACATACTCCATATAGTTGCCAGAAGGATTATTCATGAATTTATATGTGCTACTATGGTAACATGCAATCATATATACCGCATCAGCAGCAAGATCGTTCGTACTGGTAACAAGCGAGAATGTGTTTGATCCTTTCTTATATACTGCATAGAGATTTGTGGTTTCGCCAACTTCTTCTGAATTTGTAATTAAAGTAGGCGTGCCTGATGTGTAGCTCTTTACCCAGCCGTAGAATGTCCAACCATTGACAGCACCTGGAGTTTGGCCCTCAATTACTTCACCAAGTGTAGCATCTGTATATGTGTTCACATTAGTGGTAGAGATACCACCTTCTCCGTGGTTGAGTGTTACTGTTGCTGGTGTACGCGCACTGAAATTGGCTGTCAATGTAGCGGCTGCGGAGCCCATCGTGAATGTAGTGGTGATTTCGTCATCAGCAGCAACACTTGAGCCATTACCTGATACTGCCCATGAAGCGAACTTATAACCAGTGTTTGGAACTGCAGTAACTTCAAACTCTGCACCTTGGGCAACAGCACCAGTTGTGATTGTATTGCCGTCACCATCTTCGATATGACCGTTTGTAGCGCTGATGGTGAGGGTATAAGTCGGCGTTACAGAGCCTGAAAGTGTAATTGTTTGTGGTGTTGCTCCAGAAGATTCTGCAGTAATGGTTCCTGATGGAGTGCCAGTCAGATCTTTTTTCATTCGAACATAAAGTGTGGTTTCGCTTACAATGCCTGCTGTAGGAATCAAAGGAGTAACTGAGCTTCCAAAAGTTGAGTTATCAGATGAAATCTCATAATCATCGGTAACAGATACAGAGATATTGTTGCTTCCAAGATTAACACCACTCACCGTAAATTGTTGGCTTTCACTTGGACCTTGGCCTTGGATGTATGAGAAGCCTGAGAGGCTTGTTGGAGTAGCGGTGACGGCAGGAGTTGTTGATGCAGTGTACGTAAAGACAACATCATCAATTGTTAATTGTTTATTTCCACTGGTTGGTTTTGTTGAATTACTATTTATAGATACTTTAAAGTATTTGCCGCCACTTGGAATATCCCAATCATAACTAGTTGCCAATGTTGCAATGGTTTTGTTAGTTTCTATATTGGTCCATGAGCTTCCATCTGTCGAATAGGCAATATCAATTTTGATACCACTTTGTGCTTTTGCTTTTAATGCAACATTTGTTAAGCCATCTACTGCCGTAGTAGTCTTAATATATCCGTAAATATTTGAATTATACAGACGGATAGCAGCAGATTTATTGCCTGATATTTTACTTGACGTACTGACACATCCATAATAAATTTGCCAACTAATACCACAGTCACTTTCAGCTGCTGTGACATCTACCGTACCTTGATAACTAGTACTTGCTGCTTTGGTTTCAAAACCTTCAGTTTTTGTAGACCTAGTTTGGCCCATTACATTATTGGGACTTCCCAATAGGATTGCCAGCAGCATCAACGCTGCCATTAGAAATGTAAATGTTTTTTTCATTTTGTTTGTTGTTTAGTTAGTTAATTTATTTTGAATACTTTCTTAAAATCATATTTAAATGTCTGTTCTTCACCTGGAAAATAATCATTTCCTTCTATTCTAACAATGCAACCGCATTTTAAAAATTGTAACAAGATTTCAAGAGAAAAAATGATTTCGCCGTATATAGTGATTTTATTTATGAACTCTGATGCATCAAAAAATCCAGTTATAATTCTTCTTTTATGCAAAGAATTATTAACGACACTATATAGACTACCATAAAGCTTTTCTAATTTCGGGTTCTTGTTGAAACCCAATTTATCTAGCCTTGCTACAAATCTATCCATCTTTATATCTGTTTCTTCTTCTCCAGTAAGATTAAAATAGACCATTCTAAACTCATCAAAAAGGTTTGTATTGAATTTATTATCATTCTTCAATTCTTCCGTAATCAAAACATCACTGGATGCATTTGCCATATTATACAATTTAGTTATTAATCACATTCCGTTATTTAATATGCTTGGTCTTATTCATAATCTCTTTGACCATAGCATTATTTTGCTTACATAAACTATTAAAATTGTTAAACTCTTTATATCCGATTTTTACAATACCACCAAAATCTAAAAACAATCCCAAACCACATATACAATTAATCCGTTCTTGTTGAGTCGTTATACATCTCAAATACTCACTTATATCACAATAACTTTGCACGTTACCAGTCACTGCTTTAATAAATGCATTTGTCGCATCCAATAATCTTTGTAGTAACGATTTGCTATCACGTTGTCTTTCATATTTCTTAAAATCATCAAAAAACAATGTCAAATAATCTATCGAATACGGGAAACTCTTCTTCCAATCTTCATGTTTCCGAGCCAACCCTTGCGTTATAGACAAATAGTTTCCCGCCATTATTTTTATAATCTTTTATTGTTTACTGTAGCTTCATCGTTACACTCCGTTCCGCCCGAAATGACAGCTTTTATCTCCCTGTGGCGGCGGCATTAACGCCTTTAAGGGCTTTAACGCCCTTAACGCCCCTAATGCCGCCGCCCCTCCAGGCATAAAAAAAAGGCGTCAGCTGATTCTTACGCTTATCACTCTGTCAGGCTCTGGTAAACCCATGTGGCTGATAAGCACGAAACAACTCACGCCAAACGACGTGAGCTTCCCGCTAGCTTATTCCCGCCACTTGTAAAAATTTACCAGATTTTGACAAAAGAGAATAAGAGCGTAAAGCTCTGTGTATTATTTACTTACGTTTTTTAACTCATAATCATTTTTGTTTTTAAGATGCTTTTTTTTCACGTTGCAAATATACAACAATTAATTATATAAGGTGAGGAATTTTTTGAAAAAAATGTTTACGGCTTAACAGTCGGTAACTGCTCAGATCACAACCTTAATATCGGATTGTTCCGCAAATTGTCAATTATGCACCGATACAGCATCACATCTTCAACTTTTGTTATCGAAGTCACCCGTTTACCGCCGTCTTTCGACGAGCCTCCACAATGGAAAATCATCTCGTTTTTAGTTCCACTATCAATAAAAATGTATCGGTCATGATAGGTTCCTCCCAATGATTTCAATGTTATATCAACATTTGTATATTCTTTTTGAAAATCAACAAGTTCCGCACTATGAAGATTATGATTTAGGTTATCGCTAAAAATGGTGATTTTTACGTTTTTTGCCACTGATTTTAGCAAAACCAAGGTTTTCAAACCGATGTAATTGTCAATTATATAAATGGTTTTCTTAGCGTGAGAATAGATTTCAGAATAGGCTATATCGGCTTCAACAGTCTGTCCGTTAAAAAAAAGATAATCTTTTTTGATATTAGGGTCGGTGAAGTCTTTGATTACAGCATAAAGCTCATCGTGAGTTACCATCTTCTCCTTTATCTGACGAATATCTTCGGTGTTGCTTTGGGTTTGAAGCGAAAGTATTCTCATATCAGAAGATGGTAATACGTTGTGAAGCTGGACGATAAAGTCTTTCATTTGTTTAAAAAGCCGAATTAGTTTTTTGCTCTGACTAACTGCTAATTCTCCTTTTAATACAGTCATTAGCATATAGATTCCCAGTTCGGTAAAAGCGTATGGTAGTTTCCGAGTTCCGCCCCAGCTTGATGTGAAATTTTTGCACATCAAGTTTTGAAATTCTTCTTTTGTAAGTTGAAATCTAGCATCCAAATCAAACCGTTCAATATTATTATTAACTTGACGGTTAAAATACCTCGTTTCATAACCATAAATCTTCGCCAAATCGAAATCAAGCATCACCTGCACCCCTCTGATGATGTAAATTTTCGACTTCAAAGTGTCTTCATCATAAATCATTAAACCGTTGTCTGCCATAACATTACATTTTAAACATTAACCAATAATAATAACCAACCACTCCATCTTCAATGGTTCACTTTGTTTTCCCAATAATGTTTTATGATGCTTTTTGGCTTTTCAAGTCGGTAGCAAAATTACAAATAATTTTCAAAATTTGAAAAATTTTTGTACTCATATAAAAAAACACGGAAGAACAATTTTCGTGTCTTCCGTGTTTTTCGATGTAAAAGAAAAAATGAAGTTGTTATCTCATCACTTTTCCTTTTAAAATCATTGTCTGGACCTTATTCGCGCCATAATAATACGGCATAAATTCCAGCTGGGTCATCGGCTTGGTAATCATCACGTTGGCAATTTTGCCCTTGGTGATTGAACCGAGTTCGCGGCTAACATCCATAGCGTAGGCTGTGTTCAAAGTCGTGGCATTCAACGCCTCTTCCGGCGTCAAACGATATCTGATGCAGGCGCACGACATCACAAACTGCATGTTGCCCGACGGCGATGTCCCCGGGTTGAAGTCCGATGCCATCGCAACAGGCAGACCGGCTTTTATCATGTCTCTAGCTGGCGAAAGCGGCAGATTCAGAAAGAAAGCGCAGCCCGGCAATATCGTAGGCATGGTGTCGGAGCCTTTCAGCGCCTCAATCTCGGCCTGACCCATCTGCTCGAGGTGATCGACAGAGATGGCGCCGTATTTCACGCCAACCTGCACGCCGCCCGAAACAGCCATCTCGTTGGCATGAATCTTCGGACGCATGCCGTATTTGATGCCCGCCATCAGGATTCTCTCTGTATCTTCAACAGTAAAGAAGCCTTTGTCGCAGAAAACATCAATAAAATCAGCCAAATCCTCGGCCGCCACCAACGGAATCATCTCGTTGATGACGAGATCAACATAGTCTTCCTGATGTCCGCGGTACTCCATCGGGATGCCGTGAGCACCAAGGAAATTCGACTTTATCGTCATCGGCGAGTTCTCCTTCAGGCGACGAATCACACGCAGGAGCTTCAGCTCGCTCTCAGTGGTGAGGCCGTAGCCGCTTTTGATCTCGACAGCGCCTGTTCCCATGTGCATGATCTCGTCCAAACGCTGCATCGCCGACTCATAAAGCTCGTCTTCGCTAGCAGCTGCTGTGGCTTTCGCCGAATTGAGGATTCCTCCTCCCCTCTTAGCTATCTCTTCATAGCTGAGGCCTTTGATCTTGTCGCAAAACTCCATCTCGCGCGAGTTGGCATACACCAAGTGAGTGTGCGAGTCGCAGAACGCAGGAAGCACGAGACCGCCTTTGGCATCGACCACTTTTCTCTCTTTCGCCAGATATTCCTGGTATTTCGGAGAGTTTATCTCGCCATAGTCGGCAATCTTGCTACCTTTTATTAATAGGTATGCGTTCTTGATGCGAGTAACTTGTGACATTGCCGCACCAGCTTTCCATAATGAGCCGTCCTCGACAATGCCACAAAGTTCTTTAATGTTTGTTATTAACATTATTTATTTTTATAAATTGACTGCCAATTCTTGTATTCACGTTTCTTCCAAGGTCCGTTGTGATACACGTAAGAAGCTATCATCGGGATGACTGTTGTGCCTTCTGCATAGACCATCTGCTGGAGTTTCTCGCTGACCTTGCCCCATGAGCCGGCCTCGAGCAATGTTGATGATGAGCAGGCGCCGTCGCGGACGTCAGCAACGGTGATCTGGATAGCGTATTTGTGCATCGGCACTTCGTGACCAAGGATCTCTGCACACACCACTGTATCCTGAGCGAAGTTCTTAGGAGTGCCGCCACCCACCATGAACAAACCTGTTTGTGGAGCAGCCATCTTAATCTCTGTCAGCTCGAGGAAGTCGGCAACTGAGTCGATGCTCACGTATGGCTTGCCAGCGTGTTTGCGTTCCCACTGGTGCAGACCGATACCGAAACCTGCCGAAGAGTCAGAGAATGCTGGGCAGAACATCGGGACGCCGCACTCGTAGCATGTCTGGATGAGGCTGTCTTTCTTCACGCCGTGGCCTTCATGCAGCCATTTTCCGAGGTTCCACAGGAACTCGCGTGATGAATACGGACGTGGCTCGAGGATGTTGGCAAGCTCGTATGTGGCGTGGTCGCACACCTGAAGCTGCTCCTCGTCGATATATGTATCATAGATACGGTCGATGTAAAGCTCGCGGAGCTTTGTATCCGGCACCACGTTCTCTTTCTCGCCGATATAATGTTTGAAACCGAGAGCCTCGAAGAGGTCCATGTCGATGACTGAAGCGCCTGTTGAGACCACCACATCAATCATTTTGTTGCGGACCATGTCAACATACACCTGCATACAGCCAGCTGCTGAGGTTGAACCTGCCAATGTGAGGATGTTGGTGCATGATTTCTCTTTCACCATCATCATCAAAATGTCGGCGGCGCGGGCTGTGTCGCGTGATGTGAACGACATCTCACGCATTGCGTCGATGATTTCTGTTGAGTCATACTTCTTGATGTCGATGTGCTTCACGACATTCTTCAATAAGTCTTTCTTTTCAAGTTTTCTTGCCATTTTATTTAGATTTTTATGTTGAAATTTCTAATAATTTTAATCTGCAAATATACAAAATATTATTATCTTTGCGAAAAATTTATTTGTCATGAAAAAATTATTGCTCATTTCGCTTATTTCAATCGCATTCTTATCATCTTGCGGAAGCTCGGACAACAATAAAAAAGAAGAAAAGAAACAGGACGTAACTACCACAGAATCAACGATAGAGAAAAGTTGCGTCAAAGTTTTGGACTATAATCATTTTATAAAAAACGTATGGGATTTGGAAGCCAATGCCAACGAGTTCGTTTTCAAAGGCGAGCGTCCCTGCGTGATTGATTTTTACGCCACCTGGTGCGGTCCATGCAAGCGCGTTGCACCAATTATCGATAAACTTGCAAAAGAATACGACGGAAAAGTGGATTTTTATAAAGTCGATACCGACCAGAATCAGAAACTCGCTATGATATTGCAAATCAGGAACATACCAACGGTTTTCTTCATGAAAGCCGGTGCTCAGCCAGAGAGAACGGTTGGTGCTTACGACGAGGCTTATTATCGTGGATTAATTGAAAAGATGCTCAGTGAATAACATTTTTCCTACATCTTATCTCCCTGATATTCAATATATTGCGCTGTTTTTAAAAAATGAGGCGCCCAAGATTGAATTGTTTGAGTCGTATCAGAAACAGTCGTGCCGCACCCGCTGTAACGTAATGACTGCCAACGGCTTACAGACTTTGACTGTGCCCATCGTCAAAACCAATGGCAACCACACTTTAACGAAAGACATTGCGATAAGCTACAAAGAGCCGTGGCAGCAGATTCACCAACGCTGCCTTGAGGCTGCATACCGCAAAACGCCATATTTCGAGTACTATTTCCCATATTTGGAGAAGGCTTTTTCGACTCGATTCGACAGGCTCATCGACCTCAATGAGTTTTGCTTGAAATTCATCCTTAAAATATTGAAAATCAATAAAGAAATCGTTTACACCGAAGACTTCTCACCTATCTTAGATGCAAACGATTATCGCATATCTTTATCAAAATGGTCGTCAGAAGCCACCAATTTCCCGAAATACTACCAAGTTTTCGACGACAGGCAGCCTTTCGTTTCAAATCTTTCAGTCATCGACTTGATTTTCAACGAGGGTCCGGAGGCGATTAACTATCTTAACAAATTGGTTTAATCCGGATACGCTATCCTAACGTGGTAGATATTCATCAGCTTCTTTTTCAGAACCTTCTTCGTCACGGTGATGTCGCGGAAAGTGATGTTGGTGTTGTCGAACTGGTTAGCCTTCATCTGGCCGTCGATGATGTTGTCAACGAGCTTGTTGAGCGACTCCTCGGTCTTGTCTTTCATGCTTCGCGAGGCGGCTTCCACTGCATCACACATCATCAAAACCGCTGTTTCCTTTGAGAACGGCAGCGGACCAGGATACTTAAACTCGTTTTCATCAACGCCGTCAGGGTTTTCGCGCAACTCCATCTGGTAGAAATACTCGGTGCGACGTGTGCCGTGGTGAGTCCTCACAAAGTCGATAATCTGTTCCGGAATATGATATTCGCGACAAATTTCGATGCCATCAATCACGTGACTGATAATTATTTGGGCGCTTTCCGCATTCGACACATCGTCATGCGGATTATACTTACCATTCTGATTTTCAATAAAATAGAACGGATTTCTCGTTTTTCCAATATCATGATACATAGCGCCTGTACGCACCAGCATCGGATTTCCACCTATATTATATATGACTTCCTCACAAAGGTCGGCCACCTGCATCACATGTTGGAACGTGCCAGGAGCCTCCGAAGCCAGCTTCCGCAGAAGCGGACTGTTGGTGTTGCTCAGTTCGAGCAGCGACAAATCAGTGACGAAGCCAAAAACACGCTCAAACAAGAACGCCAAAGGCAACGCAAGCATGGTAAAGAAGGCATTTCCAGCGTAAATAATGATTACATTCCAGTTGAACGACTCGAAATCGCCGTCAAAAATGAGCATCATGCCGAAATAAACCACCACATATGTCACAAAAACAGCCAATGAGGTGCCAAAATAGCTTGCGCGACGTGTACGTTTCGTCATGCTGAAGATGGCAACAAACGACACCAGCAGTTGCACAAAGAAATACTGGAACGGGTTAGGAACTGCCAAACTTATGATTATCAACGTCATAACCTGCACAATTATTGAGATACGTGCATCGAAAAACGTCATCAGAAGCATTGCCATAATCGCCACTGGCATCAGGAAAATCATCTGCGGAGCAAATCGCAAAATGACAAACGATGGCACTATCATGAACAGCATCAAAAGCAAAATCAGGTTGATATAACGAAGCTGCTCATAGATATCAGGACGTAACAGCTTGATAGTCAGATACAAAACAACAAAAACAATACTCACAAGCAACAGCTGTCCATAAAGCAAAAAGTTTTTCCTGAAGAAGTTATTTGCGGAAATATCAGCGTATTCGCGTTGTAATGAATTGATTATCTGATACTTTTCTTCTGTCACTATCTCTCCGTCCATAATTATCAACTCACCTTTCTGAACCATGCCGAAAGTAAGCATAATATTGTCGAGCGCCATTTTTTCGGCTTGTTGCGTCATGCTCTCCGAATATAGTACATTTTGTCTTAAAGAATTATGTAACAGATTGTTAATCAACATCATAGTATTATAATCAGAGATATTTGAAATCTGGCTTTGGATATACGTTGAAGCCGTCGCCATCGTATTCAAATCCTCGTATTTGCATGTCGTCCTGACCTTATTTCGCACCACTACTATGGTCTCGTCATCTTTAAAGGTTCTTGTGCGGTCGTTTTTCGCCACGATACCGTTATTTTCAATATGGTCGTAAATATTCAAGATGAAATTTTCATAATAATCTCTGTCACCAAGAGTGTCAACCCATTGAGTCTCAAAGTCTTTAATCAGTTTTTCACGTCCAGTCTCCGTACCGAGCTTGTCGAATATAAAAATAGGTTCGATATTGCTCAAAGCCTCTTCCCTTTCCTTTTTCACCGTCTCTTCCGACTTATAAATCGGGAAATCGAATGGAGCATACAGACTTTCATGCGGCCATGGGCGCATTTTCTGGTATTCATATTTGAATTTCACGTGACGAGGCATCAGCAGCACCACCAAAACCAGGGCTATCAGAAACGCCAACACCTTCATAATACCGTAATACGAATGACGGATGCGCTCAACAATATTTCTTATCGTACTCATAGTCAACGACTTACAAATTTGACAAAAATTTTTATAAAACAAAGAAAACTAACTTGTAAAATTACTAAAAAATTTTTTAACTTTGCAAAAAAAGTTTCAATTATGTTTGGAATCTGCACTTTATCGGCAATCCCTGTGAGAAAAGAACCACATCACGAGAGCGAACTGGTGACTGAACTGCTGTTCAACGACCTTTATGAAGTCATTGAAAAAAGCGGCGACTGGCTATATATCAAAATGGAATACGACGGCTACGAAGGATGGATTCGCAGTCTGCAACACTTTGAAATTCAAGAAGATGCATATAAAGCACTGGCTTCAAGCGATTGCTATGTAGTCAATAATCCTGTTGAGCTGTTCGATTCCAAGATATTGACTTTTGGAACGACAATCTATGCCAAAGACAAGTGTTGCATCGAGGCTAACAGTTTCATTAACAATGCGTTAAAGCTCATTGACGTACCTTATCGCTGGGGCGGACGCACCGTTTTCGGTATCGACTGCTCCGCTTTCGTACAACTCTGCGCAAAGACTATCGGCATCAAGCTGCCTCGCGACGCCTCACAACAGGTGGAATGCGGCGAAGACGTGTATTTCCTGACAGAAGCGAAGGCCGGCGACATAGCGTTTTTCGAAAATGAAGAGCATCACATAGTGCATGTCGGCATCATCCTCGACGGCGAAAGGATTATCCACGCATCAGGGAAGGTCAGGATTGACTCGCTTGACCAAACGGGAATATTTAATAAAGAATTAGGAAGGCATACACACTTTTTGGGGACGATTAAGAGAATCATTAATTGATTGGATAGAGACGCACGGCCGTACGTCTCTACATAACACCAAATATTGTTTCAATTTCAGAATCAATCTTTTTTATCGCTTCCTTGTTTCCATTTAGCACCTTATCAACCAATTCGGTCAACTTTTTATCTGTTTCTACTGAAATTTCAGGAAATGGCAGTTCCATCAGGTTTCCTTTGAGGATTTTTATCTCTCCGAAGAGCGATTTGTAAAGGAATTTGAATGTCGAGCTGTTTAGAAACGCCAACACTGTTTTCACCGACATGCCTGGGATGCGCGGAATGAGGACGTTTGCGCTGTTCAGCACCAGACTTCTGCTGTCATCATAAGCAAACACAAGGTTTTTCGATATGAATTTATACACGAGCTTCTCTTCTGCCCTATAAATATCGTCTTTCGCAACCTGTTGATAATCAGCACGTTTGTATTTTATAAAATACTTCGGTGATTTCAGATTATATGCCTCGATTTCTTTTCCAGTGTAAATCGGCTCAAAACCCTTACCCTGCTTGGTTTTCAGGTGTTTCTTATTATCGCCGGTGACAATTCCGAGTCCCCAAACTGAATCATTTAAAGTATATTTTCCTTTTGAAAGGATTTTTTTCACTATTTCAAGATCGGAATCTGATAACAGATTGAAATTCAGATTGTTAGTGAGATAAAACAATGATTTCTTGATCTTTTCTTCTTTGTGGATAAGGCATACCTTATCCCAACTGGTAATAATAATCTCATCGCGTTGGGACAAGGCACGCCTTGTCCTTTTGGATTCAATATCAATATACTTCGTCTGCACTCCTGAAAATGTCCCATCATACAATGTAATCGACTGAATATCAGTGTTTTCAAGTAAGAATTTACGGAAATCCTTATGAGTCTTCACATTCAGCACCGATTCGGGCAGCAAAAACCGTATCAAGCCATCGTTTTTAAGCTGGCTGAATGCTTTTTCAAAAAAGTAGGAAAAGCTTTCCCGAATGGTAATTTGGTTGCCTTTTTCATCATATAAAACTGCGCCCCAAGGTGGGTTGCTGATGATATAATCATAGGAAATATAAGTCTCATCAGACTTAAAGCGTTGCTTTAAGTAATCGCAGCAAACAATTTGAGGCTCAAATACTTCATCTTTAAATTTAAGTAGCATATTTATCTTTGTAATCATCACTGCGACGGGGTCGTTGTCGCATGCAAAGATCTGATTTGGCGATGCTCCTTCGAGTGCCATAATGAATGCTCCGGAGCCGCAACATGGGTCGAAAAATGTCTGTTTTTTTGAAAAATCGAGACCCGCTACCATGTTTTTGGCTACAGCATATGGAGTGTAATATGAGCCTTTGCGGTTTTTCTCGCCTTCGAGAAGGAAACACTGGTAAAGCAAGCCAAGGAGATCGCGCTCATCTTTTGGCAACGGCGGCATTATCAGCAGCGGCATTAATGCCCTTAAGGGCGTTAAAGGCTTTAAGGTCCTTAATGCCGCCGCCACATGAGGCTTGTCAATGATTTCAGCATCTTCCAAAAGCTTCAGCCCCACTGTATAAAGAACCTCCTCAACTTTGTAATTCTGCTCTTTACAGAACCCCACAAACCGTTGAATATCAGCAATATTATCTTTATTTGAAAAGTATTCCAGAGGCAAAATCGACTTGGTGGAAAGCTGTTTGTTGGCGCGTGCCATCAGCCTCCCACTCTTTTTCGAACGCAAACGCTTCCAGTTACGGCTCGTAGCCTCGGAAATAATGCCTTTTTTCAATGCTTTTCAAAATTTTTGCAAAAATATTAATTATTCGGTATAATTTCTCAAAAAATTTCCTAAATTTGCACTTCAAAAATATGTAAAATTACAAACCATTAAATAATTAACTCATGAATAACGCATTATTTCAATTTGCACATCCTGCTAACGAGCCAGTGAAAGAGTACAGACCAGGCAGCCCTGAGCGCGTCGCTTTGGAGAAAGAACTTCAGAAACAGTCGAACGAAGTCGTGGAAATCCCAATCATCATTGGTGGTAAGGAAATCCGCACCGGCGACATGGGCGAGGTCGTTATGCCTCACAACCACAAGCATGTGATTGCAAAATACCATAAAGTCGGCGAAAAAGAAGTCAACATGGCTATCGAAGCCGCTCTGAAAGCCAAGAAAGACTGGGAAAACACACCATGGGTGGAGAGAGCCTCAATCATGGCTAAGATTGGTCAGCTTTTGGCAACGAAATACCGTGCACGCATCAACGCAGCATGTATGCTCGGCCAGAGCAAGAACTGCTTCCAGGCTGAAATCGACTCGGCTTGCGAGACCATCGACTTCTACCGTTTCAACAACTACTATGCTGGCAACCTCTATTCAGAGCAGCCTTCTTCAACGCCTGACCAGCTCAACCGCGTTGAATACCGCCCTCTCGAAGGTTTCATCATGGCTGTGACACCATTCAACTTCACATCCATCGCATCGAACCTCAACATGACCCCAGCTTTGATGGGTAACACCACCATCTGGAAGCCATCAACAACAGCATTGCTCTCGAACTACCACATCATGCAAATCGCAATGGAAGCTGGTCTTCCGGCTGGTGTCGTGAACTTCCTGCCAGGCAAAGGCTCGTTGATTGGCGGCGTCGCTTTGAACAACCCGAATCTCGCCGGTATCCACTTCACCGGTTCGACAGCCACATTCCAGGGCTTATGGAAGGGCGTAGGCGTCAATATAGCCAATTACAAGTCATATCCACGTCTCGTAGGTGAGACAGGTGGCAAGGACTTCATCTTCGCTCACAGCTCAGCAAATCCACGCGAGGTGGCATGCGCCATCGTACGCGGCGCCTTCGAATATCAAGGCCAGAAATGCTCGGCAGCATCACGCGCATATATCCCTGCATCTATGTGGAACGAGGTGAAACAGATTGTCGGCGACATGCTCAGCACAATCAAGATGGGCGACGTCACCGACTTCACCAACTACGTCAATGCTGTCATCGATGAGGCTTCATTCGACAACTGCAAGGGCTATATCGACCGCGCAAAAGCCAGCAAAGACGCAGAAATCGTGTTCGGCGGCAAGTGCGACAAGAGCGTCGGTTACTTCGTCGAGCCTACCGTCATCCTCGCCAAGGTGCCTAACTACGAGTCAATGGCTCAGGAGATCTTCGGACCAATCATCACAATCTATGTGTATGACGACAAGAAATACGAGGAAACACTGGAACTTTGCGACACAACATCACCTTACGCATTGACAGGTGCCATCTTCGCAAGCGACCTCAAGGCACTGCAGCTCGCCGACCAGAAGCTTAAATATGCTGCCGGCAACTACTACATCAACGACAAGCCTACGGGCGCTGTCGTGGGATGCCAGCCATTCGGCGGTTCACGTGCATCAGGCACCAACGACAAGGCAGGCGGCTTGTGGAACCTCATCCGCTGGACGAACCCACGCGCCATCAAGGAAACATTCGTTCCTGCAACAGAATACGGCTATCCGTTCTTGGCAAAATAGGTTCACGCAGATATCGCAGAAATAATCGTAGAGACGCGCCATGGCACGTCTCTACGTTTTTATTTTATCACCCTGTAAACCAATTCCTCTCCTGGTCTTGCAAGCCTCATACGTTGGCGTTGTTCATCTGACAATTCGTAATATAGACGGTCGGCATCAACGGTAAATCCAGCGTTTTCAAGGATTTCAGCGTAGTCATGACCGAATTGGCGTACATGGTCATATTGACCAAAACAGCGTTTGCGCTCTTCAGGGTCAGTGATTGATGGGTCTTCCCAAGTATCCACATTAGGATTAATAGGCACCATCAATATCGCCCAGCCACCAGGTTTTAAGATGCGTTTTATCTCCGAAAATGCCTTATTCACGTCGTTTACATGCTCCAAAACATGGTTGCATATAACCACGTCATATTGGTTATCCGGAAGGTCGATTTTTGTCACATCAAGATGTAGGTCAGCAATTGGCGAGTCGAGGTCGGCAGTGGTGTAATCGAGGTTTTTCAATGCTTTGAAACGCTTCAAAAATGGCTGCTCAGGAGCAAAATGAAGCACCTTCAGAGGGGCTGAAAATAAGTTAGAGCGTTGCTTTAAGTAAAGCCATATAAGACGATGACGTTCAAGTGATAAGCACTTCGGACACATACGGTTATCCATAGCCTCACCATAGCCATATGGGAGGAACTTGCGGAAGTGTTTGCCGCACACCGGACACTCAACCTTGTTGCCAATATAAAACGGCCTAATCAGGAAGCTGAACAGCGCACTGAAACGTATCAGCGTCTGACGCGGAAATATCTTCGTAAACAAAGCAATTAACTTCTTCATAGCAATCTCTTGATAGCATCGGTCATATTTGACCACTTATATCTCATTTTTTCCTTTTTCACGCCTTCAACAAAGGTATCATATCTCTCTTTTTCATAAAAATCGACCAAAGCATCTGCTATAGCGTTTGGATTCGGCTCCACTACATAGCCCACCTTACCATTCGGAATAATCTCGCCGAGGCCGCCGACATTGGTCACCAAAATAGGCTTTTCGAAGTGGTAGGCAATCTGTGTCACACCGCTCTGAGTAGCCGATTTATATGGTTGTACGATGACATCAGCAGCATTAAAGTAATACTTTACATCATCATCGCTAATATATTGATTTCTAATTATTACCAAATCTTTTAAACCATGCTTTTCAACCTGTTCATGATATGGTTTGGGGTCATCGTAGAACTCGCCGGCGACTATCAGTTTCATATTGAATTTCCGAAGCCGTTCATCTGCAAAAGCATCAATCAAAAGGTCGAGGCCTTTGTAGGCACGGACCAATCCGAAGAACAAAATATATTGGCAATTCTCATCAAGACCCAAATGCTTTTTCGCTTCCGTTCTGTCCATCATCTCGCCGAAGTGGTCGTACAATGGATGTGGCACAAGACATTTCGGTTTATTTTGACTATCAATCGATTTCACATCACCCAAAACCGATTTAGAAAGCGTTACAAAGCCATCCATAGCCTTCACAAAACGGGGGGCGAACCATTTGTCGATTACCGATTTCTCATGTGGTATCATATTGTGTATCAATCCGATACACTTTGCATGACGGTTCTTTTTAACCACTTTCGCAATCTTACTGAAACATGGTGCAAAAAACGACATCCAATAAGTGAAAACAACTATGTCGGGTTTCTTTTTCCTTATCTCCTTCCCCACCTTTATCCAGTTTAACGGATTGATAGAGTTGACTTTACGTTCAATAGCGAAGCCTTCTGGAGCTTTGGCGTCGGTATATTGTGTTTTGCCAGGAAACAGGAATGACGGATACTGAAGTTTGAATGTAACTACTTCAATATCAACACCTTCCCTGGCAAACTCGGTTGCAAGTCTGTCGGTGAAGGCCGCTATGCCTCCACGATATGGGTGCGATGGACCGACAATGATTAACCTCATTTTGTTCCATCTTTAGACGGATTTTCATCCATCTTTACGCCATTCTTCTCCTCAGTAACCACGACTGTTGCCTCATAACCGATTTTCTTGAATGCCTTTTGCAGCTTTTCGACATCGGTTTTCTCGCTATCATATTGAACAGTAACGAGTTTTGTCTTCAGGTCAGGATTGATGGCTTTCACACCTTTTTCGAAACGGATATTGTCCTTGATGCGTTTTACGCAGTTCTGACATTCAATTTCAGGCTTTGTCGAGAACACGACTTCTTTCTTCTCCTGGGCGTTTGCCAACACTGCCAAAAACAGCGCAAATGTCAATAAAACAAGCTTTTTCATAGTTTTTATCTAGTTAGTTTCCATTTTAATCCGATATAACCCATAATTCCATCGACAGGACCCCAAATCATTGTGGCGTCGAAATCAGGACCCCAAGGGTTCTCATAGCCGATGATAGGGTCTTTTTGTTTGAAATTTGTCAGATTCTCGCCTCCGATATAGATATTTCCCCAACGGAACCATTTGGTAATCTGCGCGTTAAGTATCGGATAAGCATCAAATCTCTCATAAGATGCATAATTTGGCATTCGGCCATCGCCGTTGATTTGCATTGTGACATCGAACTGCCAAATCTCGAGTGGCGTTTTATAAGTGGCTGTCACCAAACCCTTGTATTTACTGCTCAAAGGCTTCTCGCGAAGCACCCCGTTAATGGTGGTTTTAACATCATTATATCGGAATGCTCCCGTCAACGCAAAACCCTCGAAAAACGGGTATGTTGCGTCAATTTGGAATGTATGCGAATACGATATTCCGTCAAGGTTATAGAAATGTACCGCATGGACGTCGGTATCTAGGTCGGTCACAACCTGATTATTGAAGTTTGTGTAATAATATTCCAAATTGATAATCAAGCACTTATCAAAGATATCTATATCAAAGGCAGCGCTTGCGCCATAGTTCCACGCCTCCTCCTGTTTCAGATTATCGTCGATGATAATGTCGCGGCTGCTAGCCAAAAGCGTATGATTATCAAGCATCGGGCGCGGTGTACGATAGCCTTTTCCTACAGAAAAACGCAGCTTCAAAAGGTCGCCGACACTCCATTTAACATGAGCGCGAGGCGTAACAAACGCACCATACAAATTGCTGTAATCGCCTCTTAAACCTGCCATAAACACAAACTTTTCATCATAATTGAAAGTATATTGTGCATACACACCTCCAATATTTTCATCTGGAGCTTTTATGAGGTTCGGCAACAACTGCCAACGTTCATTAAAACAGTCGTGATTGAAGGACAAACCCGTTGATATACTGTGACTTGGCGTAAATTCAGTCTCAAACATCAGCTGTGCATAGGCATTATTATTGTTCACGTCATACGTTCTTATGCCATATAACGAATTCATTTTATGGATTGAACCTGACAAAACCAAAGCAACGTTAGTGTTGTGGACATGGTCAAAAATATAAGCGTTTTTCACAAAGCCCTCATAACGTTCAGTGCCGATATTTATCTTATACAAAGGATTATCATCCATTTCCTTCATCGCATGATGATGTTCCTGCTTGATTTGACCTCCATTTCGGTCCTCCTTCAGCACTTTCACCATAGCCTGCATTATGTAATCGCCAGTATTGTACATCCAACGATTCATGAAATCAAATTGTTGAACCTTTGGCATGTCCATAAATCCGTCGCCATTGCCATCGTGTTCCATCCACATATTCTCGTAATGTGCTAATAATCCGCTACTTAGCTTATCGTTAAAATGCAAATTTCCCTCTATATTCGACTCAATTTTCAGATGGCTGTCGAGAAACAAATTGACATCAAGTTCCTCATCCAGCTGTGGTTTCAGATACTCCACATTGATTTGTCCGGTTATAGATTCATAGCCGTTTTTCACTGTCGCAGCGCCTTTCGACACCTGAATGGAATGCATCCAAGGACCAGGGATATAGCCAAGTGAGAACGGGGCTGCAGCTCCCCTGAAAGCAGGCACGTTTTCGGTCAGCATCTGCACGTAACTGCCAGATAATCCTAGGAGTTTGATTTGTTTGGCACCTGTGGCGGCATCAGAATAATTCACATCCACCGATGGATTTGTACTGAAACTCTCGCCGAGGTTGCAGCATGCAGCGCGACAAAGCTCGGTGGTCGTCATGATATCAATATTTTGAGCGCCTCTCGCCTTGATAAATCCCGGACGTTGCGCTTTCACAACGACATCACTTAAATTGATGCCGTCTTTAAGCACAATCTCAACAAAAGTCGCACCATTCCATACTGTCGTATCGTTGACGTACCCAACAAATGTCGTAACCATCTCATTAACAGCATCTTGAGGCTTCAGCTCGAACTTTCCGTCAACATCGGTGGTGGCGCCGTTATTGGTACCTTTCCACACAACGTTTGCCCCGACAAGTGCGTTTCCGCCAGCATCTTTCACCACGCCTTTAATCTGTGCGACAGCTGTGAATGCGAGCATTATTAAAACCGATATAATTACAATCTTCTTCATCGTCTTATAACTTTATTGATAATTTCATTTACTTCTTTGGAAATTTTAGATAAATATATGATTATCAATCCAATAAATACTAATAATCCAGTTCTCACACCTGCTTCGACAATCTTTCCGATCATACCGTTGCCAAGCAATTCGACGAACCAACTATAGATATATGTATCTGATAACCAATTCATTACAAACAACAACGCCATCACTGCGATAACGACCAGTTCTTTCCATGAAAATGGTGAAATTCCCGTTTTCCAGATGATAAGTGACAGCAAAAGCAGGTAATAAATCGCGAATGATATTATCGACGACCATGCGGCTCCTGTCATTCCCCAGACAGGTATCAGCTTGTTATTCAATATGATAGCGCATGTTGTCAGAATTGCAGTGAATATCAGTTGGAGATAATACCAGCGCGAATAACTCAGCACTGTGACTCCGATATTCATGGATGAATTGACCAGTTTTGCCAGTCCGAGGAGGAAAAACACCCATTTTCCGCCAGCATATTTGTCACCATTAGGCAACAGCTCGAAGAACAGGTCGATATTTATCCATATTATGAAAAACACGAAGGCGCCGGCTATCAGCTGATGCAGCGACACGCTCTTACACATCTCTGTAGCACGTTGAGTATCATTGTCTTTCATCGCCTGCGAGATAATCGGGCGCGATATTGCCGCGACGGAGCGATAAGGCATTTCCACCAGATTTGCCATATATGCAGCGATGGTGTAAATTCCCGTAATTGCCAGTCCCATCTGGGCAGAGATGAAGAATGTGTTGAGGCTCGGTATTATGTTGCCCACCACAGCAGCCACCGTCAAAAAGAGGGTGTAATACAGAAAATCTTTGCGCAGTCGTGGCGTCACATGCCCTGGCTCTATCTTAAAACTTATTTTCGACAGACACAGTAAGTAAATGATATTCAGCAATGTAGCGACAAAATAAGCCAGACAAAGCCCTATCACCATGCCATCGAGACTGATGACACCTGTGATATATAGGATGTAGTCGCCAAGGGTAAAAAGCCTCACTCCCACTTCACGTACAAATTTCGGGACGACTATACGCATCAGCAGGTTAGCATTGGTCTCGAACACCGTCATGTACATCATAAAAAACGCCATCGGGATGACGAGGTACATGTAATCGACAAATAAAGGCGATTCCCCGGAGAACTTATTGATTATGAAGCTTTTAAATACAAAAAACAGAATTGTAAAAATCACAAAACCTATTGCCGGCACTATCAATGTCCAGCCGAAGAAGCCATGGTCGCGTGTGTTTCTGTCTTTAAAATAAGGGTAATAGCGCATCGCCGACGTGTTGGTGCCGAGTGCGCCGAGGCCGGAGAGAAGCAAGGCGGCATCAGCCATGACACGTGTCAAACCCACCTCCTCCTGCGTGAGATATTTGGTCATCACGAAGAAAGTGGTAATGAACCCCACAGCGACGCCGAGGTAGTTCATTATCGTGCCTTTAATGCTCTGCCTTACTACTATTCCCATCAGTTTTTCAAAATGTTCTTTACAAAATTACGCGTAGGATAATTCGGGTCGTTCAACACTTTATAAAGCTCGCTCATCAACGGATAATCCGACATATCTATCTGATTGTCAATGAGTTTTTTATAAAATATATCCACTGCTATCCTACCTTCGAGCACCACGTTATCAGACAGGCAGTTGTTAAAGAATCCCTTTCCGATAAGCAGTCCGAGCGTACGGTTTCGGCTCATGTCGTTGAGTGATGTAAGTGAGAAATCACCAAATCCGCAATAATGGTACATGGTGCTGTTTTCTCCACCGAAAGTGATTATCAGGCGACGCATCTCATTGAGTGCCTTGGTGATAACTATGGAACGGAGGTTTGCCGAGTCGAAGTTCGCATCGACCATTCCTATGACGATGGCGTAGATGTTCTTCAAAATCGAGGCATATTCCACTCCAGTGACATCGGTGGTGAAATCCGTGCGTATAGGCGTATCATCGAACACGTCGGTGATGATTTTGTACAACGATTCATCGGTGGTTGCCGCCGTCAGTCCTGTATCCTGACGGTTGATGATTTCGCGGGCGAACGAAGGGCCTTTCAGTGTCATAAACGGATTGAAAATGAACGACTTGATACTGTCGGGAATAATCTCTTCGCCGTTTCCAAAGCCTTTCGCCAAATTTACGATAAGTGCAGTCGGGTTGATGAATTCCTTGTTTTCCTGCAGATAGCCTACCACGGCCGATGAAGGGATAGCAAGAAAAATCACGTTAGCCTCCAGCAGAACATTTTTATCGCTGGTGGCTTTCAAATTCTCATTGAGCTTACATTTCGGGAAATAAGTGCTGTTGACATGCATCTTGTTGATCATCTCAATCACTTCATCCTCAATCGAAAGCAGATATATTTCGTCTTTATTTTTTTGAGCGAGCACATCACCTATTGCAGTAGCGATAGCACCGCTTCCTATGAAAACAATTTTTCGCATTATAATAAAATTTTTGCAAAAATAGTAAAAAAGTCGTTAGACTTTAGACTTTAGACCTTAGTTTTTTTCTTTTATGTGTTTTTTTTCGGCCAAAAAGATGCTTGCGTCAAGCTCAAAACCAATCAAAACGATGATACAGTTCACGTACATCCACATCATGAAGATGATGAGACCGCCGATAGAGCCGTAGAGCGCGTTGTAATTCGAGAAATTGACGATATAGTAGTTAAATCCAATCGTTCCACAGATAAAAAGCAGTGTAAACATGATAGTTCCAGGTGTAAACAGCCTGAATTTGCGGTTTTTATCGGGGTTTCCGAAATAATAAAGCACCGCGATGGCGACCAAAAGCGAAAACACCGTCAGCAGCCAACGTCCGATGTCAATCAGCGTGATAATGAAGCCGTTATAGAAATGGATTCTATTGAAAAACCAAGGCAAAACGTCGTTTCCAACTATAATTAGCGCTATTGATGTCAACAACAGAGAGCCGAGAATAAGTGTTGTGAGCAGTCCTCCGCCGTGCATCCTCAGCAATGTCATTTTTCCGATATGGTTGACGCCCATGTCGAAGCCGCGGAAAAAGGCACGGATGGCACCCGAGCTGAAGTAAAATGCCATTATGATACCCACTGACATGAGTGTGCTGTGCTGATGCGACATGATTTCATCTATTGTGCCTATCACCCTTCCTGAAATGTTTTTAGGGACGACCTGTTCGATAGAGTTGACTATCATCTCATGCACGCCTTCAAGCGGCAGATAAGGTATCAAGGTAAACAGCACCATGACGGCGGGGAATATCGCCAGAAACACGTTGAATGCCACAGCTGCCGCACGGTCGGTAAGATAACCTCTCGAAAACCCGTCGATAAAATACGTTAAGACATCGTAAAAAGGCTTGCCATGGAAACCAGGGAATGTAAACGACTTAAGCTTGCGTATCACTTTGATTTCGTAATACTTAGCTATGCGTTTGTATTTTTCTATGTCAAATTTCATAATTAATATTTTATGGCGCAAAATTATAAAAAATTTGCTATTTTTGCATAAAATTTTTCATCATGGAAGAACACGTTTCACATCCAGGAGTAGTGGTCGGTATTAGCGAGCAAGACCTTGACATTGAAATACTTAGCGCAAGTTCGTGCGGTTCATGCAATATAAAATCGGCATGCGGCATGTCGGAGATGAGAGAGAAGCGCATCACTGTGCCTAAGCCACAAGACAAGGAATTCATTGTAGGTCAGCCAGTTAGCATCGTAATGAGTGCCAAGCAGGGCAACAAGGCAGCGCTCATCGCCTACTTCATTCCAACGTTGATAATCATCGTGTTAACCGTGGTTTTGAGCAACCTTATAAAAGAATGGCTCGCCGCCCTCGCCGGAATCGGAGCGTTGGCAGTTTATTATGTCATCCTTTATTTTTTCAGAGATAAGTTGAGAGATAAGTTTACGTACGAAATTAAATGACGTTACCAGTTTATTAGCCTTTCATTATTAGGCGGTTACATTTTTTGCAAAAATTCCTTGTTTAATTAATATAAAATTAGTAATTTTGCAACCGCTAAAAATATGTTTTGTTTTATGAGTAACATTTTACTATGGTCCCTTGTAATTCTGGGAATTTTAGGAGGAGTGGCGGCGGTGATTCTGTTCTTCGTCGCGAAGAAATTCAAGGTTGAGGAGAACCCGCTCATCGACGAGGTGGAATCGGTGCTTGCCGGTGCCAACTGCGGTGGCTGTGGTTTCGCCGGATGCCGTAACTTTGCCGAGGCTTGCGTCAAGGCCGCTGCCGAGAAACAGAGTCTCGCGGGCTTGAACTGCCCCAGTTCCGACATGTCTAAAGTGGCCGGAATACTTGGACTTACCGCTACCGTAGCCGAGCCTATGATTGCAGTGGTTCGCTGCAACGGTACTTGTGAGAACGCACCATCGAAGGTGCATTATGAAGGAGCCGACATCTGCGGTTTCGCCAACACATTGTATGCAGGCGAGAACGGATGTCCTAACGGCTGCCTCGGTCTGGGCGACTGCGTGAAGAAATGCCAGTTCAACGCCCTCCACATCAACGCGGAGACCGGGCTTCCCGAGGTCGATGAAGACAAATGCGTGGGCTGCGGCGCGTGCGCCAAGGCTTGTCCGCGCGGCGTCATCGAGATTCGCGCCAAAGGCAAGAACAACCGTCGCGTTTATGTGGCGTGCAACAACACTGAGAAAGGCGCCATCGCCATGAAGAACTGCAAGGTGAGCTGCATCGGCTGCCAGAAGTGCTTCAAGACCTGTCCTTTCGAGGCCATCGAGATGCGCGGCAACCTCGCCTACATCGACTTCACGAAGTGCAAGCAGTGCCGCAAATGCGTCGAGGCTTGCCCACGCGGAAGCATCC